>Ga0307510_10006770_pt1 | contig 13664 bp, 14 predicted proteins | sample 12_EM_MG_FD_207224 | JGI IMG/M metagenome (GOLD analysis project Ga0307510, IMG submission 207224) | Populus trichocarpa ectomycorrhiza microbial communities from riparian zone in the Pacific Northwest, United States - 12_EM | ecosystem: Host-associated > Plants > Roots > Unclassified | place... | reverse complement strand
CATCCTTCTGAGTTTATTTATTTATTAAAATTCATCTCTAATTCTTTTACAACTCTTGAATTTGATTTTATATTTAATCAAATCCATGATCAATTAAGACTCAAATCAAGGCCCAACAAGGAAAAAAAAAAGGAAAAAAAAAAAGACATGAACTGACCAACTTGGTTAGCTCATTGTGTCCATATCCATTACTCGAGTTATAAATTTTACGTGTTAATCCGGGTCAATATAGTGTGTTAAAAGTTTAAGTTTTTTATTTATTTAATCCCTTGAAAATCTATTATTTCACATTTAACATGGATCTAGGCAGAGGTTAGAATGAAGATGGCATGAATTTTTTTATATATAATAAAATCATTATCTGAACAAGGCTTTTTTTTGCATTTAATAACACACATGATGATCATTTTAAAATTTTTATCCTCGTTTTAAATATCTTATCATATGCAAAAGAAAAATGGTATTTGCATGTTTTTTTTTAATGTAATAATTGACTTTTTACGTGTCACGCGGCGAAGCGTGGACATCGGGTGTAGTCGTTTTATAATTAGGAAAGGGAGCCCATTTATTGTGAGATTTCAGAGCTGCTGCTTAGTTCGCAGTTAGCATGGCCAACCCAACATTAAAAGCTTAGGCTGCCAGGATCGAAACAAAGCCCAAACATGATAAGATACGCGAATGCCAAGACTACCTCCCTGATTACGTCACCTTTGTTCTTTCTTGCCAGCTAGCTCAGTGCGTCACGAGTTTTGTTTTCTAGTTGATTTCATGACATTATTATTTTTTTAATATTTTACTAGCTAGTGCACCCACTACGTGAACGAGATATTTTATTGTGTTCTTTTATTTTTTAATATTTAATAGTAAGTGCATCCTCAGTCTACTGCGGATTAAGATTTCAAATTAATTTGTAACCTAGAAAGTGTCGGTGTTGTAAATATGCTTTTTGCTATTATGATATATTTTAAATTGAAAAAAATAAAAACAAAAAGATTTAATTGATAAAAAAAAATATCACAACGGTAGAGAAATTTATGCTGGTCACTGTAAAAGTGTAATAGCTTTTCTACCTCTTAATCTAAAAGTAAGAGTGTATTTGGTATTGTGGTTGCTATTATAATTATAATTTTAAAAAAATTATTTTATAAAAAGTATTTTTAGTTGAGGCTGGTTTAAAAAAATATATGTTTGGTTAAAACTGTGGTTGAAATTAAAGTAGTTTAATGTGTTTGGTTAAAAAAATGTTTTTCAAATTGAGATTATAAAATAATTAAAAAAGATATATATCAATATTAATGATTTTTAATTTAAATATTGTAGATTTAACTACTGTTATTACATCATGAAATAAATAATATTGATATCAAATACTTTTTATTATTCCATTAAGCTATGTGCAATGTCATTACATACGAAATCTATCTAACAATTAAATACTAGTTTTTCGAGTAAAACACAATTTTTTTAAAAACAATTTACAATTTCATTACGTACAAAAGTCATTCGACAAGAACTACAGTTTTCATAATTTTTTGAGTGTGCAATAAAATTAGAAAAAATATTATCAGGAATAAAATTGAAATTACAGTACGAGTAAATTTAATTCACCTTAAACTAATTTAAAAAAAACAAAAAAAAAATATTGTTCACGATTAACTGCACTGGTTTTTCAGGGAAAAAAAACTAAATTTTTCTCACTAGTTTTTCAAAAAAAACTAAAAAAACTAAACAGTGTGACAGGGCTTCACTGTTCCTTAAAAATACCCATGAGAAGCAGTCATTCAACTGAGATTATTTACTATTTTAAAAAATTAAACTAAATAATTTTTAAAAAGAATAAAGGATGTTAATTAAAATACTTAGATTTAAATAACATGGTATATCATATTCTAAAAAACACATAATCTCGATATGAATTTTCTGAACATACTTTACCAGCATTAAAACCTAAAATCAATGGAAAGGAATATCCTTTACGTCATAAAACAGTCATTCATTAATTATTAAACTTGTTGCATATATTGTATTAAGAGTTAATCATAATTTATTGCTTGTGTTTTATCAAAATAAATCAATTAATTTGCATAGCATCAAAGACATTTAAATAGTCCCTTGACCATTATTGATTATGCTTAATTTAATAGTATTTTATTTCAAAAAATGCCTTGTTTTTTCTTTTCTCTTTCAATCTTTTTTTTTCTTTTTACGGTGAACAAATCTTGGTGCTATAGATTGAGATAGTTTACCACCCACTCACTGAATGGGTATTGAGAAAAAAAAAACATTCATTGGTAAAGAAGAGAGAAAGCTATCGGATGGACAAATTCTAGCCCCTAGAAATCATAATTTTGGTGTTTTTGAATTATTTTTTAAGAAAAAAACTCAATAAAAATGTTTCTATATTTAATAATGCCTCACAAGATATACTGGTATAGTTTTAAAATCCGGCCCGGCCCGGCGGGTCGACCCGGGACCCGGCCAATCTGGGGCTGGAACCGAGCCGAGTTGAAGAAAAAGCAGGGGAAGAAAAAACATGGTGTGACCCGGCAAGACCCGGTCAAAAACCCGGTTACAACTCGTTGACTTTTGTTTATTTTTTACTAAAACAACGTTGTTTTGATTTTTTTTAAATTGACCCGGATGACCAGGTCAAAACCCGGAATTCGAGCCTTGAACCGGACCGGACCGGGTCTAAATACTATGTTTACTGGAGCTTGAAAATAATTTTACAAGGGTTGAAATTTTATACAAGGGTAATAACATCATTTTGCAAGGTTTGAAATTTTAAGTTTACTGAATATATAAAATGTAATTCATCAAATAACAGAGATAAAATGAAAAATGACCAATGTGATGATTTCTCTTAAAAAAAATTACAATACTAAAAACGTATCCAAGATGCTGGTGTCCTTTACTCTTGCATTATAAACATGTGTCGTGTAAAATGAGAACATCACGTGAGCCGTCCAATTGGGAAAAAAAACTCCTCTGATCCACGGAACCAAAAACCTAACGTTACCTCACCAAAATCCATATGTGTAAAATAAAATCAACTTTAAATTAAACACTATACTGTAAAAACCAAGATAAAATAAAACTAAATTAAATTAAAGGAAAAGCTACCCTACGCGGCGGCTCCCCTCCCCTCCCCTCCGCAGACATCAATCGATCCATAAACAACCGAAAAACAGAGGCGAGATAGAATTAAAAAAAATAATCATTGGATGTCAAATCCGAACACTGCAAATTCTTCCTCTGAAAACCAAACAGGAACAGTTTCTCGGATCCCTATAGAACACGAACTATCTTTTTAAATTTTTCTAGGTTTCTGACAGACAACAGATATCGGTAAACTTGTTTCTTAAAAGAGAAAAGAAAGCTGCTGATTCTCTGCGCATTTTGGTATTCTACGGCATGGAACTCGAGGTTTCCAGTCCGATATCTTCGTCGGCTGTGGATTTGGAGGAGAGAAACAAGCAAACAGACAAGGATCAAGTTCGCGTGAGGAGAAAAACCTTGGTGGTGGTACTGGAGCAGTGCCAGAGAGCTCTTGAATTGCTAAACAACACTGACAGCGTTGAAGATGACGATGAAGGAGATACCAGTGGCGCAGAATCCAGGGAAGTGGAGTCGTCTCCGAGCCGAGACTGCTCATCAACTTCTTTCGGCGATCGAGAAGCCGATGAGGTAGAGTCTTGCTTATTTTTGGCTTAGTTTTCTTACTTCAAATTATAGGTGTTCGATTACAAGAAAACTTCTTCGTTTAGCTAATACCTCGGAGATAATCGATGATTATGATGGTTTATTCATAATAAAAGATTGGTTGCTGTGAGTTACTGGAGTAATTAAATGGAGAAACAGAAGAGAAAGTACTCAAATTTGCTTCAGAGATGTTAACTATTTAGCTGGTTCAATTTTTTTTTCTCAATGTTTATTTATTTCGTGAGAATTGTGCAAGTGAAAGAGACAATTAGTATTACCTAGACTACTAATTTACTTGGATAATGCCTCCTTAACTGTAAAAAGATTCCATCAGTATTCCTTGGTTTACATATTGGTCTTTGATGGAATTTGTTTGGCTGTTTTATTTGGTTAAATTGCAAAATGGGGTGTTATTTAGTTATCTTGTCTCAATAAGACCGCAATTAGTTCCTTTTCAAAGTTTTATTTTTTCCAGATTTTGATCTAGGTATGATTGTGGGGGTCGTATTTTTTTTCCTGATGCAGTTATGCGACCTCCTCAAATCAAGAGTTGAATGCCCTGAATTTCTTGAGAAGCTAGAGTTAGAGTGTGCTCAACTGCCAGGTTCACAATACATTACTGGTAAGTGCTGAAAGACTGTTACTTCTGCAACATAGCTGATAGTTTGCTATCAACTGCATGCATTTTTTTATTTCTATGTTGAAGTTTAGCTTTAGAAACGTCAGTGCTTGGATATCTAGGATAGTTGTTTTCTGTATATAGCCTAGATGCTAATGAGTTCTTGTGTGGTGGCAGAAGATGGTAGTTCCTGGGACATGGTCAGTGGGGATGATCTCTGGGAAGGTGAAAATGATGGATCAGATCAGGAAGATTATGTTCTTGTCCAGCAAGAAGATATAGTAGAGGGTATCGCTTGCTTCATGGCTGCCTATTTGTTGTCCCTTAAACAGACAAAGGTATGTAATGTTATTACTTCATGGTACCTTTTTCACCATTGTTTTAGTAATAAACTATGCTAATCATGATGATCTGCTTTGCTGTCTTAGACCATCAACCTTTTGCCCCACCTGTTGTATCTGTAACACAACTGTTAAACGAATTCTCCAGGCTGGTTAATTCCCAAGAATTAATAAAACTTTAGTCTCGTCTATTCCTCATATAGCCACATATTAAAAAACATGGATGTATTTACATATGCACACAGGCTTGAACATACACATGTATACACAGAAACACAGAATATCGAGGGGCAATCATATTAGTGAAGAAGGAAGCAGTTGGAATCAACAGTCTATCCTCTGAGAAATAACCTTATAACATTTGCATGGTGGAAGACGATCGATGTTAATCATTAGAATGAAATATCTTGTTTGACCAATGTTCATAGCTGTTTGATTTCTTGATGCAAGAATTTTGAGCAGTGAACTGTGCTTGTTGTATCACCACAATGAGTTGGCCTTTAATCTGCTGTAGGCTGTAAGGTTTTATCTTGGTGTATTAGTGCTAACTAAAATGGATATTTTTTCTGTTATTCTTACTTGGGTACTTTCTTCTTGCAGGACTTGGCCCCTGCACAACTCCAGGAAGGTCAGTCCAAAGCTTCTCTAATTAATTCTCAGCCCATCTTCTCCGAGCACATTTTATTCTTCAGTTGAAATAAGTTTCTTTTTCAGCACTTTGTGCAAAGGAATTCTGACATCTCCTCTCATATTTCCTTTAGCCCTTAGCAAGACATTCTCAGTCAAAAAGAAAACAGGAAAGCTTCGGAAGGCCTGGGATGGAAGCAAAATCATTTATAATGCAGCCTCTTGGGGAGCAACTGCCATTGGGTAGGCTATCTCATTTAAAAACTTTAGTGGTTGTTTCTTTCTTGCATTAATCACACAATTAATATATTTTTTTTGTTTATTTTTTTGTGGATTTCTTGTATACAATCAATATCCATTTATGTTTTGCCCAGTAAAACTTTCTGTAGCATTTACTGTCGGAATTGCTAAATTTTCTTTAAATGATATTTTGACATGCATATGATCATTCAACTATTATTGCAAAGTAATATTTTCTGACTTTTTAATAACTTTTTTGGTTACTCTACTTAACAGGTTATATCAAAACCCTGTGCTCTTCAGGGCTGCCTCTAAAGCCTTCTGGACTTCCTGTCATGTTATGTCCAAGCTTCTCTGAAGTCCTTGTTACATGTTGGGATCCACTGTTGTATTTATGCGTGTGCTGTGATTGCCGCTTGGTGTTTCAGTTGTATGCCATTCTTTTCAAGCCACAGATCAATTGATTTCTCTGACATGATTTAATCTGTAAATATTCTTCCACAATATTTCCGAGTGCCAATTCAAATTCATTGGTAAGATGGAGATCTTGTTAGTTCCGTCCTGTCATCTCCCCTGGAGTCCTGGACTGTTGGCTCTAATGGCAGAAATGTGATCCACATGTATCTACGATGTTTCATTGGATGCATTTCCATGCTCCATCTTTTTTGGTTTGCCGAATTTGTTTGTATGGTGATAAAAAAGCAATGTTTTGGCTGTAAAAAATGGTTTGGATGCACTACGAAAGCAATTTTGCGTGTTACTGTTAGTGCCTTGTATGTGGAAGCTAATGGGGCTTCTTGTTTCAGAGTTAAGTTAGTAGCTCTTCCTAACGCCAACCATGTCTCCGAAGTAGGAAGCCCCCCAGGCAATTGGCAAAACCTCTACAAGATCGCCTTTTGCCAGCCAATCGTTCCGCGTTTTTCTTTTTCTGGTAAAATTCCTATAGTTTTGCGTTTAGGTAACAGAGTAAGAGAGTGATTGGTAACCATGCTTCTAAAAATTTTGATTTTTTTTATTTAAAATAATTTTTTTTATGTTTTTAAATTATTTTGATGTGATGATATTAAAAATAATTTTTTAAAAATAAAAAATTTTATTTTGATATATTTTGAAGTAAAAAGCATTTTGAATCGTCACCGCTACTACAATTCCAAATAGATTCTAAGATAAATAACCTGCATAATAATTCTAGCTTTCAGCATGTTTATTTGTGTTTTAAAAATATTTTTTAAATTTATATCTTTTGAAATCATTTTAATATACTATATTTATATAAAAATAATTTTTAAAAATAAAAAATATTATTTTAATATATTTAATCGCTACTATACTTTCAAATATCCTTCGGGGCTGGCATCCTCTTTAGTTGCTAAGATGACGGAAAGTACCTTTCCGTCATGCGAGATTATTTTCTGCCCATTGAATTCTCATAACATTTTTGCACTTTTCTTCCTGTTATTATTTTTGAGTTGCGCTGACCTTGTATATTTTAAAGCCAGGCATCTTCAACTACTGGACCAATACCTGAACGACTATCAAGTGAATTTTCCGAGCACAGAATGAATTTATTGACCTCCCAAATGATCTTGAATTGTTCAGACGATTTTTTTCCCACGGAGAATCGCACACTCCTCATCTTTCTACATGGTCCAGTTACGTGATCATGTAGAAACGTGCGACGCCTGTGGGAAGCTAACCCACGCAAAACCCTTGCCTGCAATATGAAAATGGGACTCTCTCTATAGTGGTTTGATTGAAAGGCAGACTCCTCTAAAGACCAGCAATTTGCTTACAATAGTATATTGTTAATAAATGACTTGCCATTCCATGGCATAAGTTGTGTTTTCTTCTAAATAAGCTAACGTGACTCTTCAGGTGCAGATATTGTCAGCGCCGTAATCTCCCTCCCTACCTCCCTCCCTCTATCCTTTTGTTTTGTCTGAGCTGCAGCTTCTTGTTCGAGTACAAAAGTTTTGGCAACGTGGGAGCAGTTCTGGTCAAACCATTCAAAACCCCACAAGCTCAATGAAACGCAGGTGGTAATGGAAAGCTATAAGATAATAATATATTTGGAAATTACAATAAAGAAAAGAAAAGAGTGTGATATCGTCTTTCTGCTGCTCTATACAATTTTTATAATAATACTATAATGACAGAACCCCTACTATGGTGGGCAAAAGAAGCTTGTGAATCTTGAGCAGCCAAGTTGCGTGCTCTCCAGACAAAATTGGTTGTAGCCAAGAAGTATACCTGACGGCCATATTGCATCAGGCCGATGAGATCATCTCATCCCATGGGTGCTTCGCATAATTAATAAGGTTTTCCAAGTTCATACTCTACGACCACAGCACCATTACCTCCAAATTAAACCGATGTTTAATAGTAATAGGTGCTGTCTTTGTGATTTGGAGCATCCTTGCAGAGCATTGAGCGAACTTCCATGATCGATCTAGGAGGCTCGAGGTCTTTCTCCTGCAGTGCATTTCCGAGCAGCTGCTGCATGTGCGAGGCAAAGGTATCATCCAAGACCTGCAAAAATTGATAAAAGGTGAGGTTAGGATCCAATGGAACGCAGATATGGAGCTCTTCATTTAACTGAAATAGGATATTTGCTAAAGCAATACTTACAGACACTGCAATTCGTGAACCTTTATACCATGATCGATTTTCTTTCCTGTTTTCCAAGAAGCTCAGAACATCCTATGATGCAAATAAAATAAAAACAAAAATCATGACATCAGCAAAATGGCTGACCCAGAATCTAAAACAAAATTAGTGATAAAAGAACAGACTGATCCACTCTCACAAAATTACCTGCCCCATTCGGTCCCAGTAACCTCGGCAGATAGCAACAAAGACATGAGTCTCAAAAACAGATTGCAGGTGGGTAATTGTGTTTGTCAGCTGGTCTTTCAGTGGCTGCATCCTACTTTGAATATCAGATTCAACCATAGATTCCTTTGATTCTTGGAGAATCTTTTTCAATTTTGTAGGATTCTGTAATTTGGTCTGTAACCAAATAAAATAAGTAAAACTCGGACTCATTGCATCAGTATCTAATCAGACTCTCAAGAAAATAAAACAATAATCTGCATAAAGGAACAGACTCTTGTTTGCATTGCATTGATACGAAAAGACTAATTTAAGTCTAAATTTAAAAGATACTCACATTCTCTGCTAGCTTTTCTACAACAGCCTGCAGATAACTTCTAAATTTGGCTCTTAGCATGACAGTCACTTCACTAAGACGCTCTCCAGGAGCAGTGTGTCCACCATTAGGCATGCAAGAACCCCATGCCTTAAATTGAGTTTCTATCTTGGGACGCAGGACATCAAGCATCCTCTTCATGGAATTAAGCAGAATTCCAAGCTGAAGAGAATAAAAAATGCAAACCATAAGAATATCGCATAGCTAAAAGCATGCTAAACATTGAAAGAAGTGGCTCACCTCATCAGGGACAATATATGAGCAAACAGATCGTTTTGTAAGCTTCTTCACATACTTGAGGCCGAATTTCGAAGGTTCCAAGTTCTCCTTCAATGGTGCTAGAACGTCTGTATATTGCTTGTCCAAAGCTTCCACTATAGCCTTTTCGACATCAGCAATAGCCTTTTTTTTAAGCATAGCCCACATGCATCAAACACGTTCAGTAAATATCATTATTATTATAATTTCATTTTCATTAAAAAAAAGAGGTCTCCTATCTATGATAAGATAAAGAGGATCCACTGTGGGTGGGAAAAACATGAAAGAGTCAAAAAGGCAAATGAAGCTCCATATAGAACTACCTTAAGCAGCTACGCACAAAGTGTTACCAATTGACTTTCTTCTACCTTACTTTTGCTTTACTTACACAGAGGCAACATCATCATACTAAGGGATTGTTTACCATCTCCATTGGACATGGGAACAACCACCTATTTGATCCCTTAGCCCAAGCTTGCACAGAAAGCAAGGAAAATTTGATAGCCCAGTGCTGATTGGACTAGACTAGGCACCTTGAGGAAAAGGGTTTAAAGATTTTGTTGATTAAAAAACAGCAAACTCTATTCTAAGTGAGCTCACCGAAAACACAACCAGCACACATATATATTGCGAAGGAATATTCAGTCCATAAAGGCCCAAAACATGCTTTTGATTGTATTCAATTTGGGTGCATCTCATACACAACTATTGATATATGTATTTAAATGTTGAAAGAATTGAACAAAAATTCTTCATTATGAAACCCTTGAGATTGAAAAAATAATGGAAAATAATTTGATTGGCAAATATAAAGGAGAATGTTGGATCTGCATGACTTATAGATGTTTAATGCACCTCATCATGCCACTTCAGTAAGCAAATGGTATATCTACACATGAAGCATGAGCAACAAGAAGGGTTGAAGAAACAAGATCACAAAATCATGGGAAAAGAACTGATCTGAAACTTACATTCTCTAGAACAAAGATATACTCTGGCCATCTGCATATAATTACTTCATACTGTTCCAGTGTATCTCTAAGGCGGTCATACATGTCATCCACAAAGGGGGTTGTAGAATGTTGCGTCCTGACACCTGACCATTTTACCTGCAATTAAATAAGCTGTTGAGATAATTCCAAGCACAATCTTCTTGAAACAAACATGCAATGAAGTCCCATACAATATTCTTTGCAGATATATAAATTTTAAAGAAAATAAAAAAAGATTTGCAGATCACCTTCAAATCCCACAGAAATTGAAGGCAACTCACACAAAACTTCTTTACAAATTAAACATTCAAATGCAATATGGTGATCAAGCCTGGTAAGTGAACCATTACAGATGCCTTGATGCAAACTTCAGGTCATGCACGATCACTTTAAGGTTTAAGACAGCTATAGTTGGATGAAAACAGTACTCATAAAATTACTTCCTCAGTCCCTAAATAAGTTTCCTCCTTTCCTTTTTTGGCAGTCCCGATTTAAATATCAAATTCAAAAGTCAGTATAATAAATAGCCCATTTTACTTTTTCACCATTTATCATATTTTAAATTTACTAAAAAAAAAAATAGAGATGGAAATGGAAATGGAAATGGCGAAACATAATTAAGGGTAGAAATGGAAAGATAAATTATCGAGACGAACAATAATATTTTTTAATGGTTTCCTTAAAAATTTTGCATTCTTGAGGATACTTAATTACATACCTTGTCTAATTTGCACGATTCCAGCAAAGAAAGGCGCTTGTCTTGTATCCATATCATGATATACAGATGAAACAGTTCTTTTGCATCCACTCCTCCTTTCACAGGACTAGAATAAAATAAAATAAAATAAATGACATAAAATGACCTGAAAACAAGGTAAAGAAACAACAAAGTTGCCTCAAGGATAGTACTACCTAATGTTCCAGCTTGCAAGGTCCCTCTGAAAATCAGCTGTTGCAATAACAAGTTCTGCTACAGGGGGTGAAGGACCGGATGGGGGGCATGCAAGCAAGAAAGCACGCAATCTACTACAAAGCTCTGTGCTGTATATGGACGAAGATAAAATTGGAAGGTCTATGAAACTGCAGGAAAAGAAACTCAAATATCAGATTCTTGCATGTCTGACATTGAATCGCCAAAGTGCCAAGCAAGAAACCATCCAAACATATACACAAATAACACAGTTCAAAAAACTTAATTCAATTTAGGTGCCAAAATTCTGATGCAAGAAGATAAACTGACACAGACACTGGTAAAAAATCTATAGAAATATCCGCTGGAGGTACAAACACCTGAGAAATTGATGAGCAACTGTTCTCTTCCAAAGGCTACCATTAAGAACTTGCACTCCAAAATATCAGACACTATAACTTCAATGCCATATTCTTCTAGCAGTTCATACTTGGGATAAATTTCTATATGACATGAGCTGTAGCATATCCTTGGCAGAAAATACATTTGATATCAAGATCTAATTAGAATCTAATACATTATACCAGTAAGGAAAAAACAACTATTCCCACCAAGAAAACATCATCTAATATGTATCAGTAACTTCATTATATTAGCTAGTATAAATGATGCAGTTGTTCTCCACAAATACGTCATCAGAAATTAAAAAAAGAAGAAGCTAATTCTGCTGTCATTTCAAAAAGAAAAGAAATACCTGGGAAGTATATGTTGATTGTGTATTTCGATGTCAGTCTGAATTTCATTTTTTATGTTCATACAAAGAGAACTCATCTTCTGATAAGCAGTAGACATAGCAACAGAATCCATCAATGTTGCTTCATTATTGTTGTTAACAAATTCATCTGTCTCGGTCAAGTGCCTTCTTGATCTTTTCTTGGCTGCAGCCTGAAGAAACAACCCTTCAATTATAAAGAAATAAAAAACCTACAAAAAGGTCATTACATGAAAATTCTCAATTGTCTGTACCTGGAAATAATGAGTTAAATTTGTTTGTGCCTCCGGAGACAGTATGTCGTGAAGAAGAGTATAAAGCTTGACAGCAGGCTCCAAGGCAGGTGCTGCAAGCCCAGTTGCAGGCTTGAACACATCCATAATACCAGACAGTGATGATTCATCAAGAGACTTGTAGTTCTCAAAACCAACAGAAAGAACCTGTTCAATCTGATCCTTGATTTCTCCCAGGATTCGGTTCTGGTAAAGCAGACAACAACAGAAATCATGGAAACATAACAGCAAAACAAGGACTTGAATACCACAAAGCAACAAGAATAATGACAGGAACATACATAAAACTGAATTTTTTTATATGTACCTCTTGATGACTCAGCATGCTCTTGTTGTGGCCCTTCATAATAACAGGCTTTAACAAATCATACACCAAAGTCAGGCAGTCAGCTGTTGGTGTAGCTACATCCATTATATATGAAAGGTACCTGTCAACATCATGTATTAATACCACCATTCTATTCAAATACCAATCAAGACAGAAACTAGAATTCAAAAGCAACGTTGCTCCATATGGCAGTCAAAAGTTCAAAATCAGGTCGCCGTTTTTATCTTTCCCTTTCTTGGGCCCAACATCCACATGAGCACCTCAAGGAATTACATAATGTTGGGAATCAAAATCTATGTAGAGTTAGTTGAGATCTTATATCCTACCTCAGCTTGGTATAGACATCGGATACTCCATAATATGTGGCAAATTCAGCTAGGAGCCATTTCCATGAACCATAAAGCAATAGATTCCTTTGTTGAAAATGTTGAACCTTCATGGCAACTTCTAGAACGAGGTCATACGCAACAGTTTCGGCTACAGAGCCACACTAGAATAAAAGAAACAGCAATAAATATCATAACACTATTACATAACCTATGAGAATTAATTTCTGAGAAACAGAGCACACAAAATGTAAAATCAATACTACACTGAATTCACACAGTAAAATACCCTCTACCTTTTCAGGTGGGGTGAGGAAAGACTTTTGCATAAAACTCCAATCAATTATGAGAAAACAGGTACTACGTATAGCATAGCTTTACCTTGAGATTACTGTCATCTGAACTTGTTGAGTAATTTATGTAGAGCTGCAGTTTGCCCACAAGCTCATGTTCTGGTTCTCGGTATATAGACCACCAGCGGAGCTTATCAACCTGCATCCAATTTCGATACGAGTCTTAAAACAAAACAACATACATTGCTAACTGATTTTATCCAAGCTTAAAGATTTTTTTAGATAAATACTCAGAGAAGATTACCGAGTCTTCAGCAATACTAGCGACTTGAGCAAGGACACGGCCATAATATTTCCCTTTGGAATCTAGTACTTCAACAATTAGATCATCCCCTAGACTATCTGGAAAGCTGTAGAGTCCACCAATACCTTTCACAATTAGAATTGGAAAATCATAAAAATTAAATTTAAAAAGGCGAATATTGGATAATCATACGTACAATACATGAGTTTCACCAGATCCAGGCTGCAACTTGATGGCATCCTCTTCTGCTGAACTTTTCAGTCTCAATGAGCAGGAGTAAGTTTCTGTTTACATTTATAGAAAGAAATGCTGTTAAGAATATGAACAGGATTCAGCAGGCTCAGATGTTTATGCACAGCAATGAACGAAGCCACCGGTTAACATTTGAACAGTACAATTATCTAGATGGTTTGGGATGGCCATCCGATAAGTTGACAAGCCAAGCACCTCT
>Ga0307510_10006769_pt1 | contig 13667 bp, 10 predicted proteins | sample 12_EM_MG_FD_207224 | JGI IMG/M metagenome (GOLD analysis project Ga0307510, IMG submission 207224) | Populus trichocarpa ectomycorrhiza microbial communities from riparian zone in the Pacific Northwest, United States - 12_EM | ecosystem: Host-associated > Plants > Roots > Unclassified | place... | reverse complement strand
GCGGTGCTGAACGGCCAGCCGATTCGCTGCGCGCCGCCGCACCGCGCGATCGAGGCGCTCGCGGCCACCGTCTTCCCGAAGCCGACCAGCCCGCGCATGCCGACCTACATCGGCGAGTTCGGCCGCGTCGTGCGCAGCTTTGGCGGCGTGCGCCGTTCCGGCTCGATGGCGCTCGAACTCGCCTACCTGGCCGCCGGCCGCATCGACGCGTTCTGGGCCCATGACATGGGCGCCTGGGACGCCGCCGCCGGCATCGTGCTGCTGCGCGAGAGCGGCGCACTGATGCAGGCGCGCGACGGCCGCCCGCTGCTCACGAGCCAGTCGCTGCTGGGTTGCACGCCAGCGCTGTTCGAACCCTTTTTGAGCCTGCTGGCCGAGACCTGACCGGACGGCCCGCCGACACGCGCTTGGCTTAAGCTCTCGCGCATGGACAAAAAACATACCCTGACCGGCCGGAACTTCCCGACCGCCGAGCAAGACGTCGCCAACGCGGCCACCCCCTTGGGCCGCTACGACGGCCCCGAGAGTTCGTACAGCCTGGCCTTCACCGACCCGAAGTTCCTGCTGCGCGAAGAGATGCGGCCGGTGCGCATGCAGCTCGAGCTGCTGAAGCCCGAACTGATCCAGAACGAACAAGGCATCGAGTCCACCATCGTGATCTTCGGCAGCGCGCGCATCGTCGCGCCCGAGGTCGCGCAGCGGCTGCTCGACGATGCGCGCAACGCCAACGACCCGGCGGTGCTGGCGATCGCGCAGCGCCATGCGGCGATGTCGCGCTACTACGAAGAGGCGCGCCGCTTCGGCCGGCTCGTCACCGAGAAGTCGCGCACGCTCGAGACGCCGATCTACGTCGTGACCGGTGGCGGCCCCGGCATCATGGAAGCCGGCAACCGCGGCGCCTTCGACGCTGGCGGCAAGAGCATCGGCCTGAACATCGTGCTGCAGCACGAGCAGGCGCCCAACCCTTACATCACGCCCGAGCTGTGCTTCCAGTTCCATTACTTCGGGCTGCGCAAGATGCACTTCCTGATGCGCTCGGTCGCGCTGGTGTGCTTCCCCGGCGGCTTCGGCACGCTGGACGAGATGTTCGAGACGCTCACGCTGATCCAGACCGGCAAGTCGCGGCGCCGCCCGGTGCTGATGTTCGGCCGCGAGTTCTGGACCAAGCTGATCAACTTCGATCACCTGGTCGAGACCGGCATGATCAGCCCCGGCGACCTGAAGCTGTTCCGCTTCGTCGAGACCGCCGAAGAGGCCTGGGCCGTGCTCGAAGCCGAATACGGCTTCGAGCTTCGCGACCACGACAAGGCCTTGCCGGCCGTCGACCTGTGAGGGCTCGCACCCAATGAACAAGAACGTCTCGCTGATCGGGGCTCCCACCGACATCGGCGCCGGCAGCCGCGGCGCGAGCATGGGGCCGGAGGCACTGCGCGTGGCCAACATCATCCCGGTGCTGGCCAGCCACGGCCTGGAGGTCGTCGACCGCGGCAACCTCAACGGACCACCCAATCCGTGGCTGCCGCCGACCGACGGCTACCGTCACCTCGACGAGGTCGTCGCGTGGAACCAGCTCGTACATGACGCCGTCTATGCCGAGCTGCAAGGCGGCCGCCTGCCCATCCTGCTCGGCGGCGACCACTGCCTGGGCCTCGGCTCGATCAGCGCGGTCGCGCGCCACTGCCGCGAGGCCGGCAAGAAGCTGCGTGTGCTGTGGCTGGACGCGCACGCCGACTTCAACACCAACACGCTCACGCCCAGCGGCAACATCCACGGCATGCCGGTCGCGTGCCTGTGCGGCTACGGCCCGAAAGAGCTGATCGAGATCGGCGGCACCGTGCCGGCGATCAGCCCGAAGATGATCCGCCAGATCGGCATCCGCAGCGTCGACCAGGGTGAGAAGCGCTTGGTGCACCAGGCCGGGCTCGAGGTCTTCGACATGCGCTACATCGACGAGATGGGCATGCGCCACACGATGGAACTGGCACTCGCGACGCTGGACGCGAACACGCACCTGCACGTCAGCTTCGACGTCGACTTTCTCGACGCCGACATCGCGCCCGGCGTCGGCACCACGGTCAAGGGCGGGCCGACCTACCGCGAAGCCCAGCTGTGCATGGAGATGATCGCGGACACCGGCCGCCTGGCCTCGCTCGACGTGATGGAGCTGAACCCCGCGCTCGACGTGCGCAACGGCACCGCCATCGTCGCGGTCGACCTGATCGAGTCGCTGTTCGGCAAGAGCACGCTGATGCGCAGCTGATCGTCAGCGCGCGTCAGGCGCGTTTGCGGCGACGCGGTGGTTCGGGCGAGGCGGCCTCGTCCGCCGCCTGCTCCATCTCCTTCAGCATGCGCGCCAGCCTGTCCTTCAGTTTCTCGGTCGTCAGCTGCTCGCGGAAGCGCTCGACCATCAGCGGCAGCGCGAACGGGCTGGGCACCGCGAGTTCGACGAACTCGATGCGCTGGCGCCGCATGCGCGCCAGCGCCGCGCCCAGGCGGCCGATGTCCAGTTCCTGGCTCAGCACCTCGGTCTGCGCCTGCGTCAGCAGCAGGTTGCCGGCGTCGTACTTCGCGAACACCTCGTAGAACAGCGAGCTCGACGCCTGCAGCTGGCGCGTGCTCTTGGGCTGGCCCGGGTAGCCGGTGAACACCAGCCCGGCGACCCGCGCGATCTCGCGAAAGCGCCGGCGTGCCAGCTCGGTCGAGTTCAGGCTCGCGAACACGTCGCGCATCAACTCGTCGTCACCGAGCACGCGCTTGTCGAGCAGCGCGGCGATGTCGACCGGCAACGCGCTGAGCAGTTCCAGCCCGTGGTCGTTGATGGACAGGCTGAAGGTGTTGGGCGCGTCCTTCGCGAGTCGCCACGCCAGCAGGCTGGCCAAGCCGATGTGTGCGTTGCGGCCGGCGAACGGGTAGATGAACAGGTGCTGGCCTTCGCGCGAATGAAAGCGCTCGATCAGCAGCGTCTGCGGCGTCGGCAGGCGCGACAGGCGCAGCTGCGTCTCGAGCATCGGCCGCGCGGCCTCCAGCTCGGGTTCGAAGAAATCGCCTTGCGCCGCGCCGGCCAGCACCTCCAGCACCGCGTCGGCCAGCTCGGTCGAGAGCGGCATCTTCGCGCCGGCCCAGCTCGTCACCCGCCCCTTGTTCTTCTCGGCACGCTTCACGTACGCCGTCATGTCCTGCGTGCGGATGTACTCCAGCGTGCGACCGGCGAACACGAAGCAGTCGCCGGCACGCAGCCGTGCGATGAAGCCTTCTTCGATGACGCCGATGCGCCCGCCGCTCAGGTACTTCACCTGCATGGACGCGTCCGACACGATGGTGCCGATCTGCAGCCGATGGCGCCGCGCGATGCCGCGGTCCGGCACGCGGTACACGCCATTCACCAGCACGACGCGGTGGTACTCGGGGTAGACCGCCAGGCTCGCGCCGCCTTGCACGACGAAGTCGATCGCCCACTGAAACTCGGCGCGCGTCAACGCGCGGTAGGCGTGCGCGCGCCGCACCTCGGTGAACATCGCCTCGAAGCGGAACCCGCCCCCCAGCGCCACCGTGACCAGGTGCTGCACCAGCACGTCCAGCGGTTTATCGGGCGTGGCGCGCTTCTCGATGCGGCCGGCCTGCGCCGCGCGCCGCGCCGCCACGGCCTCGACCAGCTCGAGCGTGTTCGTCGGCACCAGCGTGATGCGGCTGGCGCGGCCTGGCGCGTGGCCGCTGCGGCCGGCGCGCTGCAGCAGCCGCGCCACGCCCTTGGCCGAACCGATCTGCAGCACGCGCTCGACCGGCAGGAAGTCCACGCCCAGGTCCAGCGACGAGGTCGCGACGACCGCCTTCAAGCGCCCTTGCTTCAAGCCGAGCTCGACCCACTCGCGAACTTCCTTGTCGAGCGAGCCGTGGTGCAGCGCGACCACGCCGGCCCACTCGGGCCGCTCCTGCAGCAGCAGCTGATACCAGATCTCGGCCTGCGAGCGCACGTTGACGAACACCAGCGTCGTCGACGAGCGTTCGATCTCGGCGACCACCGGCCCCTGCATCTGCTTGCCCAGGTGGCCGCCCCACGAGAAGCGGCCGGGGTGCTCGGGCAGCAGCGTGTCGATCACCAGCGCCTTGTCGACGCGGCCCTGCACCAGCGTGCCGGGCGTGCGGCCGAGCAGCACGCGCATCGCCTCATTCAGGTTGCCCAGCGTCGCGCTCAGGCCCCAGATGGCCAGCGCCGGGTTCCACTGCTTCAGCCGCGCGAGCGCGAGCTGCACCTGCACGCCGCGCTTGTTGCCCATCAGCTCATGCCACTCGTCGACGATGACGGTGTGCACGCCGGCCAGTTCGGCACGGGCGTGTTCACGCGTCAGCATCAGGCTCAGCGACTCGGGTGTGGTGACGAGCACGGTCGGGAAGCGCCGGTCCTGCCGCGCGCGCTCGGCCGATGGAGTGTCGCCGGTGCGCATGCCGACGCTCCAGTTCAGGCCCAGCTCGTCGATCGGCATCTTCAAGGCGCGCGTCGAGTCGGCCGCGAGCGCGCGCATCGGCGTGAGCCACAGCACGCCCAGCGGCGGCGGGCTCGCGCCGCGCATAGTCATGTTCAACGCGGCCGCGCGCGCGAGTGCGCCAAACCACACCGCGTAGGTCTTGCCCGAGCCGGTGGTCGCGTGCAGCAGGCCGCTCTGGCCCGCGGCCATCGCGCCCCAGACCTCGCGTTGGAACTCGAACGGCGCCCAGCCGCGCTGCGCGAACCAGGCGTCGTGCAACGGCTCGGCGACGGGCTCGCTCACGACGTCGCCACCGCCCGTGCCGCGAGCGCCAGGCCGACGCGCGCGATGCGCCCCTCGTGCAGGCTGATGACGCGGAAGTGCGACCCGTGCCAGTCGATGCCGTCGCCTTCGACATGGTCGCGCGCCAGGTTGTCGGTCATCCAGTCGCGCAATGTCGGGCCGGCGTGTTCCGGCATCGGCAGCTGGAAGAACGCGAACACGTCGGCCACCGGCAGGTCGGCGTCCAGCGTCAGCCGGCCCTGCACTGCGCGGTGCTCGGGCGGCGGCACCTCGGGCGGCTCGACCACGCCGAGCCGCTTCGCGACCCAGCCCAGCGTCGTGCCCTGCAGCAGCAAGGAGGCGAGCACGACCGCGAACGCGGCGTTGAAGAAGCGGTAGCTGTCCGGCACTTTCTCGAGCAGCGGGAACAGCGCGAGCACGATGGGCACCGCGCCGCGCAGCCCGACCCAGCCGATGAACAGGCGCTGCGCATGGTCGAAGCGCAGCGGCAGCAGGCACAGCCAGACCGCGAGCGGCCGCGCGACGAACATCAGCGCCGTCGCCACCGCGAGCGCCGGTCCGATGGAACGCAGCATTTCGTGCGGCGACACCAGCACGCCCAACAGCAGGAACATCGTCGCCTGCGCGGCCCACGCAAAGCCGTCGAGCGCCGACGAGGCCGCGTGCGCTGCGTGCTCGGCGAGTGCACGCACGCGCAAACCGAACAGGTAGATCGCGAGAAAACCCGAACCCTCGATCAGCCCGCAGGCCGCGAACACCACAAGGCCGGCCGACACGATGATCAGCGAGACCACGCCGCCGTGCTCGACGGTCAGCGGCAGGCGGCGCAGCAGCCACGCGACCGCCCAGGCGCCGGCCCACCCTATCGCCGCACCGAAGCCGACCTGGCGCACGAACAGCCAGGCGACATCGGCCAGGCCCGCATCGCTCTTGATGCTGGCGATCAGCGCGAGCACCAGGAACACCGCCATCGGGTCGTTCAGGCCGGACTCGAGTTCCAGCGTCGCGGACACGCGCTCGCCCAGGCGTATGCCGGTCTGCCGGAGCAGCGAGAACACCGCCGCCGCGTCGGTCGAGCCGACGATGGCGCCGAGCAGCAGGCCGTGGCGCCAGTCGACGTTCATCACGGCCATCGCGACCGCACCGACCATCGCCGCGGTCAACGCGACGCCCAGCGTCGCGAGCACCAGCGCGGGCCTGAAACCGGTGCGAAACGTTTCCATGCGCGTGCTGATGCCGCCTTCGAGCAGGATCACCGCGAGCGCCGCGTTGCCGACCCAGGCCGAGATCGGCGCGCTGTCGAAGCGCACGCCGAGCGGACCGTCGACGCCCACGAGCATCCCGGCCACCAGGAACACCAGCAGGAAGGGCAGGCCCAGCCGTGTCGACAGCACGCCGGCGAGCAGGCTGGTGAACACCAGCAGGCCACCGCTGAGCACGAGCAGGTAGAAGGCTTGCATCGCGGCGACCTTAGCAGAGGAGACTCAGGCGAGCGCCGGGCCGCCCCAAGCGGCCTGAGCACCCGCTTGGCGGGTGGTGTCGGTACCCCGGCACCGGGTGTCCCATGTCATCAGGCGCTGACGATCCACCCTTCCAGCGGGTCGATCCGCGCCGGCAACCCCAAGCCGGGCTGCGCGCTCGCCCAGGCAGCCTGCACCAGGCACAGCACCGCGTCGAGCCGATCGCCCGACGCGTCGGCGATCAACTCCTCGCGCTGCGCGTGCGTGAGCTTCAGGCGCAGCGCGAGGCGCGTCGCGCCGCGGTCGAGCGCGTCGACGAGGTCGATGCGGGCGATCAGGCGCTCTGGCGTCTGTTTGGCCTTGGCGTCGCTCTTGTACGAGTGCGTGCCCAGCACCTCGCGCGCGAGCAGGCCGGGGTAGCCCTCGAGGGCGACGCGCGTCGCGTCGCCCGCGTTCAAGCCCGGCAGGTGCAGGCCGGCATCCATCAGCAGCGGCACGCCGGCGTGCATCATGTAGGCCACCGGCGGGTTGACCCACTTCATCGAGGGCGACGAGCCGGCCGGCCCGTCGGTGGCGCGGTGCGCGAACTTGGCCCCGACGGGGCGCGCGTCGCAGAACGCGGCGAAGGCGGCGCGGATCTGCTCACGCGAGAGCGTGGCGTAGTGGCGCATCAGCGCGCCCCACTCGGTCGGCCAGCCCAGCGCGAGCACGAGTTCGCGCGGCAGACCGAACGGCAGGTCGAACACGCCCAGCCACGGCCCGGGCGCGCGCAGCCACTGCGCGAAGCTGTCGAATCCGGTGTGGGTGGCGACGCGGTCCAGCCGCACCACGCCCCGCGCCGCGTGGCCGAGCGCGACCGTGATCGGCTTGCGCGTGGTCGACCGGCTCGTGAAATCGATGCCCGCGAGCACGGGGAAGTCGGGTGTGGGCATCGGCAAACGGTAGAGTCAGAGGAGTTGATTTGCCCACTGTAACGAGGCTTGACCATGCCCAGCGCCGCCACCGATTCCCTCCTCGCGACCACGCCGCCCGAGCCGACCGAACGGCTCGTCGTCACCGAACACCGGCTCGGTGTCGGCAAGAAGATGCTGGAGTACACCGCGACCTGCGGCACCATCGTGCTGCGCGATTACACGCCCGGCGACGCGAAGGACGGCCAGCGCAAGGCCGACAAGGCCACCGCCAGCCTGTTCTTCGTCGCCTACACGCTGAAGGGCGTGAAGCCCGGCACCGTGCGGCCGATCACGTTCAGCTTCAACGGCGGCCCAGGTTCGAGCAGCGTGTGGCTGCACCTGGGAATCCTCGGCCCGCAGCGCGTGGTCTGCGACGAGATGGGCAACGCGCCGCCACCGCCCTATGCGCTGACCGACAACGAGCACACGCTGCTGCTCGAGAGCGACCTCGTCTTCATCGACCCGGTGGGCACCGGCCACTCGCGCATGGCCGAGGGCGAGAAGGCGACCGAGTTCCACGAGTACCAGCGCGACCTCGACTCGGTGGGCGAGTTCATCCGCCTCTACCTGACGCGCTACGGCCGCTGGGGCAGCCCGAAGTTCCTGATCGGCGAGAGCTACGGCACGACGCGCGCCGCCGGCCTCACGCTGCACCTGCAGGACAAGCACGACATCTACCTCAACGGCGTGATGCTGGTCTCGCTCGCGATCGACATGCAGACGCTGAGCTTCGACCATGCGAATGAACTGCCCTACGCGCTGTTCCTGCCGACCTTCGCGGCGACAGCGTGGTACCACCGCGCGCTCGTGCCCGACCTGCAGAAGAAGCCGCTCGCCACGGTCGTCAAGGAAGCCGAGGCCTTCGCATTGGGCGATTACACGGTCGCGCTGATGCAGGGCTCGCAGCTCACCGGCGCGGCACGCACCAAGATCGCGACGCAGATTGCGCGCTACTCGGGCCTGTCGACCGACTACGTGCTGAAGGCCGATCTGCGCCCCACCGACGCGCGCTACTTCAAGGAGTTGCTGCGCACGCGCGGCCAGGTCGTCGGCCGGCTCGATTCGCGCTTCACCAGCCAGGACCGCGACGACGTGGGCGAGAACGCCGAGGTCGACGCGCTGTTCAGCAACGTGCTGGGCGCCTACGCGGTCGGCATCAACCGGCTGCTGAAGGACACGCTGAAGTTCGACAGCGACGCGCCCTACGTGGTGCACGCGCCGATCTGGGACAAGTGGACCTGGAAGGACTACGCGAACAAGTACGTCAACGTCGGCGCCAGCCTGCGCCGCGCGATGAGCGCGAGCCCGCACATGCGCGTCTACGTGGCCAGCGGCTACTACGACCTGGGCACGCCGCACGCGGCCGGTGACTACACGCTGAGCCACCTCGGCCTGCGCGAGGCTGCGCAAAAGAACGTCCAGGTCAGCTACTTCGAGGCCGGCCACATGATGTACATCCACCAGCCCTCGCTCGCGCGCATGGCAACGGAGCTGCGGGCCTTCGTGCGGGGCGAGAAATGAATCCGGTGCTCGTGGAGGTGATGCGCGGCGACACCATTGAGTCGACGCACTGCGGTGCGGTCGCGGTGCTGGATGCCGACGGCGCGGTGCTCGCGTCGCTCGGCGACATCGATCGGCCCATCTTCCCGCGCTCGGCCGTGAAGGTGCTGCAGGCGCTGCCGCTGGTGGCCAGCGGCGCGGCCGACCGCCTCGGCCTGACCGACCCCGAACTGGCCATCGCCTGCGCCTCGCACAACGGCGAAGAGATCCACGCGCAGACCGCCGCGGCAATGCTCGCGAAAGCCGGGCTGGACCCGGCCGCGCTCGAATGCGGCACGCACTGGCCCTCCCTCGACGCCGCGACGCGCACGCTCGCCGCGCAGGGCCGCGAGCCGAGCGCGCTGAACAACAACTGCTCGGGCAAGCACGCCGGCTTTCTGTGCCTGGCCTGCGCGTTGCACGGCGGCGTCGATTTGCGCCAGTACGTGCGCGGCTATGTGAAGCCCGAGCACCCGGTGATGCGCGAGGTCACGGCGGCGTTGCAGGCGACGACCGGCTTCGACCTGAGCAACGCGCCGAGCGGCACCGACGGCTGCTCGATCCCGACCTACGCCGTGCCGCTGCGCCACCTCGCGCGCGCGTTCGCGCGCGTCGGCACCGGCGTGGGCCTGAGCGACGGCCATGCGCAGGCAGCGCAGCGGCTGCGCGCCGCGGTGGCCGCCGCGCCCTTCATGGTCGCCGGCACCGGCCGCTTCGACACGCGCGTGATGGAGCGGCTGGGCGCCAAGGTCTTCTGCAAGGTCGGCGCCGAGGGCGTGTTCTGCGCCGCGCTGCCGGAGCGCGGCCTGGGCGTCGCGATCAAGGTCGACGACGGCAACAATGCGCGCGCCTGCGAGGTCGTGATGGCGGCGGTGATCGAGGCGCTCGTCGACCTCGACGATGCGCAGGCGGCGTTCATGCGCACGCTGAGCGAGCTGAAGCTCTCGAACTGGAACGGCATCGAGGTCGGACAGCTGCGCGCCGCACCCGCACTGCGCGCACTGGTTCAGTAGCGCTTGCCCGAGGCCGACACCAGGATGCGCATCAGCAGGTAGGCGACCCAGTTCAGCCCGCGCGTCACCAGCGGCCAGTGCTTGTGCTCGTCGGGCTCGACGCGGCGCCCGCGCGCGATCGCGTCGAGCAGGTGGCCGCGCAGCTCACCCGCGAACGCGTCGTCGCGGATGAAAACGTTGGCCTCGCGCGCCAGCAGCAGACTCAGCGGGTCGAGGTTGGACGAGCCGACGGTGGCGAGCGCGCCTCCTTCCGCGTCCATCACCGCGACCTTGGCGTGCAGAAAGCTCGCCTCGTACTCGATGATGGTGATGCCCGCGCTCAGCATCATGCGGTAGACCGCACGACTCGCGTGGTACTGCATGAAATACTCGTACTTGCCCTGCAGCAGCAGCGTGATGCGCACGCCGCGCCGCGCCGCGCGCAACAGCGCGCGCTGCAGCTGCACGCCAGGCACGAAGTAGGCGTTGGCGATGATGATCTCGCTCTTCGCGAGGCCGATCGCCAGCCGGTAGTTGCCCTCGATGCTGCGCCGGAAACGCACGTTGTCGCGCAGCACCAGCGCGGCCAGCGTGCCCTCGTCGCCCTCGAGGGTCGGCCCCACGTCGGCCTTCATGCTCTCGTCGCCCATGTCGGTGCCGGCGCGGGCCGCGGCGCGCACCGCCTGCCACGCGCCCGACACGTCGCGCTGGCGCGCCTCGCGGGTGATCTGCAGGCGCGTCCACAAGCGCGTCATCGTGTCGTGCATGTCAGCGACCAGCGGGCCGGTCACGCGCACCGAGAAGTCGAAGCGCGGCTGGTCGAGCTCACCGTGGTTGGGGTCGTAGAAGTCGTCCAGCAGGTTGATGCCACCGCAGAAGGCGATGCTGCCGTCGACCACGCACAGCTTGCGGTGCATGCGGCGCCAGCGCTTGGGCAACAGCAGGCGCCAGCCCTGCGCCGGGTTGAAGACACGCCACTGCACGCCCGCGGCCTGCCAGCGCTGCTGCCACTCGGCGGGCACGTCGCCGGTGCCGAAGCCGTCGACGACGACGCGCACCGCCACACCGCGCTGCGCGGCCGCGGCCAGCGCCTGCGCGACGGCTTCGATGGCCCGCGTGAAGTCGAAGATGTAGGTCTCGAGCATGACCTCGGCGCGGGCGCCATCGATCGCCGCGACCAGGGCGGGGAAGAACCCCTCGCCGCCCTTCAGCAAACTCAAGGCATGGCCGGGCCTCAGCGCGCGCGTCGCCATGCTCGAAGGTCAGGCGAGCGCGAGCTCGGCCACGAGCGGCAGGTGGTCGGACATGCGGGCCCAGGCCGCACCGCGCGGCACGTGGGTCGACAGGCAGGCGAAACCCCGCAGGTAGATGCGGTCCATCGAGAACACCGGCAAGCGCGACGGGAAGGTGTTGAAACGCGACGGCGGGTCGCCGGGCTGACCGGCGCGCTGCAGGCCGAGCGCGCGCATCGGCGCGTCCAGTTTCACGCCCCAGTCGTTGAAGTCGCCGGCGACGATCAGCAGTTCGTCTTCAGGCACCTCGGCCTTGATGAAGGCGGCGAGCCGCTCGACCTGGCGCACCCGGCTCGCGTGCATCAGCCCGAAGTGCGCGACGATGGCGTGCACCAGCGAGCCGTTCCAGTGCACCGGCACGTGCAGCAGGCCGCGCTGCTCGAAGCGGTGGTCCGACACGTCGTGGTGGCCGATGTCGCCCAGTGGCCAGCGCGACAGCAGCGCATTGCCGTGCTCGCCGTGCGTCGTCGTCGCGTTCGTGCGGTACGCGACGTCGTAGCCTTCGGGCGCGAGGTAGTCGGCCTGCGGGATGCGCGGCCAGCCGATGTGCGTGTCGGGAAACGCCCTCGCCTCGGCGCGGTTCATCGCGCGCACCTCTTGCAGGAACACGAGGTCGGTGTCGAGCGCCTCGATGCCGAGCGCGAGATTGTGGATCTCGAGCCGCTTGCGTGGGCCGACGCCGCGCACGCCCTTGTGGATGTTGTAGGTGGCGACGCGCAGCACATCGCTGTTGAAGGTCGTGGTGTGGGCAGTGCGCATGTCGGATGGATCGTGTCAGAGAAAGCGCGGAAGTTGCAGCACCGCCTCGGCGTTCGACGGCGAGAAGCATTTGTCGGCGGCGGCCTGCCAGGCTAGCCACTCGTGGCGCAGATGCTCGCGCGGTGACAGCGTGACGGCCACGTCGCGCGGCACGCGCAGGCCGAACACGTGCTCGGTGTTGCGCGTGACGCCGGGCGCATAGCGATGGCGCCAGACCGGGTAGATCTCGTAGACGTTGCTGAAGTGCCAATCACGCAGGTTCGCGAGCGGCACCTGCGGCGAACCGATCGCGATGCCGGTCTCTTCGAACACCTCGCGCTGCGCGGTGACGGTGAGCGGCTCGTCGAGGGCGTCCTTGGAACCGGTCACGCTCTGCCAGAAGCCGGGCTTGTCGGCGCGCTCGATCAGCAGCACCTCGCGGTCGGCGGTGTGGATGACGACGAGCACCGATTCGGGAATCTTGAAAGGCTTGTCCACCGCAGAGGAGCGCTCCAATGAAAAGAGGGCGCGAAACCCGCGCCCTCTTCATTCTGCATCAGCCCGGTGACCGATGCGATCCGGTGGGTCAGCCCGCCGCCGACTGCGTGTTGCGCAGTCGGATGTGCAGCTCGCGCAGCTGCTTCTCGTCGACCGCGCTGGGCGCGTTGGTCAGCAGGTCCTGCGCACGCTGGGTCTTCGGGAACGCGATCACGTCGCGCAGCGATTCGGCGCCGGTCATCAGCATCACGAAGCGGTCGAGGCCGATCGCGATGCCGCCGTGCGGCGGTGCGCCGTACTGCAGCGCGTCGAGAAGGAAGCCGAACTTGAGCTGCGCCTCTTCCGCGTCGATCTTGAGCGCGCGGAAGACCTTGCTCTGCACTTCCTCGCGGTGGATACGCACCGAACCGCCGCCGAGCTCGATGCCGTTGAGCACCACGTCGTAGGCCTTGGAGACAGCCGCGCCGGGGTTGGTCTCCAGCAGGTCTTCGTGGCCGTCCTTCGGCGACGTGAACGGGTGGTGCACCGCGCTCCAGCGCTGCGCGCCGTCGTCGTACTCGAACATCGGGAAGTCGACCACCCACAGGGGCTCCCACACGCCTTGCGCGAGATTGCGCGCCTTGCCGAACTCGCTGTGGCCGACCTTCACGCGCAGCGCGCCGATCGCGTCGTTGACGACCTTGGCCTTGTCGGCGCCGAAGAACAGCAGGTCGCCGTCCTTCGCGTCGGTGCGCTTGAGGATCTCGGCCAGCGCCGCGTCGTGCAGGTTCTTCACGACCGGCGACTGCAGGCCTTCGCGGCCCTTGGTGACGTCGTTGACCTTGATCCAGGCCAGCCCCTTGGCACCGTAGATCTTCACGAACTCGGTGTAGGCGTCGATCTCGCTGCGGCTCATCTCGGCACCGCCCGGGATGCGCAGCGCGACGACACGGCCGCCTTCCATCAGCGCCGGGGCCGAGAAGACCTTGAAGTCCACGTCCTTCATCACGTCGGTGAGCTCGGTGAACTCGAGCTTGACGCGCAGGTCGGGCTTGTCGGAGCCGAAGCGGTGCATCGCCTCGGCGTACTTCATCACCGGGAAGGCCGGCAACTCGACGCCGATCGCATGCTGGAAGGTGCTGCGGATCATGCCCTCGAACATCGTGCGGATCTCTTCCTCAGTGAGGAACGAGGTCTCGATGTCGATCTGCGTGAACTCGGGCTGGCGGTCGGCGCGCAGGTCTTCGTCACGGAAGCACTTGGTGATCTGGTAGTAGCGGTCGAAGCCCGCCACCATCAGCAGCTGCTTGAAGAGCTGCGGGCTCTGCGGCAGCGCGAAGAACATGCCGTCGTGCACGCGGCTGGGCACGAGGTAGTCGCGCGCGCCTTCGGGCGTGCTCTTGGTCAGCATCGGCGTCTCGATGTCGATGAAGCCGTTGGCGTCGAGGAA
>Ga0307510_10006768_pt1 | contig 13668 bp, 13 predicted proteins | sample 12_EM_MG_FD_207224 | JGI IMG/M metagenome (GOLD analysis project Ga0307510, IMG submission 207224) | Populus trichocarpa ectomycorrhiza microbial communities from riparian zone in the Pacific Northwest, United States - 12_EM | ecosystem: Host-associated > Plants > Roots > Unclassified | place... | reverse complement strand
CTCAACGCGAGAAAAGTGACCCCTCTGGTAATGTAACGTCACAGTCACATCACACCCCAACTCCAAACAGGCACACGCTAAGTATGGCAATAATTTCCCACCCCCAAACCCGGCCACTCAGGACCTCTGAGCCCGGAGGCTCGTTTCCCTTATTCTCTTACTATAAGGATCTCAGGCCACGCTTGTTTCATGGCGCCATCAGGATTTGCTACGAGCAATACTGAAGGTTTCTCCAACGATACTTCACTGTATTTGCAGGCGTCGATGAGTGCCGACAGTGTTGGGGTATATGAAGGGATGTATAAGTCCGAAAAATAACACGGGATACTGTCGTTTGAGCGAATAGGGCCCATTGCATGAAGAGGAAGTGAACAAAAGACAGACGTTGGGCACCACCAAACTCGGGATTGTTCTGGTATCTTCAACCTCCGGAGTTCCTCTATCACTGGTTTGCCAACAAGCCCATAGAGGCTCTTGAGGACGGATCGTAAAGCACGCTGATATTGCTTCGATTCGAGGGGGTATTGTTTATGCGTGCGCAATAGGCGATTCCTCAATTTGATTGCTTGGTTGTAGAAATCGTTGTTGGTTGTGATGAGGGAAGGGCGAGCGTTGTGTAGAACAATGAGGATGTCTGAACGCCACTTGGAATGGTTGATAACAACAACTGGACCATGGGCAGCAGCAAAACAGAGAGTGTCGAATGTTGGTGTCTCCGAAAAGCCCGCCAAGCCTGGCAAAGTCCGTATCTTTGAAACAAGCTCGTTGCGTTTCTCCAAAAGCTCCCGATGCCGCACAACGACACGACCGAACTTGTCCATCCCCGTCCCCGCCCCCTCATCGAGTTTATTGTTACTATTCATAACTGTACCCAAAGAGATTGAGGTTGTCAGCGTCTCCAGTTCCCTGTTAACTGCACTGAATTCTTCTGCTAAGTGTGGATCGACTTCAAGTTGGTGAATCGAGGTATGCAAGCCACGCAACTCAGACCAGATTAGGGATCTTCCTCACTCTAGTGCCTGGATCGCCTCCTTCAGTCGACCTCTACTGACTCCATATGATGCGACATCCAGTGAGAGTTCCTCAGGCTCATAGGCATTGCGCAATGTGACAAGATTGAAGTGCTGGGTTTCAAGTGTTGGAGCAAATAGCAGAGTGTCCTGCATCAATGAGATGGCGATCTCATATGTGGCTGAGGTGGTTTGGTGTCCAAAGCGTTGTGCATTTTCCGACCAGTTGCATGACATCAAGAATCGGTCCCGCACACTTGTGTGTGTGTCATGACATGCCGCTGAGACAAGTCGTATGTATTCATCAAAGTCCTTCTTGTCTCTAAAAAGTGAGAGGCGGGTTGTCAGAGCCTCAAGAAGGCAGAGAATGACATCGGAGTGGTCCCGCCTTGCAATTGACATTTCTAGGATACGGCGGAAAACAGCAATTGATTCGTCGAGGTAGTCGATTTCATCTGTACACTTGAATGCACAGAAGAGGATTTTTCCCAAGGCAAAAGCAGGAATAGATATGAGAGGATCATTTGGGCGACATGAATCAAAGAGAAGTCGACAATACTTGATGGCCGCTTCTATCTCCACTAAATCCGTTGTGAGGCCCACGTAACTGAGTGCCCGAACGTGCTCCTGTGCCTCTCGTTGCTCAGCCCACCAGTGGGTATTGTCCGTTGTAGATTTATCAAGAAGAGATTTAACAAGGCAGGAGAATGATGGAACGTAAGTAGCTTCTGGATCACGTGAACATGCTTCTTGAAGACCTTCCATAACACCAAACCTATGGGAGCGCATCTCCATGAACTTTGCCAAAGCGCTTGTCATTATGTCGCGATTGAATTCGTCGGCATGAGGTATTTCGAGAAACGCCCGACAGCGGTAGATGGCATCTTCAGTGTACTCAGGGTACCCATATATGTTGGCTCGCGCACACGCAAGTGCTGCAGAGCCATATGCGGCCTTTTCGAGGTATCATCCCGGAGAATCTCCATTGGATTCGGAGGAGATTTTGTCAAGAAGAGTTATGGCCTCTTTGCAATCATCGAGTGAGCAGGATTTATCAAAGCGAAACCAGAGGAAGGAGGCAAGGGCGTAGGCAAATTCGTGGGACTCGAGGCGTCTAATCACCTCCCGGAGGCATTTAATTAGTTCATCTGAATCTTCCAGTAACGAAGATTGTTTACAATGGGAACGATAAGCGAAAATGAGTGCTCTAACGGCCCTTTCTAAAACTGGCTGTGGGAGATCGGGGGCGAGGAGCTCGCGGCACTGAACCGCCATCTCTTCAATGTTTTGTGGCACGTCCCCAATGCCCCGGTTTAGCTGGGAAGTCAGCGCAGACAAATATAACTGTTTGAAAAGATGGCATGGAATACCAAAGGTTTCAAGTGGCTGAGATCGGAGATAGCGAAAGTATGCGGCACAGTGCTGGGCATCACTGGACTGGTCGAAGTCATCCAAGCGAAGAAGAAGCCCTTGTGCAAGGAGAAAAAAAGTCTGGACGATATTTTGACCATCTATATCCCAGGGAGGTGCGAATAGTACTGCTTCGGTGAAGGTGAGTATCGACGTGTCCAAATCCTTCTTCTGACGCGATTGCAAATAGCGTTTGAAGTATGCAGCGCCCAGAAAGTAGACATATGAACAGTGTAAAGGATGATGCCGGGGAATTGACAAGAGAATACATTGATAATGAGAGATTTCGTCATCAATATCAGTGATTGACCCTGTCACTGTCAATACAGAATAGAAAATTAGTCACTGTCGCGAGTAGCGAGAATATGTCGAGATTGGATCCATAACTTACTGCGTTGAGCGCTTTGGCGGTCAGTCGACTGAATCTTGGGAGGTGGATGCCGGCTCATGGAGCCTTAGACTGGTATGTATGGTCTTGGCTATTTGTCGAGGAAAGATACGAATCCCGGGGGGGTGTTCGAGTCTCTTCAGATACTGCGATATTTGAAGTGCGGTGAAAGGTTGGGGTCCACGCCTTCAACACGCGTCGATTGAAGCGACCAATTTAATTCGCCGATAGATTCTATTGGGTCTGCATTTTTTCCGAGACCCGTGGGCTGCCCTCGCCAGGCAGATCACCACACGTGTCGCACCACAAGGTCACACAGCCCAGTGACCCAGCACAGCCACACAGAGAAGCAGCCCAATATCCGATGTAAAATATATATCAATATACAGGAAGCATTTACCTCCTTAGGTCTGGTTGAATTGGTGATGCGTATTCCAGAGTAGTAGAAGTGCTCTGAGGACTATTGAACGGAAGGCTCGTACTATCTTTTTTTTTTTTGCAAGCGATATATTTCCCAATAAGTAGCTAACTTACCAAAAGCTAACTATTGAGAAACAGTCACATGGCATAAGACGAGCGTCCCATTGGCATGCTGAAACCGGACTGCTCGGACCGGGGTGAGGAAGAAAATACATTTACACACGTCTCATCTCTGGGAGTGGGGCTCAGGCTTGCGGCTCAGGGCCGGGTCCTACCTACCACTAAAACCTCACATATGTTTATCCATTCGTTTGGGAGGTCCCCTTTTTTTCCAGGACATGTTCCCAGGTGTTCACCACAAGTTTGGTGAGCCCTTTGTTTATTCTTATTTTTGGTGCTGTTAGTTTGTCTTTGGTGAGTCTAGGGTTGTTTGTGTGCAGCCATCTTGCTTAGACTTTCTGGTGGTTTTATTTTCTTGTATCACTCTCTTGCAGCGCTGGACCCGTATCAAAAAGGCAGACTTGGAGAGGATGATCTGGAGGAGTTGGGACACCCTCTAAGGTGAGCATTTCTGGGGTTTTGTTCTTGGTTTTGGCCAGCATTGGTGGCAGCTTGGGGAACTGGTGAGAATCCGCATTCTAGGACTGTACCTAGATTGATTTCTGGCCAGGGGATATTCCTGTGGGGCCATGCTTCTCTGGCTGCATTTGCCCATTGTGTTACAATCCACCCCCATTTTTCTCTTAGTCATTGGACCCCCTCCTCATCACCCTATCCACACCTCCACCTATATTCCCAAGTGCCACGCCACCTAGCCTTATGTGTCGCGAGCGGTACTTGCGCCCCCCAGTCTCAGCTACAAACCCGTAACTTCAGCACCACATGACCATGGGAACATATCACATGACCCTACATGTGACTCATCACATGACCCCTTCGCCACTCATACATCACGTGACTTATCAGCACGTGACCCTGGGAACCTCCGACCCCATGACCCTGGGAAGATAACACATGACCTATCAAGGAACTGGTCATCAACAAAGTCACTTGACCAGACATGCTTTGGATGCACATCTAACCTATTGATCAACACATGGCAGATCGTGGGAACGATCAACAAGACGCGTCCCCTAAACAATCAATAAACACGCAACGCGACTCGATCAACAAACACGCAACTCATTAGGGCTAGACCCTAATCGAGATGTATCATGTAATCCGCAGTTGCTGCGCATTGACTGCGCAGTCCCCCGTTACCTGTAAACTTACCTACCCTAAACTGCACACAGACCACCCTGTATTAGTATATAAGACCTACAAATTTAGGTGAACAGTCCTTAGACTGTTCTCTTGTCAATCCCCACACTGGAGCCTTTCAAAGCTCCCTCCGTGTCAGCAGCACCCCGCCCGTCGTCTACTACAGTCTACTCCGTCCCGCCTCTCCTCGCCTTCTGTCTCTTCCTCCTCAACGTCTCTGTGCTGCTCCTCTGGATCAGTCACCTTCAACTCTGCACCGTCGTCAAGTCTCGCTACCCATAAAGTAGTGAGTTCCCAACATTAGAACAGTCTCTTAAAGTTGAAGCTGACTGTTTGGAAGTGTCCTCCCCTTCCATCTCCGTCGCCTCTTGGTCCGACTTGAACGCCGTCTACCAGGAGAACTCCGCCACTGCCCTTGAGGTCGTCAACAATGTCCTCAACAGTCCCCGCAACACTTGGAATTACCCAAGCCCCAGAAGCCCCCGTCTCCAGTATCCCCCCGCCTCCCGCACATCGTCTCCCGTCATCCCCTGGTCGCCCACCATTGCCACCAGTCCCGAACTCCAGTTCGAGTTCGTCGTCCCTGGCTTCCCCTTCCTTGCACCCACAGGTCCTGGCCCCTATGACATATACATTCCACAGTCCCCACAATACTCCACCTCGTCCGCTAGCGCCGGCATCACCCTCATCAACCCGGACACCCTCGAACCCACCCCCATTGATATCGACCCCTACGTGGTCCGCTCGCCATCACCACCTACTCCCGAGCCCACTGAGGAGGCACTTTGCGCCGCCGCTGAGTTTGACCTCAAACAACTTGGAGAAGAAACCGCCGCCCATGTCATCCGCCTCGCCCAAGCAGAGCTCGACACCCTCCTTCCCTTGCTCACCCAGGATAGTTGGAGCCACCTTCAGCTCGTCGGTGACATTATCAACCACATCTCACTCAAGGACATCCCCCTCAAGAACATTCCCCCGCCCATCGTTACAGCCCCTGCCGCCGCGCTTGCTTCCCCCGCCCCGCCGTCACCTGCTCCTCTCCCTGTCCTGGTATTTTACCCAACAGTCGACGTCAGCCCCTTCGAGTACCTCTTCGCTGCCCCACCTTGCCTCCCTGCCAACGGCCACCCTCACCAGTACACGGTCCACTACAAGCAGGGTCGTCACATTTGGTTTTCATCCGAGGAACTCATCAACAGCCAGTTCCTCAACCACATCCCCTGGGCCCAAGACCTCAACACCAATGCACCCCCCTACTTCGTCACTCCCTTCCGCGCCGACGCCCATCACTCCATCCACGTCCACTCCGACGGCGCCCTCCCCCTGGTCCACATCTGTGCCAAAGTAGGCAAGCACCCGTGGTCCCCCAAGTTCCCCTTCAGTTACATTGAGACCACTTTCTTGGACTCGATTAAGTTTGTCTTTTCTCGTTTCCCTCCCCTTTGGCTCGCTCACTTCGAAGGAGCCCTCATCCCCCTTGTCGCCTATGACTTTTTAGACGGTCATACCGCCATCCTCTGCAGACATTTACATTTCATAGAGCAGGGAATTCTTTTTGTTAACCGGAGTACTAGGATTACTGACTTACTTCGCACGGACCCCCAGTTTTCTTGCTTCATTCCTACCCCCCGTGTCCCTGCTAAACCTTTTGATTTCATTACACCTCCCTCAGAAGACCCTTTGTAATACTTTTAGTAAGTTACAAAGGACTTATTTGGTGTAAATAAATCAGAGGTTTATTCAACTCGTCTCCTTTTGTTTGTCATTAAGTGGCCAATTTTCGTGAAGAAATCTTAAGACAAACCTACTCAAGAATCGCCAATCTCCAGGAACAAGTCCAACTTACATATTGGAGTGAACATTACTTGGTTCCTCAAGACCTCTTAGACATCCTCCCCTTTGGTCGACTCTTCAGCGCTCAATGCTTTTATCATTACATTGACTACCAACTTGTCGACATCCTTAATGCAGCAAGACGTTGCACTGCATATTGGCAACTCTCTGGCGCTCATAACCACGACCAATCACCAGCCACCCAGATCTCCTTGTTTTACAATGAAACCTTCTTCTGGCACTACTTCGTCCCGTCACACAGGCCAGAAATTATCACGCAAATCCAAGCCAGACATAGAATCAGATTTTTATCTAGATTTTATGTGTCGGAAACCAAAGTTGAAGTGGAATTTAATGAAATTCAACTCCAGACAAACCCAAGCGGAGAATTCACTTCAACTAACTTGTACCAGTTCATCTACAGCGACGAACGAATCCTTACCTATCAGTGGAACAACCATGCCTGGACCACAGACCTCCTTACCCCCCACACAAGTCTCATCAATCCCCCTTCCGGTTTTACCCGCCCCATCACCCAGCCAAATACCCAGGGAAGAGACACCGAATACCTGGAACGTTTCCAGCGTATCCTCTTGGAACCAGATCTTCTCTCGCTCGATTCATCCTATCATGACAGCGTGGACAGTACATTACCCCCCACTTTGGTTGGTACCCCTCAATCCAGTCCCCCAAGCACACCTGAGTCGGTATATTGGCGTGCCTGAGAGATCACCTTTTCGAACAACAACCCGGATCTTTGTTTCTGCGGAATCAACCTTTGTCGTTGCGATAGCCGTCACCCCGGAACTCCCCCCACCCCACTTGGAATTCACCTCTGGGACCCCCGATTCTTCAGAACAGGACCTATAGAAGGTCTCCACTACAACCGACAATCTGGCCAGTCCACGCGCTAGGAGAAATTACTCAGCCCCAGCCCAGGAATGAGGACACTTTATACCCTCTAACGAAAGAGGAAGACACAGACTCCGTTGTACTCAGAACTTCGTCGACCAACGACCCCAGCCCGTTCCTTCTCCCCAAGTTTATAGAGAACCAACCCCACCCCCGAATCCTTTCACAGTACCAGTAACACATCACATCCAAGAAGTCCTACATGGGCCATATAACGCGTTACCAAGAATCGAACAACCGCTACCCCCTACTCCCCATAGTCACCACACCAGCGTCTCAGGAAATTCAGATCTAGTTGGAGCCACATCACAGATCTACCTACCGGAAGTTATCTATCTTGGCATCACTGCCCCTACAAGAAATCGCACAGAGCTTCACATCTTCAAGCAACATTGCTTGTTCCTTCTACAAAATTGTACTGAGAAACATAATAGCCACCCCTTGACAGAGTTACAGACTATCACTCCACATATCGGGGCCTTTAATAAGTTCTTTTGGAAATACCATACTTCAATCACAATCAATGGTATTCTAGAGGATTATAGAGGCATTACCCATCATAGTGATACTAGAACTCCTTGTCTGGTTAAAGTGTGTACGATTTTCTACAGTTGGGATAACCCCAGTTACACAGTTACCCTTGCATGAGTTCTTGGGAAAATGTCCTTAATAACTTCCCACCCAAACTCCAACTAGAACTTACAGAAGAAGAACAGGCGTATATCCCAGTCTACGCCACTGATGCCTTTGCCACAGATTATAAAGAGACTAGGTGTCTCTTTGCCTGTTTCCTCACACCCGGAATTTGGTGTGAAGGAGTAGGAACCTCCTGGAAATTCACCTTGAATAACGAAGCACTCGTTACACACAAGTTCTGATTCCTTGTCCTCCACCTTGACGAAGTCGACGATTTTGACTTCATACAATGAACTGCTACCTTTCACGGTAAACAAATCAAGTGGGATACCCTATACTCTGAGTGGAAATACCTCAACAACCAGAAAGTACATTTCCAAAGCCCTAGTACTTCTGAAGCAGAAGACACCCAACCCCGAATCCCAGAAGAAATCAAGAAAGTCGATAACTTTATCACAGCAGAATCCGATCACGACTCTGACTCCGACAAAGAGTCTACACACAGTAAATCATCCACAGACGAGGACACACTCAACGTTAGCAACCTATTACAAGAAGCTGAAACAAGGATTGTTGCTACCATCCAGAAACTCACCAGTCGCCCTAGTACCCCAAGTCCCCAAGGAACCCCATCCCATCCAACAAGTACGCTTCCTGGAAGCTCCAAACTTTCAATACCAGAAGAAAGTTCACTTCCTACTCCACCCGTGTCCAAAGGCAAAGCAAAGGAAGAGCCTTTACCCCAGACCCTTGCCAGCTCTTCGAGATCCTCGCAAGCCACTCCAGTACCTGCTGCAACCCAGCCAGAGACACCACCTGTACCGAAAGGAAACCCCAAGGGAATACCACCGCAGATCCCTCCTCACAGGCCACATTCAGGAAGAACAGGCCCACCACAGAGACCACCCAGTCCCCCAGCACCACCCCCACCCCCAGTTATTATGGCAGGAAACGTCGCGACTCCCAAACTCTTGGGAAGTACCCCTGATCCCTATGATGGGAACCCAACAAAGGCCCAAGCCTTTTGGAACACCCTGGCCAACTATTATACAATGAATGACGCAGTCTACAATACTGATGACAAGAAAGTACCAGCAGCATTGACCAATTTCAAAGCTGGTACTTGTGGAGGAGATTGGGCTAGCGACTGCATCGCTGACGCATTAGCAGCAAATCCAACCAATTATGGGACATGGATCCAATTCCAGACTGCTTTCCAGAAGCAATTCATCCCTCCCCAAGTCCAACAAGAAGCTATTAAAGGGATGCATGATACATACATAGGCAACCGAGAATTTAACGACTGGTACCAAGATTGGACCCACCATGCTCGATGATCAGGCGTCAATGACAATACCAAGATGTATGCTTTCAGGCGATGCATTAACGCGGCGCTCCAACAGAAACTAGTTGCCCTATCACCCCAACCAGCCACACTCCCAGATCTCGTCGATAAAGCTCGAGACCTGGATCGTTCCTTCCGCATGTTCGCACCACAGTCCTATACACCCTCCATGGGAGGAGGACATGGAAGAGGTCGTTTTACCCCTTGAATTCGAGCCATTGAAGAAGAAGAACCTACCGTGGAAATAAATGCAACACGCGGATGCGGTCAATTTCAAGGACGTAGCTGTGGAACCTTGTTTCGTCAAGGAAAGCTCTCCCCTGAAGAAAGGGAACGCCGCTTCAGAGAGAAACTCTGCATGTACTGTGGCAAACCAGGACATGTTGCCACCAATTGCAATCTAGGCAAACGCCCCAGGACCTCGTTATGTCAAATGGACTCTATCCCGGAAGACAACATGGATAAAATGAGTATCCATGATAATGTGGAAGCGAACAAGCTGTCCACCAATCGTTTCACGCCCATCGCAGACATGAACGTCATGGACGCCCCGATCAAGATGTTATCCGTCTTCAATACAGACCTCCTGGATATTGATGTGGCCCACATCAATCACGCATCTTTTTAGCGCACTCTCCTGTTGCATCATCAGTGAGAGTTGTACCACCATCCCGTTGTAATTCTAGCAATCTCCAAAATCTCCAAGTCCCCAAGGCTCCCCATGTACCAGTAGATACGATTCAAAATATACGCTCCCCGTCAATTCGGGTTAAAGTTCGAATCGTATGCCACGGGAGAAAAATCGATGCTCATGCAATACTCAACAGTGGAGCCGAAGGCGTCTACTGTAATATCTCGTTTATCAACGCACACAAGATCCCCACAATTACACTCGCGAAACCAGTTTACCCAAGAAATGTCGACGGAACCATGAATAAACAAGGACCAATCCGCCATACTGCCATCCTGCGAATGGAGATGGGCGAAGAACACAAGGAAACTACAGAAATGGCCATGACCAATATCGGACGGCATGACATACTCCTAGGAACCGACTGGTTCAGGGCACACAACCCCCAAATAGACTGGGCAAAGAACCAATTACGTCTTGACCGTTGCCCCACCTCTTGTTACCCAAATACTCTGGACAAAACGTCAGAACTTGCACAGCTCCTTCCAACAGAAGAATTGGAAGCCCACTACGATGATCTCCTTGAATCCAACTACCAGGGCATAGATCCAACACAATGCATTATGGCCCATCTACACGGAGAATACAACGACATGATAAGTGAATTGGTGGTTTTGCCCACGATGTCACCATCCAAGAAGAGCATAGTTGCGTCGCAGCGCAATATGGCTAAATACGAACCGGTGGTTACGCCCACGGTATCGATTACACGAAGACACAGACCGGTGGTTATGCCCACGGTGCCCTCCAAGACAGTGTCACGGCACGCTTCCCCACATTATGGACTGGTGGTTACGCCCACAGTGCCCTCCAAGACAGCATCACAGCACGCTTCCCCACGTTATAGACCGGTGGTTATACCCATGGTGCCCTCCAAGGCAGCGTCACGGAATGCCTCCCCACGTTATGGACTGGTGGTTACGTCCACGGTGCCTCCCAAGTCAGCGTCATGGCATGCTACTCCACAACCCACAACAGCATCACAGCACGCTCCTATCCAAGCAGAACCGGTGGTTTCACCCACAGTGTCTTACATGTGTGCAAATTGGCATGCACTTAACTATCCTGAACTGGTAGTTGGAAGAACTACAGTGTCAACTACTCTAGCCAAAGCGGAACAACCAAAGAATGTCGAAATACCCCCCAAGTTCCATCAATACGACAAAGTCTTCTCAGATGAGGAAGCACAGCGACTACCCAAGCACCAGCTGTGGGATCACAAGATAGACCTTATCCCAGGCATGGAAATGAAGAAAACCACAGTTTATCGCCTTACACCTATCGAGAAAGTCGCCCTCAAAGAATACATTGAAGATGGCCTAAAAAGAGGCACACTCCGTTGATCCGAAGCACCCCACGCATGCTCCTTCTTCTTCATCAACAAGAAGGATGGCAAATTCCGACCAGTACAAGACTATCGCCCTCTGAATGCGATTACTGTCAAGAATGCGGCTCCAATCCCACTGATTCCCGAACTCGTCGACAAACTATTGGGAGCGCGATTCTTCACCAAGTTAGACGTACGATGGGGATATAACAATATCTGAGTACGTGAAGGCGATGAATGGAAAACGGCCTTCAAGACACCTATGGGATTATACGAATCCACAGTCATGACCTTCAGACTATGCAATGCACCCGCGACATTTCAGACCTTCATGGACATCGAATTTGGTCCATTAATCAAAGGAGGACACGTAGTCGTCTATCTTGACGACATCCTTATCTACGCAACCACGATCACGGAACTCGTCTATTGGACGCACCAAGTTTTCCAACTTTTACTCAAGTTGGACCTTTACCTTCGACCCGCCAAATGCTCCTTCAACCAAACTTCGGTTGAATACCTCGGACTTATCATCTCCGAAGGCGAACTACGCATGGACCCCGTGAAACTCAAGGCAGTGCAAGACTGGCCTAAACCAAAGACAGTCAAGAATATCCAGCAATTTCTAGGATTTTGCAACTTTTACCGTCGTTTCGTGCAAGATTACTCCACATTGGCACGACCTCTTTTTGACCTTACAAAGAAGGATCAACCATGGGCATGGACCCATTTACAAGAAACCGCGTTTACTGCATTACAGCACGCACTCACCTCCGCGCCGGTCTTAATCCTACCGGACTACGACAAACCATTCACCCTGATTACCGATGCCAGCGACTATGCCACGGGCTCAATTCTAGAACAAGACGACGCGTTAGGACGGTCGCACCCAGTCGCTTTTTACTCCAAGTCCCTCCAGCCAGCCGAACGCAACTACGAAATATACGACAAAGAACTCCTGGCTATCATTCATGCTCTCAAGCATTTCCGTCATTACCTCCAAGGCAGTGCCCACCAGACAAAGATATTTTCAGACCACGCAAATCTCAAGTACTTTACCACGAAACAAATGCTTACACGTCACCAAGCGCAGTGGTCCCTATTCCTCAGCACTTTTGACTATGTTATCATCCCCAAGCCTGGCAAAATTAACAAGGCTGATGCGCTGTCCAGGCGTCCAGATTATAAAGAGGGGATAGCATCTGAGAATGCAGAAACAATTTTGCTCACACCGGAAAAATTCCTACTCAAGCCAGAGCAATTCCATATATGGGCACTACATAACATGGCAATCCCTATGGGGATCAACGAAGAGCTCAAGGAAGCTATACAAGAGGCCATAAAGACAGACATATTGACAGGCCAGAAACTCAAAGATATCCTCACTAGCAGCCCAAGACAAGTAAACAAAGGATTACAAGAATGGAACTACGAAGATGGCCTAATCCTTTACAAAGGATTAATATACATTCCCAAGACAAAGGATGAAGAACTCAAACGAAGAGTTACCCAGCAATTTCATGACAATCTAATGGGACACCCAGGACAATGGAAAACCATCGAACTAATCTCACGCGAATATTGGTGGCCAGGCATTACCAAATTTGTCAAAGCCTACATACGAGGATGCGCCACATGCCAAACTACAAAGATACGGCCACCAACCAAAGTACCAATCAAGCCCAACAAGATCCCTGAAGGAATATGGGAAACAATCACCATGGATTTCATCGTAGACCTCCCAGTATCACAAGGATATGACAGCATCCTCACGGTCGTCGACTGTCACAGCAAAGCCATCATTCTATCCCCCTGTCATAAAACCATCACGGCTGAGCAAACGAGCCAACTACTAGTAGACAACATCTGGAAAAGAACAGGTGTCCCCAAGGCGATCATCTCTGATCGAGGACCACAATTTGCTGCACAAGTAACACAAGAACTCTGGAGAAAGCTCGGAATCAAGCAGAAATTGTCCACTGCGTTTCACCCTCAAACTGACGGCGAGTCAGAACGAGTTAACCAAGTTATCGAGCAATACCTTCGTATCTGTGGAAACTTCCAACAAGACAATTGGACCACACTCCTCCCCATTATCGAATTCGCACACAATGCACGACCGCACCGCAGCACCCATAGATCACCCTTCGAAGTCTGGTATGGCTTTCAGCCAACCTTTAAACCACCCTTGCAACTACAGACCAGACTACAAAGCATGGATGACCGCATCCAATACCTAGAGCAAATACGCAAAGAAGTCACTGCAGCACTCATGATCGTGGCTAAAGAAATGCGAAGCGGAGGACCCAAAGAACTATCCTACACATTCCACAAAGATGACCTAGTACTCTTGGAAGCCACCAACTTACAAATGACACACCCCAAAGCGAAACTTGCTCCACAATGATATGGACCTTTCAAGGTCATATGGGCTTC
>Ga0307510_10006767_pt1 | contig 13669 bp, 5 predicted proteins | sample 12_EM_MG_FD_207224 | JGI IMG/M metagenome (GOLD analysis project Ga0307510, IMG submission 207224) | Populus trichocarpa ectomycorrhiza microbial communities from riparian zone in the Pacific Northwest, United States - 12_EM | ecosystem: Host-associated > Plants > Roots > Unclassified | place... | reverse complement strand
TTAGCATTGCAAAAGGCCAAAGGCCTTACATGAGGTTCTTTTCCCATTAAAACCCCTATGTTTATTGAATGTTTTTTGTCCTATTATCTTATGTTGTAACTTTTCATTATCCATACTTTCTTGAAATCACTTTCCTTATCAATACAGGTTATGTTAAGTTTTTCTTTGTATTCGACAAGCCTAATATCATTGATATCATTGCTCTTAGAGGTTGTGAAAAAAGTAGAAACAAGCAATAACTCTCATTTTTTAACATCAGATGTAAATATGTTTCTTTTCCAAGTAAGCCAATGAAGTGAACCATTAATGGATACTTCTATCATACGATAAAGGGACTCCTCTTGTGGCAACTTTACCTCATCCAACAGCTTCCACATCTAAGTCTTTGAGTCAAACAACTTCAATCTATTATAGTGGTACATATAGAATTTTTTATCATGCAAACGGAACTTGGGCTTTGAGAATCTCATGATCTTGTAGTAGGCTTTGATCTTTCAACCATCATGCCAAATTCTATAGTATAATATCATGTCTTCAGATGTAGGATCTTCTGTCATTGTTTGGTAGTAGGGTTGCCTACATAATAGCATGGTCCATTGTATGTGTGACAGAGTGGCACTTCTTGATTTGTTAATGCCACAATCTCCACATGGTTAGGAAAGAAATCAAATGACATTTTAGGATAAGGCTTCGAAGTGTCAATTAAAATAAAGAAAAATTGATATTAATTCCTGATCATGCTTTGTATAAAGAACCAAGAGACATTGTTGGTTTTTTGGTTGTGTAGCTTCATGAAAATGGATTCGTAAGTGAGTTTGTTGCATTCATAGGAAAGAAGCCTACATTTCCACACAATCTTCATTGATGAATGTGTTAAAATTTTATAGATGACATTCGGACATAGGTCATAAGCTGAGTTCATGGTAAAACAGATGTTCTTGTTATTGACTTAAAGAAAACCATAACGATGCTTCTAGATTGGAAGTCAAGCAAATCTTTCTTAATATCATCAGACATTTACAACTCTTGACTCTTTAGGAGAACACTAGATTTGAGGGACCTATATTTCAACATATGAGCATGTATGTTAAATGTACAAGCATGTTTTTATATGATGAACTCACCCTTCAAAGGGTGACACATGGTGGTTACTATTGTATTATGAACAAGAATTTTGATTCTTACCCAAACTCTACAACAAAAATTTCTTAAGTGATGGTTATTGTGTCACTCATAAGTTCTGAACTCAAGATGCTACATAAAGGGCTTACCTTGATGCAAAACATATATATGCGGCATACACCCTAAAGGTAGGTTCTAATCCTTTTACACGAGTTAGGGGTAGATTTACTACTTGTTCTCTAAAAAGGGTTTCTTATTGTCCTCTAGAAATTTACAAAAATATATTTTTATGTCTAATATATCCTTGTAAAATCTAAAATTCGATATATGGTTTGAGAGATATGCTCAATCTTACAGAACTGGTCAATAAACATTTTAAGATCAAATTCGAACCTGACTTGGTTCATATCACATGTGATTATAGGAAAGTGGGTGGTCAAAGTCCAAGCAAGTGGAACTTTAGTAGTTGTCTAACATGACTTGGTTCACTGAAAAAGTAAAGGAGTGATTAGAATCCCTTCACTATTGATGTAAGATTAGTACTTGATGTGATCCAATTAATGCCAAGAGATCCGTTAGAGCTTTTAATTGGTCTAGTGACAAGACTTATGGCTAAAATATTAAAAAAGGCTTTCAATAGACTTTTTCAAGACACATGGGTTAAAGTGAACTTCAAAAAAATATTAAATAATGAAGTAAAAGTCTTAATTAATTTAATTCATGTTCATTAAGGGTTTGTAAATGGGCATTCAAACATTACAAAAAGATTGGAATAAAAAGATTTAAATCTATTAATTTTGATATTTCGCTATTGTTTTTGTCATAATTGGAGCTATAAAAGGAATTTTAATGTGATTTTAGTTGCATTGGAAAGTATACATCCATAGTTTCCATTAATATATGGAACACCTTTTAATTCATTAAGATGAGAGAGAATCATGCGTTTGAAACTAGACTTTCATTTTGCCAACATATTACAAAAACAACTAAAATCTTATTTAAATTAATTGGATTATTGTTTTCTTTATCTTTTAGTTATTACCTTTTAGATATATTAAGACATTTATTTAAATTTAGGTTCATTAGATTATTATTATTATTATTATTATTATTATTATTATTATTATTATTATTATTAAACCCATGGGTAAATATATAAGGATTGGAAAATAAATATTATGTTAAATAAGTAAATTGAATATTTACACTAAGGGGATGATAATAGATTTTGGAAATTTGAAATAAAATGTTTATGTGTTAATTTTAAAATAAAACTATGAAAAATGGCTGAAAAATAAAAAATATATGGAAACACGAATAAAAACTAAATTAAAGTAATATATCAAGAAAGAAATGTCGTGGGATAAAGTTTAGTGAATATTGATATCACCCAGTTTAAATTAAGTATAAACAGGGGTTGAGATCTAAAAAATATTATCCGAAAAATATATAAGGTATAAAAGAAAGCACATGGTAGGAATTAATAAATATCCTCCTTTATATACTTGTGTGGCCGACAACTTGTAAAGGAGAAAGAGAGAGTGAAAATTCTTCATTTCTTTTAGCTTGACTTTAGAAAAACTTAAGGAAACCAAGGATTTAAAAGGAATTAGATCATGTTATCAAATTTGGTTAGCATATTAGAATTTTGTGAGTTATAGTTTTTGGAATGAATTATTAGTAAGAATGTGTTCTGTGTAGTGATGATTGTCAAAGATCTAATCAATCTTCTTTTTCAGCTTTAGATATGCTTTCGAGTTATTCTTTCATTGGAAAACATGTATTTTCAACTTAATGATACCTAACTCTTCACCTGAATTGTCACGATGCCTATAATCTCAGGAATTCTCTTTAATCAAAAACTGTACCATGTCTGAAACTTACATTCCTTCTTGCTCCATTCAAACCAAACCTATTTCCTTGGCCCAAACTCATAGTCAACATCACCTACATTTGCGTTATTATCAATAAACTCATCAAAATCAGTTCTATCATTTTGTATACCCCTTCGAACATTACTTTTTTAATGATCAACCCCATTATTCTATGGTTCATTGAGTCCATTTTATCTTTCAGCTCCTTGGTCACCTTAGTCAAGAGTTCAATTTGCTGACTCATAGCTCGTATTTGGAAAGAGAATTCGGCGTTTGATGTCACTAATTTGTTGTTTTCAAACATCCTTTGAAATCTGTAGAAATTTGGTGACTAGCATAAAATATATCCCCACACCTCTTGTGTTTCACATAAAATTAAGATTTTTCACTTTAATAAACTCACTACATCTTTTACCTCACAACATGCTTTCTTTTGGTTCTTTCAAAACTAAAAATCCAACCAATCAAAGTTTAAAGCTTTCACAAAACAATCCAATTATGAATAGAGACTAAATAATCAATAAATATACTAAAAACAAGCAAAATCACACTACGATTATGATTTCATAAGTAGTAATGCAAATTTGTACGAATTATGAACGAAACGAAGACACAAAATAAAATAGAAGCAAAAATTAATGAAGAAACTTATTTGACTCCTAAATAACCCAAATATAATAGAAACAAGCTAAATTGGTTGAAACAAACAATAGACAAACACATTTTAGAACTTGATGCAAATCTGATTGTTACCCAATTTTAAAGCACCAAAATTGAAACCCAGATCTAATGATATCAGAATAACCTAAAATTCAATATGCAGTATCTTGATATCCAAAAAACTACATATATCAGTTTATAGGTTGTTCTTTTATGCCTAGGTATCAAAACCAGTGTATGATTAGTTTGCAGCATAATTCAAACCAAAATTGAAACCTCAAGAAAACAATACCTAAATAAGCTTAAATTTAATATATAGTTTGATTTCACCCCTAGTAAGAAGTATACAAAATTTCAATTAATTTTGAGGTATTTTGCTTAGGGTTTTCTATGAGATGTGTTTCTACGGTAGAATAGCAACAAATTTTGAATAACATCATTTTTTTTTTACTTTTATTCTACTGATATGTTTAGAGATAGTAAGAAAACAAAATATTAATTTTTTTACTAGTATTCTGCAAACACAAAGAAGAAGAAGCCTTGTTTTAATACCAACTAATGTGAACCTCATGATCACGTGGTCACAACCCACAATCAAGATTGAGATCTGATCATAGAAAACTGAAAGAGATCTGATAGGAGTGTGATATAGTAGAAACCTGTCCTAAGACGCCAACACTATTGGAATGAAGTTGAATGACATTACTAAGCCAGTCAATCTTCGATAAGTTAGATTTAGTTTGTTCAAGAACCAAAGAATACAAGAATCTCTCTCATATGTTAAACTAAAAAGTTCTGAAGTTTTATTCATCAAAGGTGTTGAAATTTAGGCTTTGCATGTGTTTAAATAGTCTAAGAAATTAACCGTAATGGATCTAACTTAGTGGGCTGAATTGACTCATTTACAAAAACTGATAAAAAACTTTACTAGTAAGCCTAAACCCTAATCCAATCAAGACTTGGATCCTAACTGAAAACAAAGTATCAATTAAGCTCAAACAAGCTTTAGGTTGTAGCTAACAAAATAAAAATAAAACCCATAAATCTAAGTCTTATTTTGTTGTGAGAAGAGAAGAAGAAAAGAAAACATTGTAGGTGTGGTACACAACTTATTTATAGCTTATAATGATGTCCAATAATCCTAGGAACTAAAAGAGAAGTTGTCACCCCTTTGGTTTGCAAGTTATAATAAGATTCTAATCTCAACCTTATATTTATCCTTTTTTTGGAAGGAAAAAGATGCTGCCTTTAATACTTCTCTTTGCCAACTATTGGTATCCTTCCAATACTAGGAAACATAATTAAGTTTCTGAATTATTCTTCTTGCACAACAAGAAAACTTTGCTGCCACATGTGTTTCCTAAGTCAACTTGGATTCCTTTATTTCCTTTACTATATTTTCTCCTCACCTAACAAGGAAATAAAATAAAATAAAATAAAATAAAACTAATAAATCATAATATTTAAAGGAAATAATTAATGTTTCCTTTCATAATAGGAAATTCAAAACTAGTTAGGAATCCGCAAAACTCATGGAAACATCATTGAACAAGGCTGGTCGAAACTGATACAAAATTGACAGCCTTGTTGTCAAAGACTTCATGGCCTAAATAAGGGCAAATGAGGTCCTTTTTGCACATAGATTAATTGCATTAAGGCCTCCTCATGATGTTCCAAAGTATCCCTAAGTTTAGTTTTGGCCGAAACTTGCATAACCAATCCATTCAATGCTTCTTTCAATGCCTTCACTTTAGACCTTGTGATGGGCCAATTTGAAACTTGTAATAGGTCCTTGGTGTTCGTGGGCTAATCCACATTATCTTCTCTCCTCCTTTAGCCACCACAATCACCTTGTATCTATCATCTCCTCTATCCCCAGTAAACTCATCTCTTTCTACCATGACAACCACCTCACATTTTTTTTGCCATAATATGTATAACTGCACCAACCATCTCACATCTTTTTACCTTACATCACTTTTATTAGCCATAGACAAGTGTGCACACTACACCTTTATTTTTCCATAGAAACAATAATCTTGATATAATTAGTGAATAGTAGGTACACATTTGATTCTCTCACTTAGCTAGAGTATAATGAAATATTAATTGACAACAGGTGAGCATAACTTTCTAAGTCCATGTTATGGAAAAAAAGATTTATTTATTCACTTATCTTGAGCTCCGTTAGCATAGTCAAAGGTTAGTTTTTTCATTATTATTGGTGAAACTTACCATACTGTAACTTTAACTCCTAAAAATCAGTTTATTTATTAGATTCTAAACCCAAATGTAATAAAAATAAATCACTTAAAAACAACTTGCAATTTCTAAGAACACAACAAACAAAATGTGCTCACTATCATCAAATGTGGATATCATAAGCATAATATTAACGCATAACTATCCAAATCCTAAATCCTACCTAACCCTAAATTCCCAAATTTCTAAACCCCTACTGGTACCTCTAATATCTAAATCTTAGCCTTAACTCTAAATTCCCAAATAATTGCTTAAAACATACATTTTGCCACAACAATAACCTCTTGAATCATGACCTACCTTCAAAACTTTGAATACAAAAATCTCTATCAAAGAACCTAGCCATACCAACGTAAAAGAAACTGCAAAATCTAACAGAATTAAACGAGCCTTGAACTTGAAGAGAGAAAGAAAGAGGTGATCGACATGATTAATTTTTTGGTACAAGGCTTAGCCATGAGAGGAAGTTCTTGTTTCAGGCATTTTGGTTTTACTTGTAAGTATATACACGTGGAAGTGGATCTTCAAAATTAGTGATGTTTGCAAACCTAGAATAAGAGAGAGATTATGTTTGAAAATAGAGAGATAATGTTGAGGGAGAATTTATGATATGTTATGGGTTTTTTTGATATGTTATATATGAGATTAGTTTGATCTTTTTATTTAATTTAAAAAATTATTTTGACCTAGAATGTAAATTGTAATTTTTTAAAGAATGAAAGCAAAGTAAAAGAAATACCTAAACTAGAGGATGACCATGATACTTTTCTCCTTATAACATTGATGTTTTTTTTTCCAATAACCTTTAAAATTAAAATCTTACTTGCCTTGCTACGGGAGTATTTGAAATTATAGTATAAAGTATTTTTTAAAATATTTTTTAATTGAAAATATATTAAAATAAAATTTTTTAAGATTTTTAATTTTTTTTTGATATCATTACATTACAATCATAAAAATAACTAAAAAAAAGAATTTAATATTTTTTTTAAAAAATACTTTAAAAAATATTTAAAAACACAAGTAAAAACTGTGTCAAAATACTAGTTTTTCTGCTGTATAATAGAAACGCGTGTGCACGAGGCCACATTTGATTCTCCTTTAGGAAAATCGCACGTGAAAAAAACGAGAGAAAAAACGTAAGGGCGTGCATCATCGCTATACACGCTAGAAGTAGAGATATGAAACCCGGACGTGTTCTCGTAAAAAAAACCGGATTTGATAATCGCCGATAGGTCCGGGACTTTTTGTAATTAGAAGATAGCTCTTCCTTGGTGTTTTTTCTTGTTCTCTTTTCGGTCGTAATTGATAATACCATAAAGAAGAAAAAAACGCGGAAACAAGAAAAACAAAAAAGGCGTTTGAAACCCTAATTCACCTCCGATTTCCTTCTCTTCTCAATTCTATCATTAAAAAAATACGTAAGTGATTTTACTCTGTTTATTTTTGTTATTTAATTATTGTTATTATGCAGATTGATTTACAATTCCGATTTTTTCTGGTAGGTTAATTTTTGAATCGATCGATCGCTGTTTAGCGACTCTGCAGGGTGGTGGGTTTGTTTATCTACTAATCCATGACTTAACTAACAATCGATTTCGGTTTTTCTTTGAGGTTGAAAGATGGATTTAGTAGCTAGTTGCAAGGTAATTTAGTAGAGGCTCTACCAATTTTTTTTTTTATTGAATTCAAAATTTACTGCGCTGCTGTAGTAGTAGAAGAAAAAAGATCTGTCATGTTAGCTGTGGTTTAACTCGCTTATTTATTAATTTATTTCCATGTGCCTCCTGCTAAACATACCCCCACGGTGGTGCAACTCATAGTTTTATTGTTATATGTTGATAAGGGAAATAACTGTTGAATTTATCAAGTGGGCTCTTTATTTATAAAGATGACCTTGTTCTGTACTTGATGTGGTTGTTACGAAAGCTAGTCATCTTACCGAATGAACTTACTGAATGTTATTGATTGATTGAGCGTCTCTCTCCTATTGCCGCCCCTCTGCCTGCACCTTCTCATTTCAAATTAAGAGTCTTGGTATGTACTTTATTGGCAGTTACATGCACCACTTGTTTTCATACTGGTTTTCTTGATTATGGAGCCAGGAACACCATTGCTCCATTCACTGGATGAAATTTTTGAGATAAGTATGGTTGCAACTCCCATAACTCGATTTTTTGTTTTTGTGGTTGCAAGTCCAAGATTTTTTTTTTGCTTTTTGGGTAGTTAAAAATGCATAAATCCCACAAAGATAAGCTCTATTTATGGGCACAAAAGGAATTACTAGCCATTGGTCATTCATTGGACATTTTATGGCCCATATGTGAAATAAATAACCTGTAGAATTTAAGCAAACCTCTTTATTTGCAAAAGGTTTTCTCTATGCTTGAAGTCTGTAATTTTAAGCTCAAAGTCCCTCAATGAGTTAAGATCTGACTCTTCCCCCTTAAACACACTTCAATTTTGTTCTCTCTTTCACAATATCTCTATTTTTTTAAGGAACACATAATTCCATATAATATGTTTTTGCCTACAAAAAAAATAAAAATAAATCTGCTCCATAATTGCACCATGTAATGGCTCCTTCCTCATCTCGGAGTCATTGAGCAACTTAATAAGAGTTTGCTACACTAACTCGAAGGTTGATTGAACTCAGAATTGGTTATTCCATATGGCTGTGATCTCTTCTCATGTTGTTTAAGCTCAGAATCTCCTGTAATCAAGTAGCTTGTATCTTTTGCTGTGTTGTTTAGCAAAGAGATTATGAAACTTCCTTTCTGTTTTTATAGGACAAATTGGTGTATTTTCGAATAAAAGAGCTGAAGGATGTCCTGACTCAGTTAGGTCTTTCAAAGCAGGGGAAGAAGCAGGTTAGATTCTGTATCTTGCTTTTGGCTAAATTTTCTTGTATATGATGTTTGAAATCATCATTGCATAATGGTACTGTCTAAACATAAAGCTTTGGTTGTATTTGACAATTGGTGTGCCAAATTGGACCTTGAAAAAACAGAATAATCGTGCCTATGTGCTGTCTCATGGTTCACAAGACCATCCCTCGCCTTTTTGTAACTTGTGATGGTTTTATGCTCCCTTTTCCTGTGAAAAAATGACGACTTCATAAATGATAACTGCCTATGACTGTGTGGCTTGGTATTGCCTATAACTCTTGTATTTGATTATACTGTAATTTAAAATTTGCAGGACCTTGTTGACCGGATATTAGCTATTCTGTCTGATGAACAAGGTAAAATGCTCCCTCCTCACGACACTGTTGTTTGTAATAGGGAAGTTTTAATAAATATTGATCATGTAGACTCTCTCTGATTACTATGAAACCATGAAACCCTTTATTGGAGGTGTTTTGAGAAATATTTTTCAGTTTTATTTTATTTCATATCATCACTCGTTCCCTCCAACCGAGTCAATGCTTTTAATTCTAATGTTTAATACTCTTCTTTTTTTCAAGGTTTATTATCTGCGTGTGATACTTGTATGGTTATCTTCTACATATGCTTGCATAATTAATAGTGGTTACCAACTATGAAAGGATGTGAATATGGGTGTCTATGTTGATGTTTCTCATGGGCTGTTGAGCATCCAGTTTATAATCAACTTGTTCAAACACCTTCTAGTGTGTGGATATGACTTTGTTATAGCTTTTGAAGAATAAATTTAAGTCATTTTTTATCTGTAGTTTCCAAGATATGGGCAAAGAAGAGTGCCATTGGAAAGGAAGAGGCGGCAAAACTAGTGGATGACACTTACAGGTTCATCATTGCTTGCTACTCCACAATTAGAGGATCTAGTTCGATTTTTTCCCTCTTTCTTTTTAACATATCAAAATATTCACTGTGGTTGCATGCTTCATGTGGCCCTATAGTGACCTTTTAACTTTCTGGGCAACCATTTTTTCTCTTCAAAGTCTTACTTTTATTCCCTCCATTGACATGCACCCTCTGTCCTCATCTCCAGGAAAATGCAAGTGTCCGGGGCCACTGATTTAGCATCAAAGGGACAGGGCGTGTCTAATTGCAGTAATTCCAAATTTAGTGGAGAAATGGATGAACCATTTCACTCTGATACAAAAGTTCGCTGTCCATGTGGAACCTCATTGGAGACAGAGTCGATGATTAAGGTTAAAAGATCCTTCTCTAGTGAATTTGCATCCGTTATAAGCTTTAGATGTGCATACTCGATGGACGGCTTGTACGAATTTTTTTCTTCTTCTAATGTATTTGAGGCATGGTCTTAAGTTTCATGAAAATTAATCCTCAGCATTTTTAAGCATATGGAATGCCTGGTCATGTTATGTATCACTTTCTTGCTTAAATGGTGTAGTTGTACTACAATGGGATCTAAATTGGTGTCCTACTTTATGCACCCTAATCTCTGTACCTCATTCTTATACCTATACCATCTCCATGGATTTTCATGTTTGCGTTTCTAGTTGTTGGAAATTAACAATCAAATTGTAGCAAGCTCCTTTGACTTTGTTGGTCACCAAGATTCTAAGTTAATTGATTGCCTCTCAAGAATGTTTCATGCTTTGCATGTGATTTTTATATTGAGTTATTGCATGATGTAGCCATCACAATAAGTGTTGAGGCACAATGTTGGACTTGTTTATGTTTACAGCACATCACGTTAATTATCGACAAATACACTGTTTAGACGAAATGCTGAGGGATTATATGCTGAAATCCTTATAGTGCCCGTCTATGTATGTATGGTCAATAGCAGGATTTGTTACTATCTTGTTTTCTACCCATTCATGTTGAAGAAGCAGCTTGCATTTAGAATAGAGACATAAGCTACTTTTTTTTGCCCCTTTTCCTTCTTCCTACTCTTGCACTTAACTCTATCCTAAATGCTTTGCTAATCTGCCGAGCTCCTATTTATTTTTATTTTCTTGCAATGACAGTGTGAGGATTTTAAATGTCATGTGTGGCAACACATTGGTTGCGTTATAATTCCAGAAAAAGCCATGGAGGGCACTCCACAATTTCCGGATGTGTTCTATTGTGAGACTTGTCGACTAAGCAGGGCTGACCCGTACGCATCATATATTTTTTTTCTATCGTGTTTACTGTTTTATGTATGGAATGAAATGTTTCCCCTCCCTGCTCCAGGATACTTTTTATTTATTTATTTTGACAATATGCTTCTTTCTTGCTGGTAGTGTGACATCACATCTCAGCTACAATTTGACCTTTGGGATTGACTTATTAAACCATTAAATGCTTTTATGATTTCTTCTGAACTTGTTTTGCCATTACCATACTGCTTGTTGGTATGGTAATTCTTTACTTTGGTGTAAAACAAATTGTGTTCTCCTTTGCCACTGGTCTGTAAAATGTTAATCAAGTGCTAGTAGGGAGATGAATCTTTTGAGATAGATGAGTGGCCAGGTCTCTTAAGGTAAGAAAGAATTACAGTGATATTCTAACCAAGTTGGAGACGCCATCAACCTGGGCTAAGAGAACAAGCAACTCTTGTATATGATTTGGACTTATGAGCTAGTAGAGAGGATAAGTTGATCGTAATTAAGGGGTGGTGAGGGCAAGATTGGTGTGGGAAAAGTAGGGAAATAACATGCAACTGGAAAAGAGAGGTCAGACTTAAGAAAGATTGAGGTAGGAAGAAATAAGTGTGTTTGACCTTCAATTTAGATTTTTGACTAAGAACAAGGCATCAGTAAAACATAAAATAAGTTTTTCTTTCATTATCATGAAAAGTATAATAGTTCTATGCAGAACAGAAAAATCATGTGTAATACGAATGGGAAACCTAAATTATTAAGTATCCTAATCAGAATGCTATTTGTCTAGCATATAACCAGGAAAGAGAGGCCAGAATTAAGAAAGATGGTTGGGAGAAATAAGTGTGTTTGTGGAGGAGAACCTTCAATGTAGTTTTTTGACAAAGAACAAGGCATCAATAAAACATAGAATAAGTTTTATTTTCATTATCATGAAACGTATAATAGTTCTATGCAGAACAAAAATATCACGTGAAATAGGAATAGGAAACCTTAATTAATAAGTATCCTAATCAGCATGCGATTTGTCTAGAATAATCTGGAAAGTTGTATGGGTGACCTGTACATTTTTTTTGAAGAATGACATGGTTTAATGGTGCGCATGTGCACCTTGTGCGCGCACCTGTATCCCCATCCAGTATGTGGGGTAACCTGCAAGAACTAGAGTTCTACAAGGTTTCTTGCTGTCATGTATCTTAGTATTGTGTGATTTGTTTTTAATCTTTGATCTTTTTGGTTTGTTTACCTGACTAATCCTTTTCAATTCTGCTATTTGCACTTTCATAAAATGGTTTTTTTTTTTTAATTTCCTTCATATACAGCTTTTGGGTTACAGTTGCACAACCTCTATATCCTGTGAAGCTGGTTGCTACAAATGTTCCAACTGATGGGTAAGTTAAGTGTACAAGTTGTCATGTATCTTACCAATGGTTTGATGTGCTAGCACTTGTGTTTGGGGTGGAGTTAGTTGCTAGCCAATGTTTGCTTGATTTGATGAAGAAAAATATACAATAAAGTGATTTGAACTGCTATTACTGTTTGTCTTGGTAGATTCAACTTGTGGATATCAGGTTCAAATGCTTTTCTTTTGTGTGAGCCAGATATCATTGTTAAACTGTTAGGCTGCTGAATTTGTAGCCATGAATATTATAGAAACACTAGTTATGCTCTGTATTATGGTGCCATTTTCAATTCAGTTGTCTGTAAATTGCAAGAAAGCCGGGTCTTCCTTGTTATGGCACCTGCTTGTTAGACAAACAGATATCAATTGGTTCTTTCAGTGATTCAGGATGTAGTCAAAGACTGGGTTCATGTCCTTCTAACTTCTAGGATCTTGAGCACCTAATCGCATGTTAATGCGACTTAACAGGAACTTTGTGTGGTCAAATTACATTGGAAAAAGATAGACAACTAGAAGTGGTCTTTACAGGAGGTATTTGGGGGTTGGGAATGATATAAATATCTGGAGGATACAGGAGATATTTGGCATATTATGCTGGTAATTATAAGTGGATAGTTGATGAAGTTGGTATCTATGGAAGATCAGTTGATGTAGCAAGTTCTGTGCTTATGGTTGTTACTCAACTAACTTTAATTATGAGCAAGATGAGTGATCCTTCTCTGATGTGCCACTGTTCAGCCTTTTATTTTGTAATGATACACTATGCACACATGCTACATACACCATAATAATAGTAGCGTACTTGTTTGAGTTAGCATTACAATCAGTCGTCCTTTGGTCACCCAATGCCAACTTTCATGAATTAAGGAGGCTGACCTCCTGTTATGAAGACTTAATAATTTTATACTTTTGTTTTATTTAATATTTTAATATCCAACATTTTCCAGTTCAAGCCCAGCGCAGGGTGTGGAGAAAACATTTCATCTCACTAGAGCAGACAAGGATCTACTGGCAAAACAAGAATATGATATTCAGGTTGGTGAGTGCATAAAGTTTTCATATTTTAGTAAGTTATTGATGTGCTAATGGTCTGTTGATAATGTTAGGCCTGGTGCATGCTTTTGAATGACAAAGTTCCATTTAGGATGCAATGGCCGCAGTATGCAGATCTCCAGGTTAATGGTATGCAGTTGAATTTTTAGTTCCACTAAAGCTGTTGATGTCTCTCCTACTCTTCAATTCTTTACGTTTGAAATGAGTTGTTTGGAAGTACTTATGTGAACTGGCCTCCTAACACCCCCCCCCCCCAAA
>Ga0307510_10006766_pt1 | contig 13670 bp, 13 predicted proteins | sample 12_EM_MG_FD_207224 | JGI IMG/M metagenome (GOLD analysis project Ga0307510, IMG submission 207224) | Populus trichocarpa ectomycorrhiza microbial communities from riparian zone in the Pacific Northwest, United States - 12_EM | ecosystem: Host-associated > Plants > Roots > Unclassified | place... | reverse complement strand
CGCCCCGCAGGTATGGCGAAACCGTGTTCACTACGGTTTTATGGAGCAGCCTGATCTCCCAGCCTTGCTGGAGCGCGCGCGCTCAGAGGGCTACCCGGTCGATTCCTCCAGGCTGACTTATTTCATCGGGCGTGAGACGGTCGTCAGGCGCAAGGATGGCAAGGGGCTGCCGTGGCTGGTAGTGATCGTGTTCGCGTTCATGTTACGCAATTCGAGCGAGGCGATCGACTACCTCCACCTGCCGAGGGATGAAGTTGTCGAGATTGGACGACAATTTGCGATTTGACCTCGCGGCGTGACGCCAAGTTTTGACGACAATCAGTCACTCGCCGGCGCGCTGTTCTATATGAGCTTTGTTACGCTGACATCGACTGGCTATGGCGACATCGTTCCACTGCATCCATTGGCGCGAAGTCTATGCAACATCGAAAGCGTAATTGGACAGCTTTATCCGGCGACGCTGTTAGCAAGGCTTGTTACCCTCGAAATGAGAGGTCCAAGCCAATAACTCACTCTGGAAGCAAGTTACTTTTCGATCCGAAATCGGACGGTCTTGGTTTTCTTGTCCGCGGATTCTTCGACTATTTCAAAATTCCCCACTGACGCGCGCCTTAGGAGCGCTTCACGGGTACGTGCAATCGATGATGAAACGTATCGATACGTTCCGGAAAATGATTCGCCACTCGCCTTGATTTCACGCTCCGGCACGTGTCGAAAGGACATTGGATACGGCTGCCTCGCGCCAACGCACTTGAATTCGATTCCGCTGCACCGAATCGTTTTGTTGCAAGTCGCCTTTACCTCGTTGATTGGCGTATCGTTGTAACTAGGTGGCAACTGGTACTCCAAGACACTGTCGAGTGTATCGGTACAGCTTCCGATTGGCTTGAACCGAAAATTGACGGTCACAGTCGTTCCAAGGGGTCCTGGAGCGGATACGTATAAATCATGCTGGGTGATTGGCAGTACATAACGCCCCGCCAAAAAAACCGGTTGCGCTGTTGAGGACGTGGAAGACAGGACAATTGCCAAGATGGCATAAACGATCATATGCATCTCGCACCCCACGAAGAATTAACGCGTAGGTTATGCCTGTCGTCTCGGGAGAGCAACGGCTGCGCAGCGGTTGCCGCTCAGCAGACGACGCGGGGCCGATGGTCTTCCACGAGGGCATGAATGGTTACGCACTCAAGCCGGCGTCCCCATAATGTACGGCTTCAGCACCGCGTACATCATGCTGTGCGTCGGCGTCGGGACGCCAAGCTGGCGGCCGAGCTCGACGACCTTGCCGTTGAGCCAGGGCAGTTCGAGCCGGTTGCCGCGTTCGAGATCGAGCGCCATCGACGCCTTCATGGCCGGTGGCGCGTGGCCGATGAAATCGAGAACCTTTGCGACCGCATCGGCCGGCAGCTCCACGCCCTTGGCGTTGCCGACTGCGAACACTTCCCGCAAGGCGGCCAGCATCACCGGACGAATATCGGGATCATCCCTCAGCTCGCCGAGCGGCCGCCGCGTCGCCGCCGTGATCCCGGCATTGGTGGCGAGCAAGATGAACTTCATCCAGAGCTCGGTGACAATTTGGTCGCTCAAGGTCGCGTCGAAGCCGGCCTTCAGGCACAGCGCGAGAAATTCCTCCGCCCGCTTGCTGCGCTTGCCGTCGAGCTCGCCGAACACCATGCGCATGAAGGTGCCGACCTGCTGGATCACGCCGGGAGCAATGATCGAAGCGCTGATCTGCGCCACGCCGCCCATGACGGCCTTTTTCCCGAGGATCGGAAGCAGCCGCTCGGCCGCGTCGATGCCGTTCTGCAGCGGGATGACCGCGGTGTCGGGGCCAACCAGCGGCTTGATCGCTTCGCCCGCGCTTTCGACGTCCCACAGTTTCACGCAGAACAGCACGATATCGACAGGGCCGATTTCGGCGGGATTGTCGGTTGCCTGCGTCGGCACCAGATGGGTGTCGCCGCGCGGGCTTTGAACTTTCAATCCGTCGCGCTTCATGGCGGCGAGATGCGCGCCCCGCGCAATGAACGTGACCTCGGCGCCGGCCTTCGCCAGCGCCGCACCGAAGCCACCTCCGACGCCGCCGGCGCCGATAACCGCAATCCGCATGAAGTGTTCCTGACTCGACTGGAAGATAGGTAGGGCGGATCAGCGAAGCGTAATCCGCCATTTTTCGGAGCGAGAAAAGGTGGGTTACGCCTGCGGCTAACCAACCCTACGCAGCGTTACTTGCCGTAGCTGTAAAACCCCTGGCCTGTCTTGCGGCCGAGATGGCCGGCGGCGACCATTTCCTTCAAGAGCGGCGCGGGGCGGTATTTCGGATCGTTGAAGCCTTCGTAGAAGACCTCCATCACCGACAGCATCGTATCGAGACCGATCATGTCGGCCAGCGCCAGCGGGCCGATCGGATGGTTGCAGCCGAGCTTCATGCCGGCGTCGAGGTCTTCCGCCGTGGCGATGCCTTCCTGAAGCGCAAAGATCGCCTCGTTGATCATCGGGCAGAGGATGCGGTTGACGGCAAAGCCCGGGCTGTTCTTCGCTGTGATCGATACCTTGCCGATCCGTTTGGAAAACGCTTCCGCCTTGGCGTGCGTATCGTCCGACGTCTGCAAGCCGCGGATCAATTCCAGCAGCGCCATCAGCGGCACCGGATTGAAGAAGTGCAGGCCGATGAAGCGGTCCGGCCGGTCGGTGGCTGCGGCGAGCTTGGTGATCGAGATCGAGGAGGTGTTGGTGGCAAGCAGCGCCCGCGGCTGCAGTTTCGTGCAGAGATCCTTCAGGATCTTCACCTTCAAGTCTTCGTTCTCGGTCGCCGCCTCGATCACGAGATCGCAGGTGGAAAATTTTGCCGTGTCCGTGCTCGTCGTGATCCGCGCCAGCGCGGCCTGCCGGTCGGCGTCGGTCATCTTCTGCTTGTTGACCAGCCGCTCCAGGCTGTTGGAGACAACCGACATGCCGCGGCTGAGCGCGGCATCCGAGATGTCGGTCATGACGACGGGAAGACCGGCGGCGGCACACACCTGCGCAATGCCGTTGCCCATCGTGCCCGCGCCTACGATGCCAATCTGCTCAATCATTGTTCGTACCACTCCGTTCCTAAGACTGGGTTCCATCGTTAGCAGAGCGCGGCGGGCATCGGTAGTCCGTCAGGGCCCAATACCCTGGCGCAACCGTGGCCAGTCGCCCCTATCCCCGAACGGGCACGAAGCTCACGCCTGACCGGTCCCACGCTCAAAATTGCAGCACGGCCCTGTACTTAATATCGGAACAATCAAGGAGAGGGAGCCTTACCTCTTTGAACATTCCAATACGGCCGACGAGACACGCCCATGAACACGCTTCCCGTTGACCGCGCGCTAAGCATCTACGAAACCCTCGCCGATCGTTCCGCGATCAAGGGTACCAGGGAGCGCCTCTCGAAGCACCTGATGAAGATCTATCTTGAAGGTGAAAAAGACCCGCACCGGCTGACGGTGCACGGGCTGTCATATCTTCGCAATTTCGACCGCGATATTGACTCGCGAAATTGAATGGCCGGCCGAACAGATCCCACGCTGCAATTGCTTGCCGCACGGGAAGCTGTTTCTATTTTCCGGACCCCGCTAGCTCTTCAGCGCTGCACGCTGCTTTCGCAGCGAGTTCCGGCGAGAGATTTTCGCTTTCACCGCGTCAATCTGTTCCGCTCGCGACCGGTCTTTTTGCGGCGCGCGGTTTTGAACCTTCATTTCCGGGCTCGCTGACGGCATGAACGGCTGAGTTGGCTGGATCGAACCAAGCTGAAGCGGTTGGGTTCGCATCGGTCCGGCAGATGATGATCGAGGCTTAGCCATCCCCATCAACGCGCTCGGGCGCGACTTGTTCAATCGTATGGTCTGCATGAGCGAAAGCGGTATGCCGGTCCGCGGGGCCGGACAGAGCCTGATGTCGTTTCCGCCTTCGCCCCTTCCGCTACGGCGGACAATCGCTCAACGCGCCTGCCCGCCTGAGGTGAAACCTACTCCGCCGCCTGCCTCACGTGCCGCGCCGTCGGCGTACGCATGGTCACCAGCTCTTCCGCCGCCGTCGGATGCAGCGCGATCGTCGCGTCGAAATCGGCCTTGGTCGCCTTCATTTTCACGGCAATGGCGACCGCCTGGACGATTTCGGCGGCGGTGTCGCCGACGATGTGACAGCCGAGGACGCGATCCGTCGTGCCGTCGACCACAAGCTTCATCAGCACCCGGGTGTCGCGGCCGGACATCGTCGCCTTGATCGGGCGGAAATCGGCCTTGTAGATGTCGACGTGGCTGAATTCCGCGCGGGCTTCAGCTTCCGTCAGGCCCACCGTGCCGACTTCGGGCTGCGAGAATACCGCGGTCGGGATGGTGGCGTGATCGACCTGGACCGGGCGCTTGCCGAACACGGTATCGGCGAAGGCATGGCCCTCGCGGATCGCCACCGGCGTCAGATTGATGCGGTGGGTGACATCACCGATCGCATAGATGTTGTCGACCGAGGTCTTCGACCAGGCATCGACGGCGATGCCGCCGTTGGCCGGGTTGATGGCGACGCCGGCCTTCTCGAGCCCGAGATTGGCGACGTTCGGGTGCCGACCGATCGCGAACATCACCTTCTCTGAGGCGATGCTCGAACCGCTCGAAAGGTGCGTGGTGAATTCGTTGCCGTGCCTGTCCACTTTATCGATGGTGCAGCCGGTGATGATGGTGATGCCCTGCTTCTCCATCTCGGCGCGCACGTGCTTGCGGACGTCCTCGTCGAACCCACGCAAAATGTTGTCGCCGCGGTAGATCACGGTCACGTCGGAGCCGAAGCCTGCAAAAATGCCGGCGAATTCCAGCGCGATATAGCCGCCGCCCTGGATCACGATGCGCTTCGGCAATTCGGTGAGGTGAAACGCCTCGTTCGAGGAAATCACGTGCTCGATGCCGGGAATTTCCCGCCCGTGGTTGGGCGCGCCGCCGGTCGCGATCAGGATGTATTTCGCGGTGACCTTCCCACCGGTCATCAGGCGCAGGGTGTGGGCGTCTTCCAGCACCGCGCGGGTCTTTGCGATGCGCGCGCCTGATTTCTCGACATTGGCGGCGTAGGCGGCTTCGAGCCGCGCGATCTCCTTGTCCTTGTTGGCGACCAGCGTCGCCCAGTCAAAGGAGACTTCCGGGATGGTCCAGCCGAAACCGGCGGCGTCCGCGATCTCGTGGCGGACATGCGAGCCCAGCACGAACAGCTTTTTCGGTACGCAACCGCGGATCACGCAGGTGCCGCCCATCCGGTATTCTTCGGCGACCATGACCTTGGCGCCATGGTTGGCTGCGATGCGGGCGGCGCGAACGCCGCCCGAACCACCGCCGATGACGAACAGATCGACGTCGAACTCAGCCATCTCAACCCCGCCCGAAGTCAGATCGACTCTTGTTTTGATCAGATATCCTTGCCGCGCTTCTTCATCTCGGCGCGGAACTGGCCGTTGATGACTTCGGCAAATTGCTGCGCCCACTGGTTCATGTAGGACATGCTGAACTGGATGGCGCGGGGCTCGCTCGAAAGCAGCTTCTGGCCGAGCGGCGACTTGTAGAAGTTGACAAGATCCTTCAGCTCCTGCTCGGTGAACTCGTTGGCGTAGACCTGCGCCATGCCGTCGCCGATTTCCTTCTCGCGGCCGGCGAGATTCTTGGCAACGATGATGGCGACCTCGTTGAGATCCTTCTGATAATTCAGATTGCTCTGCATCAGCACGTTCTTGGTCTGCTCGACGAGATTGGGAACGGCGTTGGCGTACATCGCCGCCGCGTTCTTCATCCCGAGGATTTCCTTGGCGGCGGCGATCGCCGCCGGCGAAGCGGGCTTCAGTGGCACGGCCGCAGGCGCGGGCGCGTTCTTCTGCTGCGCCTCGGCCGGAACGGCGGTCAGGGCCAGTCCCATTGCAAGGCCGGCCGCCGACAAAATCCGTGAAAGGCTCTTCATTCCGATTCTCCTCGATTACCGGCGTTACCGCCGCTCAACTACGCGAATTCCCTGGGCACCTGCCAGGACGGCGGTGCTGGCCAGGCCAATGAACAACCCGTGTTCGACGACACCCGGGATCAGGCTCAACAGGCCCGCCAGACGCGGCGCATCCGTGATGCGCCCCAGATGGGCATCGACAATCCAGTGGCCGCCATCGGTGACAAAAACGTGGCCGTCCTTGCCCTTGCGGAGCCCCATTTGCCCGGAAACGCCGCTTTGGGCAAATGCCGTGGCCATCGCCCGCTGGGTGGCGGCCAATCCGAACGGAATCACCTCGATAGGTAGGGGGTAACGGCCGAGTACATCGACCCATTTGGAGTCGTCGGCAATCACGATCATGCGATCCGAGGCCGCCGCGACGATCTTCTCCCGCAACAGCGCGCCGCCGCCGCCCTTGATCAGGTTGAGCGCGGGATCAAGCTCGTCGGCGCCATCGATAGTGAGATCGAGCCGGTCGACTTCATCGAGCGTGGTCAGCGGAATTTTGCACGCTTCGGCCTGGGCGCGGGTCGCTTCCGAGGTGGGCACGCCGATCACACGCAGCCCACCAGCAACCCTCTGGCCGAGCAGATCGACAAAATGCTTGGCGGTCGAGCCTGTGCCGAGCCCGAGCTTCATGCCGTCCTGCACATGCTCCAGCGCCTGCGCCGCCGCCTGCCGCTTCAGTCCATCCATATCCACGTGCCGCGAGCCTTCTGAAATCCGCCGATCCGCGGGCGCATGTCTAGCGTCGTTTGGGCCTTGGGAATAGCGTCATGAGGCCGATGCGCACCGGATCACGGGGCCGAAATCTTGTCCATCGCGGCCAAAATGGCGTCAAAACGCGGCTCGACCTGGGTCCGCATGCCGGGATGAGTGAAAATGTAGAGTTCATCCTGGCGAATGGCCTCCAGCACGCGTTCAGCGACGGAAGCGGGATCGAGCCCCGCCCCGATCTGCCTTGCTATCTCCGCCACCATGGCCGCCGCCGGACTGGCGGGATCGAGCGGCCGCGACTGGCCGTAGCGCTCGGGCCGGTTGCGCCCGCTCTCGCCGATACCGGTGCGGACAAAGCTTGGGCACAGGACGCTTACGCCGATGCCGAATGGCTCGAGCTGCTGGCTGAGCCCCTCCGACATGCCGACCACGGCAAACTTGCTCGCCGTGTAGGGGCTAAAACCCAGGCCGCCGTCCATGCCCGCCATCGACGCGGTGTTGACGATATGGCCGCCTTCGCCATGCGCGCGGATGTGCGGCAGGAAGCTTTTGATGCCGTGAAGCACGCCCATTAGATTGACGTCGATCACCCATCGCCAATTATCCAGCGAGATGTGGTCGATACCGCCGCCGGCAGCCACGCCGGCATTGTTGCAGACCACATGCACGTTCCGAAAGGCCTCGAATGCAGCCTGGGCTGCGCGCCCCACGCTTTCCGCGTCGGCCACATCACAGATGGTGCCGCGTATGTCGGGGGAGATTTCCTGCAGGCTTTTGACAGCGGCCTGTAGGGCATCCGTCTCGATATCGGCCAGCATCACTTTCATGCCGGATTGAGCAAACGCCCGGCCGAGCGCAAGGCCGATGCCTGCGGCTCCGCCGGTCACAAAGGCCGTCTTGCCGACAAACTCTCGCATGGCGGTTCCTCCCGGGATTTGAACTTCCCTACTTGCATGATGCTTTGCCTGCCGCTAGCGAATTCCCATGACCCTTCCCCGCACCGTTGTCTTCGACCTCGACGGCACCCTCGTCGACACCGCGCCCGACCTGATCGCCGCGCTTAATTTCGTGCTCGACCGTGAAGGCCTGCCGCCGGTGCCGCTGAAATCGGCGCGCAACATGATCGGCGCCGGCGCCCGCAAGCTGATCGAGCGCGGGCTCGAGCTGGAAGGCCGCATCATGGGCGTCGAAGACGTCAACCGGCTGACCAGGGATTTCATCGACTACTACGCCGCCCACATCGCCGACGCCTCGCGGCCGTTTGAGGGGCTGGAAGCAGCCCTCGACGAGCTTGCAGCGCAGGGCTGCCGCTTCGCGGTGTGCACCAACAAGCTGGAATGGCTGTCGAAGCGGCTGCTCGACCAATTGGGCCTGAGCGGACGATTTTCCGCCATCTGCGGCGCCGACACGTTCGGCGTCTCCAAACCTGACCCCATCATCCTGCAGCAGACGGTGGCGCGGGCGGGCGGCGATATGGCGGCGACCATCATGGTCGGCGACGCCGGCCCCGATATCGGCGTGGCGCGGCGGGCCGGCATTCCCGTGATCGGCGTCGAGTTCGGCTACACCGACGTGCCGGTCGCCGAACTGAAGCCCGACCGGTTGATCGGCCACATGCGCGATCTACCCGCGGCGGTGGAAAGCCTCAGCAAGGTCGCGTCGTGACCATAACCATCTGATTTATTGGATGTATCAGGATCGCTATCGCTCGACGTTAACCACCCTTTAACGATTTTGCCCTAATTGGTTGCAGCTTTGTTCTTGCGATTCTATGGTTCGCCGCTGGGGATTGTGGCGGATTGCCGCAAGTCAGAGTGATCGATCATGCGTCGTATCATCGCGATTGCTGTCACCGGAGCGAGCCTCGCCGGCTGCTCGTCGCTTTCTTTTGATTCCTTCAAGTCGGCGCCGCCGATGGTGAAGGTGGCGCTGGAATCGGTGCCGCCGGGTGCGGATGCCACGACCTCGCTCGGACCGGCCTGCAAAACCCCCTGCTCGATCGACGTGCCCGCGCCCGACGCCGGTTTCTCCGTCACCTTCGCCAGCCCCAAGTTCCAGCCGGTCACGGTTCCGGTCCAGGTGATCCGCAATCCCGACGATTTTACCTCGCCGCCGACGACCGTCATCGAGCCTAGCCCGGTATTCGCAGAACTCCTGCCAGCCGCGCCGCTGAAGGGAAGCACGCCGATGCGACCGAACAAGCCGTAGCCACCGAAAGCGGCCTCGGCACCGGCCCCTGCCCCGGCGCAGCCCGCCACGCGCTGAATCCCGGTGGCCCCTGCCGGACCTCGCAACTGCACCCGAAAGCTTGCTGATTGTAGGCGCCTTACAACGTGCCTACATTATGCTAGCGAGCTAACACGTGAAGACCCCGGTACAAGGCAGTTGCAAGGCAGCTTGAATGAGCCGATCCCCGTCACCCGATCAGTTGTTCCAGCCGATGGTCGACCCTTTCGGTCGGACCATCCGGTATCTGCGCGTGTCGGTCACCGATCGCTGCGACCTGCGCTGCTTCTACTGCATGTCCGAGGACATGACCTTCCTGCCGAAAGCCGATCTCCTGACGCTGGAAGAACTCGACCGGCTGTGCTCGGCCTTCATCGCCAAGGGCGTGCGCAAGATCCGCCTCACCGGCGGCGAGCCGCTGGTCCGGCGCAACGTGATGTCGCTGGTGCGCTCGCTGTCGCGGCATCTTTCGAGCGGCGCGCTCGATGAACTGACGCTGACCACCAACGCTTCGCAACTGGCGCGCTTCGCCGGCGAATTGCGCGACTGCGGCGTTCGCCGCGTCAACGTTTCGCTCGACACGCTCGATGCGCCAAAATTCCGCGCCATCACCCGCTGGGGCGATATCGACAAGGTTCTGGCCGGCATCGAGGCCGCGCGCGACGCAGGCCTTGCGGTCAAGATCAACGCGGTGGCGCTGAAGAACATGAACGAGGAGGAAATCCCCTCGCTGATGGAATGGGCGCACGGCAAGGGCATGGCGCTGACGCTGATCGAAGTCATGCCGATGGGCGACATCGGCGAAGGCCGGATCGATCAGTACGTACCGCTGTCGCTTCTGCGCGCCCGCCTCGCCAAGCACTACACGCTGACCGACCTCGACGACGATACCGGCGGCCCCGCCCGCTATGTCCGCGTTGCCGAGACCGGCGGCAAACTCGGCTTCATCACGCCGATGACGCATAATTTCTGCGAGTCCTGTAACCGGGTACGGATCACCTGCACCGGCACGCTGCATACCTGCCTCGGTCACGAGGATGCCTCCGATTTACGCAGGCCGCTGCGCGCCTCCGCCGACAATGATTTGCTGTCCGCCGCCATCGATCGCGCCATCGGGCTGAAGCCGAAAGGCCACGACTTCATCATCGACCGCCGGCATAACCGCCCCAGTGTCAGCCGCCACATGAGCGTTACCGGCGGTTGAAATTTTCGGTGCCTGATTAAGGCTTTTCGCGCAACAAATTGACCCTGCGCGCCGATTTTCCATTCCCCAATTGACGCCGCCCCGCCGCGCTGAAATGGTGCGGCTGCTTTCACGCCAGCCCGGCCGGGACAGGCCGCTGCATCTTCAAGGTGCAGTCAAGACGGCGGTAGCATGAGATGGGGGAGGACTATCGTTGCAATCGCTCCAGCGAATGAGCTGTGGATCCGCGCGCGTTTCGCGCCGGAATGAACCCGCGCGCCTGCCCGTGCGGCGACGGCTCTGCCTGCCTTGCGGGGGGAGCGACGCAATGTCCACGAAAAATCCGGCGCGTCGATGACGTGTTCGAGGAGACCGTAATGCGTCCATTGTTGGCACTGAGTAATTCAATCGATTGGCTCAATGAAAAACTAGGCGGCATCTGCAACTGGCTCGTGCTCGCAGCCTGCGTAGTGAGCGCCGCCAACGCCATGATCCGCTACGCGTTCGGCTACAGTTCCAACAGCTGGCTCGAACTGCAGTGGTACATGTTCGCCATCTTCGTGATGTTCGGCGCCTCCTATACGTTCAAGAAGAACGAGCACGTTCGCGTCGAAATTCTCTATCTGATGCTGTCCGAGCGCGGCCAACTCAAGCTCGACCTGATCGGAACGCTGTGCTTCCTGATCCCGTCCTGCCTGCTGCTCAGCTATCTGTCGTGGCCGTTCTTCATGCAGGCCTACGAAGTCGGCGAGACTTCGAGCAATGCCGGCGGACTGATCCGCTGGCCGATCAAGGCTGTCGTTCCCGTGGGCTTCGTTTTCCTGGCGCTGCAAGGCGTCTCCGAGGTGATCAAGCGCATCGCCGCGCTGAAGGGCTATGTCGTGATCGATGCGAAGTATGAGAGGCCGACCCAATGATCACGCTGGAGATGATGCCGCCGCTGATGTTCGGCGGCTTGATTCTGGCCATGCTGATCGGCTTTCCGGTGGCTTTCACGCTGGCCGCGCTCGGGCTGTCGTTCGGGTTCCTGTCGATCTATCTCGGCTTCTTCGACATGAACTTCCTGCAGGCCATCCCGGGGCGCATCTTCGGCAGCGTGCTTTCCAACGAACTGCTGCTGGCGATCCCCTTCTTCACCTTCATGGGTTCTGTGCTCGAGCGGTGTGGTCTGGCCGAAGACATGCTGGATTCGATGGGCCAGTTGTTCGGCCCGATCCGCGGCGGCCTCGGCTACTCCGTCATCATCGTCGGCTTCATCCTCGGCGCGATCACCGGCACGGTGGCGGCGCAGGTCATCGCCATGGCGCTGATCTCGATGCCGGTGATGATGCGCTACGGCTATAACGTACGCTACATCACCGGCGTGCTCGCCGCGTCCGGCACCATCACCCAGCTGGTGCCGCCCTCGCTGGTCCTGATCGTGATGGCCGACCAGCTCGGCAAGTCGGTCGGCGACATGTATCTCGGCGCCTGGGGCCCCTCGGTGCTTCAGATCGCCCTGTTCGCCGGCTACACGTTCTTTCTTGGGCTCGTCAAACCCGACCATGTACCGCCGGTGCCGAAGGAAGCACGGACGCTGACGGGTTGGGCGCTTTGGCGCAAATGCCTGATGGGAATCATTCCCTCCGCTGTGCTGATCTTCGTCGTGCTGGGCACCATGATGCTCGGCCTTGCGACGCCGACCGAAGCGGGCGCGATGGGCGCCATCGGCGCGATCGTCCTTGCCGCGATCCACCACAAGGATCTAAGCGGTACGGGGCACAAGATGCTCCTCATCGGCGTCGCCGCCGTAGGCGTCGCCGTGATCATCGGAATGCTGATCGGCGAAGGCAAATTGATGAAACTGACCTTCGCGGTGGTCTATCTCGCCGTGGTCTGGCTCTGCCTCGAAGCCGTCCGCATCCCGGACCTGCGCGACCTGATCAAGCAGGGCTACGAGTCGACGATGCGCCTCTCCACCATGGTGGTGTTCATCCTGATCGGCTCGACCTGCTTCTCGGTGGTGTTCCTCGGCGTCTCCGGCGGTGTCTGGCTCGAGCACCATCTGACCTCGCTTCCGGGTGGCGTGTGGGGCTTCCTGATCTTCATCAACCTCTTCATCTTCTTCCTGGCGTTCTTCCTCGACTTCTTCGAGATCGCCTTCATCATCCTGCCGATGGTGGCGCCGATCGCGCAGAAGGTGCTGGCGCCGGTGGTGGGGCCGGATGCCGCGCTGATCTGGTTCGGCGTCATGCTCTGCGTCAACATGCAGACATCGTTCCTGCATCCGCCGTTCGGCTTCGCGCTGTTCTATCTGCGCGGCGTCGCGCCCAAGGAAGTGAAGAGTTCCGATATCTATTGGGGGGCGCTACCCTGGATCGGCCTGCAGGCGATCATGGTGGCGATCGTGATCGCTTTCCCCGTCACGGTGACGGCTCTGCTCGACAAGCCGCTCGACCTCGATCTCAGCAAGGTCAAGATCGTGGTGCCGGAAATCGAGCTCCCGCCGCTGGATTTCGGCCCTCAAAAACAATAGCGAGCGCGGGCCGAGGCAGGCCGGCGCCCGGGAATAGACGACCCCGATCCACAGGGCTAATTCCCTTTCAATATCAACAAACTTCCAATTGACGACGGCCGCGCCCACTGGTTTGGTGCGGGGGCTTCATGCTAGCCCGGCTGGACAGGCCGCTGCGCCCTCAGGGCGTCGTCAAGACTGCAGATGCAAACTGGGGAGGGTTAACGTTGCAAGCGCTCTTGAAACTGAGCCGTGGAATTGACGCGTTCACGCGGTGGACGGGCAAGCGCCTCGCCTGGCTGATTCTTCTTGCCGTTGTGATTTCGGCCGTCAACGCCATTTTGCGCAAGACGCTCGATATTTCATCCAACTCATGGCTTGAGCTGCAATGGGTGCTTTTCAGCATCGTCTTTCTGCTTTGCTCGCCGTGGACTTTGCTCGACAACGAACACATCCGGATCGACATCGTCAGCAATGCACTGCCAAAAACCGCACGCAACGTCATCGATGTTGTTGGACATGCTTTCTTTCTGATTCCGCTATGCGTCGTCATGATCGTCACCGGCGGGCCGTTCTTTATGCGGTCGTTCGAGGTCAACGAGCAATCGGGCAACGCGGGCGGGCTACCGCAATGGCCGGCCAAATCGCTGGTCATCATCGGATTCGCATTCCTGCTGGTTCAGGGTATTTCCGAACTGATCAAGCGCATCGCCGTGATGCGCGGCCTTATTCCGGATCCGCACGCATCGCAGGTACACGCGCTCGAGGCCGAGGTCGAACACCTCGTCGAGGCGATCGAAAAACGCTGATCGCGTACGCGTTGTCGGGGGACAAGAAATGACAGCCTTTCTTATCGCCAACATGGCGCCAATCATGTTCGCGTCGCTGGTGATTATGCTGCTGCTTGGTTATCCGGCAGCGTTTTCGCTCGGTGCGGTTGGCCTGCTTTACGCCATCGTGGGCATTCAACTGGGAGAGTTCCGCCCGGACTTCCTGCAAGCGCTTCCCGAGCGCGTCTACGGCGTGATGAACAATGACACGCTGCTCGCTATCCCGTTCTTTACG
>Ga0307510_10006765_pt1 | contig 13670 bp, 15 predicted proteins | sample 12_EM_MG_FD_207224 | JGI IMG/M metagenome (GOLD analysis project Ga0307510, IMG submission 207224) | Populus trichocarpa ectomycorrhiza microbial communities from riparian zone in the Pacific Northwest, United States - 12_EM | ecosystem: Host-associated > Plants > Roots > Unclassified | place... | reverse complement strand
TTTTAGGTCCCGAAACCCCTTGTTCAAGACTACTTCATTCTTCATTATTGCGAGTGACACCTCAGTCAACAATGGACATAGGCGACAAACATTGTCACAGTAAAAGTGGCCTCAGGAGTGGAAATGAAGTCAAAGACGACATAAAAAAGGTCGATCCTATTGGTGAACAAACTGCTGGAGGCCATCACAAGAAAGTATTATCCTTCTGTTATCATATCCAGGGGCTTCATACCTCCATTTAAATGACGTGATGGGCGTAGTACGGCAGGACAATGGGCATGAATGGTTGTCTCTTGTTCAGAGCAACCCGCCCCCTCTGTACAGCAGTAACGAGACCAGTGGAAGCTGAAATTTGGTAAAAGGCAGGTGAGGACCCTTTCTATATGACTACGGGCATAGTAATTTTCCTTGAATTGACATGGTGGCAAGCCCAGTGTCCTCTCCCGCATTGCGTTGTTTGCGGCGAACATCTCAATTACAAGTTGAGGTTCCGGATCGGAGCTATCCAGGTGGCATTTATATTTTTAAACGAGTTAAAGGATTTGATTGTAGTCCAAGATACAGACATCCACCTTAGTTTATTTATTTTCGCCTCAGATATGGAATGGCATGTCCTCTCTCGCTCTAATTTTTCCACTCCTAGCGTAGCCACAGGCGCGGAAGCAGAGCCGTTGCGAAGCCACAGACAACTGACCCCTCATTTAGCGCAGGGGATGTTGTTAGATCGAAGGCGTGAGGGAAAGCGTAATCCTCGTCCGTTGTCATCTGATCAGCTTCAGCAGCTTCGAGCACTTCTTCGGGTTTTAGGACAGGGTTGAGGTATTCCCTTGAGTGTCCCAAGGAAGATGTCATTTTCTGTAATTCAACTGAACGGATAAGCCGAGTCCACTTACTATACGGTCGACTTGAGTTGTTGATGAATGCCCAGTATACCGACTTACCCGTTGAACTGCAGGACGAAAACGAAGACGACAGGAATGAAAAATTGCCACGCACACATTCCCTGAAAAAGTTGAGCAAGTGCGCAGCTACCTATCTTGCAGTATGATTATTCCGTAGATTTTTGTAGCTACTGTCATGCAGCAGTTGTGATGTGACGACAAGATGTCGCACATGTCATCAATATTCTGTCATCTATCTGGCGTGGGAAACCACCGAGTAAGGTTAGGGTCAAGTACCACTCGCGCAGCTGAGAACTTGCACAACCAAACACCGTGACTGACTGAGTACGCATTTTGGCTTTGGAGGGTCGCTTCTAGGCATTTGGAAAAGAGTCACTAAAAATGCTGACATTCACACCGCTGTCTGGTGCAGCCAAGTCGGAACGCACCAGCCCTTTGGCATACCTCCTCCAAGTGGATGATATAAACATCCTCCTCGACTGCGGCTCGCCGGACTGGTGTCCAGAATCCTATTCTTCAACTACTGAGGGCGATGATGACACAACGGAGAGTCATTTTCATTGGGAGCGATATTGTGATAAACTCAGAGAGTGCGTGGCCAACAACTGTTATAACGGTCAGGTTCGAACCGCTAGTGTTTTGTTAACAATCGATGTTATTAGGATTGCACCCTCCGTCGATCTCGTTCTTCTTTCCCATGGGGATCTCGCACACTCTGGATTGTATCCTTACGCGCACTCGAGGTGGGGTCTCAATGCTCCGGCGTATTCTACGCTCCCCGTGCAGGCCATGGCCCGCATAGCGGCAACAGAAGAGGCAGAGGGTATTCGCGATGAGGAGGACGTGGGCGGTACGAAGGAGCAGGTTTCACCTGAAAGCGAAGGCGATATCTCTATGGAAGACCAAGATCCCTCGAACTCTCCACAAGAAAATCAACCAGAGGAGAGCCCACAACCCGAACTTCGCTCACGAAAAGGGAAGTATGTCGCCACACCTCAAGAGGTTCATGATTCCTTCGACTCCGTCAATACACTGCGCTATTCTCAGCCTGCACATCTATCAGGTAGGACACGAAGCCCTATCCACTACACCCCGCAGAGTCAATTGATACGTGCTGTTTTACAGGGCGGTGTCAAGGTTTGACGATTACCCCATTCAATGCCGGACACACGTTGGGAGGTACAATATGGAAGATTCGCTCTCCAGCCGTTGGGACAATTGTCTACGCAGTAAACATGAATCATATGCGAGAGCGTCACCTCGACGGAACAGTGCTCATTAGCGGTGCCGGTGGTGCTGTCTTCGAGTCGTTAGCACGACCAGACCTGCTCATCACTGACGCGGAGCGGGCCAATGTCATTGGCAGCCGTCGGAAAGATCGTGATGCTGCTCTAATAGGTATGCGAGTGTCCTCGACCCCCGTTTTTCTTCTCGCTCATTTGGTATTCAGACACCATCACCACCACCCTCTCTTCACGGTGCTCTTTACTTCTCCCCTGTGATGCGAGCACGCGCGTCCTCGAATTGCTTGTGTTACTGGACCAGCATTGGTCCTTTGCGCGTCTCAAATACCCAATATGCCTTCTCTCGCGCACAGGCCGCGAGATGCTCACCTTTGTGCGGAGTATGATGGAGTGGCTCGGTGGTACAGTGAGCAAGGAGGATGTCGGCGAGGAGACTTCTGGAAAGCGCAGCAATAAGCGGAGACGCGAAGACGACGCTGACGAGGAAGCGATCGGTGCGTTCGCTTTACGATTCAAGTAAGCTCATTCCGCGACGCATCTCGGTTCGAAATAATGACACATCCTTCTCCAGGCACCTCGAGTTCTTCCCTAACCCACAGGTGCTTTTGGAGACGTACTCGTCGAAAGACCCCAAACTCATCCTTGCCATCCCTGCATCATTCTCACACGGCCCGTCACGATCGTTATTTGCAGATTTCGCGGCTGTCCAAGGTAACGTCATCCTTCTCACTGGTCGTGGCGAAGAGGGGACACTTGGGCGCATGTTATTTGACCGTTGGAATAAGTCCCAACGTGCTGAGGACAAGTGGGATAAAGGCAAGCTCGGCAGTAATGTGATGCTTGACGGCTCTCTTCAGTTACGCGTGAGTCTCCTATTTTCGTTAATTCTTTATTATCTGTATGCCTATGGACTTCCTCGACAGCTCAACTCAAAAGTCCCTCTGACCGGTGTGGAACTCGAAATCTTCCAACAAAAACAGCGGCTCGCACGCGAGAAAGCGGCCGTAGCGCAGGCAGCGCTGGCGCGAAGCCAACAACTTCTAGAAGCGGACGAAGGCGCAGACTCGAGCGACAGCGACTCGGATGCCGCAGACGAAGAGGACGTGGAACGCGCCCTTGGACTCGACGCGGAAGGTGCACGAGCTGACGGCGCGGACTGGGGTCGAGGGATGGACGCGGATGACAGCGGTCGGCAGATGTTGTCATTTGACATCTATCTCAAGGGCAATGTCTCTCGTGCCGTTTCGTTCTTCAAAAGCGCAGGGAAGGAAAACCAACGATTCCGAATGTTCCCGTATGTGGAGAAGAAGCGGAGAGTCGACGAGTACGGCGAAGTGATCGACGTTGCGATGTGGGTGCGCCGCGGAAGGATCATGGAGGAAGAGGCTGAGGACGAGGAGGCCAAGGAGAGGAAGAGGCAGGAAGAGGAAGCTAAAGTAAGCAGTTCTTGATTTTCATTCCTTTGCTGAGCATCGTGCGCTGATCGCCGTCGCCTGGTTTACACGTCCAGAAAGTCCCCGAGGAGGTACCATCAAAATATGTCTCCACAGTCGTCGAAGTGCAGCTAGCCTGTCGCCTACTCTTCGTTGACCTCGAGGGTCTTAATGACGGTCGGGCGACCAAGACGATCATTCCTAAAGTTGCCCCCAGAAAATTGGTCAGTCTTGGCCCAAGCGCATGAGGGATTCTGTAACAGGCATGCTGACCAAATACTCGCCTCGCGTAAAGGTTATTGTGCACGGTGGGCCCGCGGCGACGGAGGCCTTTCTCGAGAGCTGTGCGAGTATCCGTACCATGACGAAGGACATTTACGCTCCCGCAGAGGGCGAATCAGTGCAGATCGGACAGAACACGAACAGTTATTCAATATCGCTCAGCGACCAGATGCTGGCGTCCGTGAGAATGTCGAGGGTAGGTCCAAAGTGTGCTATGGCCCCCTCCCAACACTTGCTCACATGTTTGGTTTTCTTTTTTTTTTTGCAGTTCGAGGACAACGAGGTCGGCTTTGTCACGGGACGGATCACTACGAGTGCGAGCTCGACCGTGCCCGTTCTCGAACCGACCAATCAAGCGTCCTACTCTGCGAGTCACACCGCCTCGGCGCTGCCCACGGTGCTTGGTGCAAGACCAACGCAGCGCCTGCCCCACTCGACGATGATCGGCGAGTTAAAACTGACTGTGCTGAAGGCTCGGCTCGCAGCTGTCGGGGTACAGGCGGAGCTCATCGGCGAAGGAGTGCTCGTCTGTCGGGGAGGCGACGTCGAGTCCGTGGCAGTGCGCAAGTCGGCACGTGGACAAGTCGAACTGGAGGGCACGGTTTGCGACGTGTATTACAAAGTCCGCAAGGAGATATACGGTTTGCATGCCCTAGTCTCGTCGTGACCAGTGTACCATTAGCAACCTATTTGACGCATTTCATCTTTTTGGTCCATCGTGAATTGACGATCCGAACTTGCCGGAGTTTGCTTCAGGTGACGTACTGCTTATCTGTCCACACCTTGGACCTCTAGCTGGAATGGGACCAACCTAGGCGCTGGGTTTTGGATCGTAAATGTCGGCTGAGTGTAGAAAGTTGTCCCCACTGAAGGAAAGGCGTTGACGAAAGTGGTGAGGAAGAAGTGATAGTTTGACTTGTGCAGTTGAGGTGTTGACACAGGCTCTTGGGGGTCACAAAAGACGGTTCAGGAGGATCACGGACCGTGAATTTCACCGTCATGGGGATGACGGTGACCTGTTGGCGATGATACTAGAGCACAAACCGAATTGGAATCCTATTAGCGTTTCGGCGAAAGAAATACTGGGCCACACCCGTCCAAGAATCCCGGCGCTTGGTAGATCGGGGTTTTTCTGGTTTCCCGATGCCCACAGCCCGATCATGGCACACTGTGCGTGTACAGTGCCTCGCCGCCACAGGAGACGCCGAACTGTCCGAACTGTAAGAAAGATAAGAATTGTGCCCTGTACTGAGGCTCGCGTTCTTATTACTGTATTTTGTCATTTGTCGCAGCGTGCACTGTACGCCGTACAGTGTACGGCGCCATAATTCCAGGAACGACCGACAATAAATCGGGATTCAATATCATCGGCATTACTGTCATACAGCGGAACCGCGACGTGCCACTGTTGGTGAGTGAGCAGGAGCCCGGATGTCGTGAAGGCTGGACGGACGACCCATGCAGCTAAGAAAAATCACGCACGGGCTCAGGAACGTGCTTCGGAGTTTACATACAAGAGGGGATTTGCGCGTTCCCAACATCTGAGATGTATATGCGCAATTAGAGTAGCGAGACATGGCGATTCAGCTAACACCAAGGAGTAATGGGACAGCCAGCTAGAACTGCCGCAAATCTGAGTCGGACACGTACTGTGGCGACAGCCCGAGAATTGTACTCTCAGAGTCCAGCGCTGAGAGCGCTCAACGCTCATCGGCGCATGTAAGTAAACGAGGAACGGAGGGTTTACTGTAATAGATTTAATTACCCGGTTGACCTTGGTGCAGCTCACGACGGGCCGGGGGTATCCACTTCGACAAGCACTTCATGAGCCTGAGAAAAAAAAATTCCGATGGATGAGCGTCTCGAGAGGATCACCCATATAAGTGTTTTTCCCCATTCGCACCTCGCTCTGCCCGCTTCCAGGAGATTTTTTCGTTTTTTGCACGCCACGGCAGTGTAACGCCGACGCAAGGTACGTGAGCACTTTTGAGTCCGGTGAGCGGCGCCCTGCCCTCTCCGCTTTCACCAGTGCTCGGGGCATCGAAGCGAGAATTACAAGTACTGTACTGACCCGCATCATTTGGTGGACAGATCCTGTTTAGGAGAGAACTCATCGGCCTTGGGAACTGACTCAGATAGACTATCATTGATTCTGATTTGTCACTTTAGGCTTTCACATCAGTGTCACATTCCATGACCAAATACCAACCAACCTGGAAAAGTTGGAAGGATCAAACGGAGCAGCCCCTCTGGCAAGGAAGTGGTTACCACAGTGCGGTGTCTTCATAGCAACTGCGCCCAGATCTTCTTACAGTTGTCTGTTTGATCATCGCAGGGATCGTTATGATCATTGTATCACGCAGATCGCAATGGTCGGTCAGTTGGGTGATGATCAAAGGACTACAGCCAGTCCCTTCACTTTGTTCACTGACTTGGTCACAACTCGGGTCGAAAAAGCGAAATGGATGACAGCATGACACATTCGGCGGCGCTCCGGCCCCGATCCCACGACTCACGTGATAGAAGGATCGGATAAAACCGCGATCTGGGGTCTAATCAATCAGGCGTGTGGGGCGTCTATCAAAGCGACTTACCTCAAACGAACACCCCCGGAAGCCACCAGGCGCTTGAAAGATGACACTGGTCAGTTGTCAGGTCTCAGCCGGCGCGGTGGGTCTTGCTCCAGAATATCATCCCGAACACCCAACGAAGGACCCAACGACTCCCCGTCTGTCCAATGATCACCCTCCTGCGTTGGCGAAGGTCGAAAAACAACGTGAAAAGTAAAGGCGCTGACGTCAAAGTGAGTAATCAACGTTTATGAGGCATGTAGCCTTGGCAACTCCCGTTGAACTGACTCACCTCATTTTTCATGAACGCGTTCTATTCAACCCGCAGACCGTCGCCGCCTCGCCTAGCAATGTTCCCGCCCTGCCGCTTGAAATCGTCGATAAGATATTGAGAGAGATGTGCGAGCTACCGCCGCGGGGGGCGGACCGGCAGCTGCTTAGCGCGTGTGCGGTCGTCTGCAAGTCGTGGCTCCCCTTTGCGCAGAGTTTGCTGTATCATTCCCTCACGGTCGAGAACAGTCGCTTCCATGTCTCGAGAACCCCCGGCACGCTGGGCCCAGCAGCGCTCCTCCATCGCTCCCACCTTCTTATGTTTACCAAGTCCCTCATCATTCGCGTCGTCGACGAATTCGCAAGAACCCTCCCCGTTTTCACCGAAGAGGGCATCCCTGGTGGACGCCCAGAATGCGTGCGGTTGGCCGATTTCCTTACGTTACTCGCGCACTCCCCCGGGCTACGCCACCTGTGCCTGTCCGTTGCCTGGTCGCGGAAGGAGAGATGTTCGTTTGAGCCGTCGATTTTGGATTGGTTGTCGAGCCTCGCATTACCTATGGAGGTGTTAGACCTCAAGTATGACAGGCACGCTGACTCCCCTTTGGCCTATGACCTCGTCCGTCTCTGGCCAAAGGTCCGAGCTCTTCGTGTGCGCACGGACTATGACCTGCCACTCCCAGAGAGGCCGAGTACACGTCTGCGTGAGCTGCGACTTCCTGTCACTTCCTTAGCCGCGGTGATCGAGTGGTTCCTGCCCCCTATCGCACCACACGATCAGTCGGAATTGCGGGTTCTTGAGCTGTACGAGATTCCCGCGGGGGCACGCGCGCCCTTATCGGCCCATGGGCCGAACGTCTCTTCTCTCACGCTCACGCGCCAACCGGCCTCCGGCCTCGGTCTCGCTGACCTGTTCACAAACCTGGAAGAGTTCATCATCGCGGGGCCATTTTGGAGCAGTCCGCTTCCCACCCTCCCGAAAACCCTAATGCACATCAGGCTCCAGGTCCACGCATTCATATCGGATTCAGTCCTCCCTGCTATCGCCGCAGCGGTCCCCTCTCTCGGAAAGTTGCGCGCGCTGACCGTCGAGGAAGCCGTCACGACGGACAAGTATTACCCGACTCTGCGAGAAGCGTGCGTGACAAATAGAGTAGAGATCTTGGTGAATCCAATGAATCCCTCGCTTTCGGGAACTGTGGTGAGCGCTGATCGGCGAACTCCGGACCCATTCACCCGGTTTTGCTAATTATTGCCCCCCCCTCCAGCATCCGTATCTTGCTGAGTTGGACCGATTCCCTAGACGACACACATTCGCGGAGTTCTTCGATGTCAAACGTTGGGCATGAGGGGGCCCGCTGATATTGTTTTATTTTTTGTAAGTTACCATTCATCTTCCGCATCTATGTTATCTAAGACCAAGACGTGGCCCTCGTGATTTAACCAGATTCGTACTGTAAAGAGCAGGTAGAGCACTTGGGCGGCGTTGTCGACGGTGTCGTGCCCCTGTGGCGCTTTGATTGCTTGTTGGCCACATATTACTGTGCTTCGGAAGCATGAGAGGAACTCGGGTGCCATGTGCCCTTCATGTCTATCTGTCCATCAGGCGGCTCATGAGGTCCTCTTTACCGGGAGTTCTCTCACGCCGCCGCGGAGGTGTAGAGCGCATTGACCTGGTTAATTAATCCTAAATTTAGTGTTCCCGGGTTCCCTTCATCTATGAAATCAGTGATCCCTGTCGTAACGTAATAAGACGCAGGGAAGACGGACCATGTTGATCCTTCTTGCCAATTTCTTCCGCACGCTTCACCTCCGGCCACGGGATGACTCTGTTACCCGTGAAGCAGACGAGGTTGTGAGCGTTCCTGCGTTTGCGTTTGCGTTTGCGTTGCAGGTCACTGCCACTTTGCCCGGTCCGCAAAGGACCGCGCCACCTCGATCTAGATCTGACGTGACGCGTGCTGTCGCTCAGTTAGGAAAGCAACTGTGCGGACCGGAGGTGTGTCTCCGAGTGTGTTGCATGTTGCCTAATCTCTATCGATCGCACGCACACAATGGGCCTGAACCCCGAAGTGCCGGCGTTCAATCCTCCTTGCACTGCAAGAGACGTGCGTGCCTTTGCCCCTGCATTGCAACAATTTATGCTATGCTTCCATTTTGATTCCGTAAAAAAAATGTAATGACGCCCACCTTCGTGTTATCGATCTCGAAACGACTGCTGTGTCGAGGGCTGCCACGTACTTGACAGTGGTTACCTGTGGAATCAGCGCTAAAAGATCCTGATGTGAGTGAGAGAACAACGAATGACATTTGGTTTGACGGGGAATGAACGGCTATGGTGAGACTTGATCGAAAAGTATGCAATCGTGTGTAGCACTACAGTAATTTTCAGAAATGATAGAGTAGATTGAGCAACGCAGTGCGCGCGAATAAATAGTAAGATCAGCAAGGGAGTCCATAAATAGAGGAAAGATCGGCGATTATACTAGAGAGTGACGAGACAGTGGCGTAAAGTTCCATGATAATTGGTGGATAGTGAAACAACACAACAATGCTCGTACAGATAAATATATGTGAAGGAAAAAGATAGATCGCACAATGAGTGTGATAAAGTCTACGTAAAGTGTGAGTTAACGAACCACTGGTTGCGTTCGTGTACATACCTAGTAATGAATGAATTCGGTGCCTAAATTATGCGTGGTTGAGGCTCTGGCGCCAGCGCACATAGATACCTTCTTCCATGGATGGCGCGTAACGACACAACTCGAAGAGCGAAAGCTGTCTCTGGAAGCTCTGGTTAATCCAGATCTGTTCACGAGCTGTCAAAGATGTCAGATTATAAGTCTGTCGAGGCAGATACGAGGGCAGGCTTACTGCGCCTGACGATGTCTATGGCTTCGGCTGCACTGACGCGTCTGGACCACATTACTGGTGACGGGGTCAAGGGATGAGGATGAGGAGGAGAGATGAGAGAACTAGAATCGTACAATAGGCTGCCATGATGGTCGCTCCTCGGGAGAGACCGTGTACACCATGAACAAGGACGACACCACCAGAACGGAGGGCTTCATCAATGAAACGACAGGCATGCGGCATCCAGATGAGAAGATCCTCATTGGGTTGATCTTGAACGGGGACGCGGAGGTGCCTGATACCAGACTGCGGATGTTCGGCAGGGATGGCCTCGGTACAAACGGAGACGATGTGCGTGATGCGACGTTCTGTCAAAGAACGTGTCGATTGTGCCGAGACGAAACTGGCAGGGGTGGAAGAAGACACGGGTCAGTCACGAGGACGCGGAAGGGAGGTGGGTGGGAAATATGTTGACTGACTTTCCCAAAAAGAGGCTGCCATCAATGATGACGCTGACGTTCTTGAATCCCATTTTGGAAAGAGAAAGAGAAGTTGAAGAGAGTGGTACAGTGTGTGTCGTGAATCGTTTGCAGGGGAACTTGAAGACTTATCGAAACGAGCGACATCTGGCTGGTATTTGAAGGCCATAGATACGGACGCTGTTGAGTCCGGAGCTCCTCCCCACTCGGCTATTTCGAGACCGACGACAAGGTGTTTCGAACAGTACGCCATAGGGTCAAGTGTAGATTGGAGAGAAGCGGTGTTAGAGGCAGCAATGCACAGCCCACCCAGTACGGTGGTGAGAGTTCATGTTACGGCACCGATTCACGTGCGCCAATCAGGGAAAGCGAGCTTACATAAGTGATAGATTGCCCGGACCGTCACTCGTCGGCTGCGGCTGTGAATCAAACCGGTGCATTCCTTTCCGCGCAGGTCTTCCCTCTGCTCTTCCTTCCTTTCGCAGACTATGCTCTTTCCCCCCAACCCTCATCCACGATCGATATAGCTTTTCGTGAATGTTTCTCTCCGTTTAGCAACTCCGACATTGGCGGCAGTTTCAATGTTTCTCCATGCAGTGCATCGACCTCGACCTCGGCCGACAGGTGCTTTTGGAGGGGAACCGTGCTGAAGACACATCAGGCATCCGGTAGTGTTGTCATGTGGTGAAAGCCAACTTTTCTACTCTTGCGAGGGGTGTGTATCCATGTGGTTCAGGTGAACGACACTGCCCGGACGATAAGCATGCCTACTCCATGCACACATCCAATGCTAATGGCGCCTCCATGCGTGGAGTCCATGCAAACCCCCCAGACATGCCACTTCCACGCCCCCGCTAAACCGAGTACCCCCCATGCCTATACCCTTTGCATCACAGAGCGCAACTGGGGTTGTCAGTTGGGGGCTGCCCCACGTCACTTGCGTGATTCGGCCATCTCCGAGCCGACACGAGGCGTAACCGAGCGGACATGCCGCATGTGTATGTGGGAAGCTTATAAGGTCTCCAAAAACTCCCATCACAGCTACCCTCGGACCTGCACTCGCACCATTTCACCTTCATATTCCCACTCTACTGTGCTTCATTTCTGAATAGAAAACATGATTGAGATCGACTGGACAACGGTGCGTGTTCCGATGGCTGGTTAGATTGATAGCGGAGCGCACGCTCACACATCGCGATGATCTCATAGGAGGAGGACCGCAGACGCCGTCGCCGCAAGGCATCCACTATCCATGGCTGGCTGCGTATGTGGCGTGGTACTCTCGCTGGAAACGAAAGAGTTCGACAGATGGGCCGCCGCGAGATGAAGGAGGCCCGTGCTATTCGGCGCGGGCATCAGCGCAAGGAGGCGGAAGCCGCTGGCGGAAACAGTGGACCTTTTTCTCTGTTCCGCTGGGGCAGCAACCGTCGCAACGGACAGACAGCACCAGCACCGGCTGCTATGCCGCAGCGTAGCAGCTCCAAGCATCATCGTCATGGTAGCCAATCCCATCATGCCCCACGCCCCGCCCCCGCCCAGCGTAAGAGCAGCACCGGCTCAAAGAGCGCACGTCATCACTCTACTAAACAAGGACGTACGTCCTCCCGGCCAGAGCCGGCTCGCCAACGCAGTACCCACTCATCCAAGGGCAAGCCAAAAGGCCCATCGCGTCAGTCATCTGGGCGGCGCTGACAGGCGGGTCCGTCCTGTCACTTGACTCGCGGCCTACACGAGGATACCTCATTGTTGACCATCATTTTCCGATATTATGCGAGGGGCCCTGTGACGGCCTGGTTTACGTCAACTTATTAATTTGTATTCTCTACCCCCTCTGACTTTTTACCTTGGTCTTTGTATTTTTTCTTGTACGAGGTTGTTGTAGGGGTACATATAGCGTCGTTTTGTGCTAAGTGTAACTAGACTACCTTGTGTACGTTATGCGTCCCACTTTGTGCGTGGTAGATTGTGATATAGACGAACCACGCTGCTGCTGAAATTTGAGTGAATAGCCTATTACACCATTTTGATCCGAAACAAAAGGATGGGGTTACGGTAAGCGATCCGGGTTGGACGCTGGTAAGTCGTCGAAGTTCCCACTCGGCCGACCTGAAGGAAGGACAGAGGCGGAACATCTCTAACTTGCATCCGGATCGGCCGACGCTCCACCACCTTAACTTAACCGTCTCCTGTCTCCACCTTCTTCGCGGGAGAGTGGCGGGGAGAGTGGGTCAGCTCGGGTCGGGTTCTCCTTGCTTCTTGCTTCTCCTCGGACGCGAAACGTTATCTCTTTGGGGGAGATTCATCTCATCGGGCCGGATAAAGGGCAAGGGGTTTTGTTCCGTGCGAATTAGTCAAACTCGGTAGAGAACAAAGCGAGATCAAGATCATTATCGTCATCGTTCCATTGTGCTGTCCTAGTACCGTGCATACTTGTATCCGATCCGTACCATAATACAGTACTGGGTACTGTTGAAACGTCGATTTTTGTGTGTGGAAATCTGTCACTTACAACTACAATCTGCTTCCTTTTCTCGCGCCCCCGTCAGACGAGAGAGTGAGCGGGAGGGGGGAAGAAGAAAAGACGGATTATCGCTGATTGCATACTGTAATTCACCGTGTGGATTTTTACTACAGTACTTTTCTTCCAATTCAGTTTCTGACAGGCAGTGACAGCTGGCCAATCAGATTTCAAGATTTACTGTAGCATGATGGTATATTGTAAGAATCCGCATTGTGTATGAGCGCACTCGTTGTCAACAGGTGCTGTAGTACTCGTGTGCGGTGTTGATTGTACAGTTGATCTGTTGCTGCAGCAGAGGGGTGTGTCAGTGTCTGTCTGATCATGATCCCCCCGATCAATCAACGCCAATCCCCTCTCTGAGGCTCTGACACACGCGACGCACGACTCATACGCATGATTCATTCTAGACCCGCCGTTTCACCATTTCAAATTGTTCGTGTTGGTTTTCCGCATTTCTATCACCAACATAGCAGTAAAGCCAAGATCTGCTGCACTGGTTCCGCGCCACGCAAGGGGGGGCCTGAGAGGGAACGGAAGGGGGTGTTGAAGGGGACCTGAGCACAGGCCGTGGGGATTTCGGGCTTGGTCGATCAAAATGACTCGAGCATTTTGGGTAGTCAGCATACTGTAGATGTTCTTGGCTTAGCTGGGCTTGACACCTCCGCTTGACACACAGTGACAGGCAGTGCAACGCGGCCAGTGTAGAGATGGACGGGTTGGACAAACCCCTGACGTCTTCTATCGTTCGCAGGATCGCCGGGTCGATAACAATAAACCCAAAAGGGACAGCAAAGACACACAGAGAGTGTGTGCTGCACTGTGTAAGCAGATGGATGGTTTAGGGCTTACAGAGAAAAATGCGCAGCGGGCAAGGGGCGTTCAGGGACAGACACCAGAGGTTGCCCTTTGCGGTCAATTGACGCGCGCGATTTGTCAATTGAGGACGGAACTAAGCCAAGGATGGTACGCGCTTAACGCCCGCAGGTTCGAAAGTCCCTCAGAAGCCATCCGGCCTCGGTCACCCCCAAACCCGAAAACGCACCACGTGTCCCGCAATACAAGCGAATACAAACCAAGGGCCCAGAGTTTCGCTGCAGACTGACAAGCTCCCGTAAT
>Ga0307510_10006763_pt1 | contig 13673 bp, 18 predicted proteins | sample 12_EM_MG_FD_207224 | JGI IMG/M metagenome (GOLD analysis project Ga0307510, IMG submission 207224) | Populus trichocarpa ectomycorrhiza microbial communities from riparian zone in the Pacific Northwest, United States - 12_EM | ecosystem: Host-associated > Plants > Roots > Unclassified | place... | reverse complement strand
ACACAACCGGACTGTGGACGTGGAGATTGCAAACGACTGTACTTTGGACGAACTTGAAGCTACGTGCCTCAAAAGCAATAGACAGCGGTGGGCCACTCTCTATGATTCCCTCGACTCTATCGACGCAGATTCGGTGAAACATCGGAAAGAGGAGCTAGCCAGAATATTCTGCGACATTGAGATCGAACTCCAAGGCTTTTATGATGAGACGGTTGCATTATTCGAGAGCCTTGAGGCCGAGAAGCAGCATGATGAAGAGAAAGTTGAAAAATCCATGCTTCAATGTCGCGAATTTCTTGTAGGATCACCCTTACTTCAGCCACCTTACCGCCTTTCTAACCTCTCAACAGAATGCAGCTTTGGAAGAAAGGACTGAGAGGATGAAGTTGGAGGGAAAGTATAATGTCCTCGGAGCACTAGGTATAAAAGATCAATTTGTGTCTATTGAGTTACTAACTCCCTATTCCAGAACGCATGGTCTTCCTTGCTAAATTAGAGAAAAAGGTCCCTGAAACTGTCGGGATACAAGATGGGCTAGACAAGTTGGCACGGCGGCCCGAATTCACTGAGGTTCTCGACAAGGAGGTGCTAAAGCGCAAGCTTGCTGCCGAGGATGTAATGGATTGTGTCGGCCAACTCTACGCCAAGGTATGCAACAACACCAATGGCAATGACGCTACTAGGAGCAATGTTATTATTGTCAGACCTACTGAATTTGGAGACAATGAACGTGCTGCACTTGTTGTCTTCCTGATAGTGCAAAGTAACTGGATATGCCCACTTGACTGGAGAGAGGATGTTATGTAAAATGGGCCAATAGAAGATGCCACTGCTTGTATTTAAATTCTACTCTAAATTGTACTCTACTTTCCAAGACAACGCATGGTTTACCTGCTGGTTTCAAACCAAGCCTTGCAATGGGTCGGGCCTTCGTTGGGTTAGCCTGGGCTATTCATTGGGCTGAGTCGGGTTCATTGGGCTGGGCTCACTGATGGGTTTCCTTGGGCTGGTCCGGGCTGGGGTGGGGGAAGCCCGGGTCACCCAGCGAACCCGGCCCAGGATTTACCTTATTTTTAAGGTTTGTGTAGTGTCTTGCAATCCGTATTACCGGGGAAACGATTGTCCGAGCACATGGCTTTCTGGAACAGCCTTACTACAACCGGTAAGATTCAAGTCCAACCTTGTCCCCATCTAGAATGTTTAGTGCAAACTAATCCATATTGGATTCATATACTCTCAGATCGTCACTCAGTTAGGAATTTTGAAAGTTAAGATCTCCTCTCGCAAAGCCATCGAATATCAGATCTTTTCGGTATGCTTGTCTCCCCCATTCTTTCTATATCCCTCTTCTATGTTGGCCTTTGATCTCGTTTCCCCTTTATTCCTAAGGCCAATATCCACATGATGAGCTTCTCTTCTAACACCGGTAGTATTCTCTCAAGTCCCCCAGCTATTCTGCGATCACCAAGTCCACAACGGGAATTCCATCACCATCGATCCTACGAGTCTGAGCTTCCAGTTTCAGAGTACTTGGAAGATCACGAATTAGACCACAATCGCCTATTACCACTGAATGCCCGTATTAACCAAACATGAAAAAAGAGAAAAAGCGCACTTCCTTCTTCATGGGTATAACAGGGAGCGCATAGCTAGTCCGGGTCTAACTATCTATTATTGCGGATTCCTAAAGTATGGTGAACTACTCGAGTATGTTCACCATAGATTGAACCCTCTCGGAATATCTATCTTGAACCTCCGGATACCAGCATGTATTCGAGTACACTAGCTGTGCACTACGCACACACCATACCTCTTCAGCCGAAAAGACTTGGTGTATCATACCTTACTATATCATACGAACAAAATGGGGAAGGCAAATCTTGGCTAACGAGTCATCAAGAGTGACTACTTGTGATCCTTGTCTTTACCGCTAAAGCATTTCGCCTTTTCTACTCCCCGCCGCTTATGGCAACTCATAAAATTATCCTGTATGCTAAATCCTGGTATCCCGAAATTCCAGCCCCGGGAAAAGGGAGGAAGAACACAGCTAGACAGAAGCTTTCTGTGCTCCTTGGGCCGAAAAAGAAAAAAAATAGTAAACCAAACTACGGCAAATGGGGAATGCAAATCTTGGTAGAGAAGCAAGAGTAAATTAAAAAGGTGGTGTGGTCGTTCTTGCCTAACTTTAGACTAACTAACTTTACCCGCGGCGAGAATAAGTCATGAGACAACAGATGCCACTACAATTCCCTACAACCCCCAACCATTGCAATACCACAATCGCTTAAGCCGATACAACAGTCAAAATGAAAGATCCTACCGAATATTTGGCTCCTCGAGAGAGGTAGGGACTCTAATATAGAGGTATTTGGTATTATAGACATTATAGTTGTGGTTGCCATTGTAATAGTTATCGTCACGCTTGAATTTGGGGGAGTTTGTGGTTGAGCCCGTTGTCTCAGGACTTATTCTCGGCGCGAGTATGGAAACATGGGTGACGCCTTTTGTGTAGGGGCTCTGCGCGTCATGCTGTCTATTAGCCTGCGATTAACACTCGGCGAGAAACACCCTGCAACAGCGGAAAACTACCTTAGCAAATCTCCCAAGGTTCGCCAACGCCGGCACCTCCAAGGTGTCACGCTTTGGGATAAATTTGTATGAGAGTTCAATTTTTTTAAAACCCTCCCCACTGCTATCCGCCAATGCTCCCCGAGCGGACAGGATAAGGGGCCAATTTCATGTAGTTTCCTCAGTCAGGGCGGTTTGGTTATGATCCACCAAACACCTTTCTGTCCTCGCCGGGTAACGCTTGGCATGCCAAAAATTTCTCCATGGGACTTGAATGGTCTCTTGTGCTGCGGAGTAAGAATGACAACCATCGCGACAGGCTGCTCCACCAACTCTCATCAGACCACCACTTCTCCATAGCCTCGCCCCGAGCAGTATCCTTCTCTTGTGGGGTACTTTACGCTACCAGCATGGCCCTTCCGCTCTGAAAATCCACCGTTACCGCTCCCTCGATAGCCCTCGACGCAATCTCGGCTGTCGCTTGTGGAGAGCGCATCCCCGGAGAGCACCAGCGCTTTCGCACTCAACCCCCTGCATCTTCTGCCTTCCATACTTCCTCCCCCCCGCCCAACCCCACGAATTCAGCAAACATGTTCACCCCAAGCTCATCGACCAATCACACCACTAGAATATTTCCCTCCATGCAATTGAACGCCGACTCTCCGACCAGCTCACTCGTACAAAGTATTCCGGGGGAACTGCGGTTTCGCTATGGAGGATTGGACCCCTTCTCACGGAAGAGTTCAAAGTGCCCTCTTGGAACCGAGAAATTACGTAGCGCTACAAAAGCCCCACCGCCATAGAGAAGCATGGGAGGAATGGTTGCAAAAACTTCTGGACACTGGCTCGGCAGAGGTGTATTGGTCTGTCAATAGCTCGAAGAAATGGAATGTGGTTGATAATGGAGAACTGTCGGTATCACCCGTTTCCTTCCTGATTCGACCGGCTGACGACCACATCCTAGCATCCGCGCATTCATCCGAGACGTGGTGATCGCTTTGGCCTCGGGGATACCGAGGGCCAGGAATAGGATTGCCAGAGAGATGAATTACGTCAAAAACATCGACCCACCGGAATGTCCCGCTTCAACTCGATCGCCCACGGACGACTCAGAGGCAAGCACCTTGCCCTGCATTAAAGTGGAGGCACCGTGGATAGCACCTGGAACGGCGGAGAAATGGCCTGTTCCGGGCTCGGTTATAATAGCTCGGAAGCTTGAGGAGGTTTCTTCTGTTTCGAATAACGTTGCGCCCCTTACCTCACTTCCTTCTCTTCCGCCAAGCGAACCATCGCTTAAGCTACTCTGAGTACGACAACGCTTCCTAGTGCATACTAGTTTCACTTCAAGTTCCATGTCGCCAGAGTCTAAGCTCAAGTCATTCACTTTGGATATTTCATTTATTTCACTGCTCAATCTGTTAATCATAGATGTAACTCTATGCGCATCAGATTTCTTTTGTCTTCACTTTATTACTTTTGATTTCTTTTCTACTGTGGATATGTATTCCTGTTGTGCGGCATAAATAGCCGGCCCTCCGGGCCCTCCGATAGTTCTTTATGGTTTTCCGTTCCCTTAAGCCTTCGGTATAGACTATTTCAGAATTTTCAACATACCGTGAGGGGCTTATCATGTGTGATAGTTGGTGGCTTGTAGTTTCCCCCACTTCAAAACGTAGATACACTAAGTTAGTTCATGGCTTTTGTTTTTCGATGTGGTGCTCTTGTATTGTTACATATCAAAAATAACTGAAATCCCCCGGGTAACTTTTAGAATTAGATAAGCCACTTGCAATAGGCACTGGTGCTAGCATGATAAAAGTTTTAACAGTTTTTACCTCGGTTCCTTTAGTTACATTTTCTTCCTTTCTTTTTTTCCCCGACACGTGACAAGAATTCATCAGAGCCTCAACTTCATTGAGGAATATATTCCCGGCCTAGAGATGATTGGACGGTGGTTGCCACAAGAAAGCCACAGCACACTGCTTTTCCTTCACTTCATCTACGGTACCGTAGACGAAGGTTTTGTACTTAGGAGTGCTTTGTGTGCAAGTAAACCAAGCGGGCCTTCTACAAGCCGGCGGTGCAGCGAGGGTTTCCGCACACGGCCACTCACAACTACGGAGTCACAACAAGGGCAGCGGAAAGCAAATATATATATATAAATACCCTGTCCATTGTGGCACTGGGCAAGAGAAATTGGGTGGGACTCTGACCTTGAAATGTCTTGCCTGCCGACCTCAGCTTCGTATATTATGGTGGGATTGATTGTGTTCTGTTCCTTGTTTTAATCTTATTCTCACACCTTGAGTATGAATTCTTGGTACGGAGGGTAGGTTTGAGATATCCGGTGAGCGGCTGTAGCGTAGGGTATCGAAAAACAAAATGGCCGGGTATCAGGATATCTACTCCAGGGGAGGAATAAAACTACAAATCACCAACAATCACAGATGAAAAGCGCATTCACAAATCCTAAGACAAAGCGTAAGAAAAAGAAAAAAAATCTAACCGAAGAGAAAGACCAACCTATCCTGGTTGTCCGACTATCTATTTACAGGTGGTCCTCGTCTTGTTATCCGCATCTCAATTTTTTTCGTCCGGTGACGATCCAAACCTTTCTCTGCGGACCCTTGTGGTGGTGAGCGGTGGTTAAGAGAGTGCAACATCTTTGCTTACATAGGAAGTAGATTTGCCCACCCCCCTGTCTGCCAAGCCTTAGTGGCTGACTACCCCTGTAATGAACATGACCCATCCATCTCGACAAGCACCCCTCGTTTTCTCCCTCAAGCAAAGAGCTACGAGTACTAGGGTGTGAGCAAAAGTACGGCGAACTGTGGCTGATGCGCTAAAATTTGCATGGCAACAGAACCTGCCGGCAAGTGTGATTGGCTCTCCCTAGCTGCCAAGCATCCAGATTTGGTGAGGGAAAAAAGTCTGGCGAACATCCATTTAATCGCAGATTTAAGAAATTTACATGACAGCACTTGAATTGGAATAAATAAAGGATGTGAGCTATTGATTCAAATCCTCATATTTTAGAGATACTATACAGCTAAGGCCTGCTGGAGTGTGAGAAGATTTGAAGTCATGAAGTAGTTAGCGGTAACTTAATTTATAACTAAATAATATAACATCTGGAAAGAGAAAGAAAAATAGAACCCAGAGCATAAGGTTCAGCTGCAGTACCTTTTCTAAGGTTGTAGTTATGCAAATCAGCTAGTGTTATTTGCAGTTGAAATGAGGGACTGGTTGATTGCTGTCACAGCTGGATACTGGTGATCCAGCCGTTGCTGCCAAGCATTTTTTGCTTGCTCAGAACACACCAACCAGAAGGACTTCGCCAGACTTACCCACAACCCCCGGTACAGTCACCACCGTAGTCGCGACGGAACAGGGGTGGTGACGAACAGGGGTATTTGGTTGACAAAAAGAGAAATAGTGAAGGTTAGGGCTGCAGAAAATTACTTGTCATTGATCCCTATTAGTCACCACCCAGTTTCGTCGCGACTGCCGTGGAGACTGTACTTGTATCATCAACCGTCATTCCCACTGGCCAAAAATATTCTAACTAAGCAGAGACAAAATTTATCGGCAACAATACTGGACGACACACAGCTGCGCCCTGTAGGATATTCGCACAGTAAAGCGCCGCAGAGCATATCACCGTGTTCGCTGAGGTTGTAATTAGTGCGGTAATTCACCAAGGCCTCCTCCAATGTGAGCGTACATCCTTGGCGTGAAAATAATTGGGCGTTTAGTTGCCACAAAAGAAACGAGATAACCCCACTTTTCTTCAGCTCTGTCCAGGCGAAAGTTTTGTGGACTCCCAATCAACCTTCCATATTTCTCTACCATTTCTACACGCAGTAGACAGTTTTGACCGAGCACCATCGCCCGGATTACAAATAAAGTATGATACTAGGACAAAACTTTTCGTCCGATGCCCTTTTTACACCAAAAGTGCCCATTTTCACCACCCCCTCTCACCGCGCAATGTCCACGAGAATCAGCGAAAATTTGTCCTTGCATTAGCAAACCCGTATATAACATGAAGAAATTTACAGAATCTTTAAATATCACCAAGTGGTGGAGAAAAGGTCATTTAAGTATGTGGTATCGGTTGCCATGTACCTTTTTGTATGGAGCCGCATACAAAAATCTAAGTCACTTTCACACAAGTTGATGCGATCACGAACCATGAAGGCGGCTTTGATTACTTACACTTCTACTTATAGATGTTTGAACAGACAGCGATTCCCTAGCTGATAGAAAGATTTTAAGTGTTTTTATATAAGCAGTGTTGAGAATTGTTTGTTTAAAAATGTCCATTTTTGGTGTAAAAACGGCATCGGACGAAAAGTTTTTTCCCCGTACTGTACACACACAGTCACATTCGGTGATCGAAATGACAACTGCGGCAACATAAACAATAGTTTCAATACCATCGTCAATAACTCCGACCAGCATGCACAGATTATGCGTTGCCTCTCCCCGCTAGAGCCCGATGACCGACATAACACCGTGTGGATTAACCGACATGAAGGTGTCGGCGATTGGCTACTGGAAATAAGGGCGTGGAGGAAGTGGAGAGAGGGTAAGGGTGGATGTTGAGGATCGCGATTAATTCACTGCCACAAGTTTTCATCTGTATAGATGTGCTAGATGAATACCTGCCGAAGGGCCTTCCCGTCCGCTGCGCGATGTGATTCGGGAGTCCTCAATCACGAGAATATTCTTCACTGGGAGGCCCCCTGTCAGTGAAGCCATCCGAAGATATTTCTGGGCGGTTGTGATACCTATCAGCCCTAGCCACGATGATATCACCAATTATCTGGAGAGGAGGTTAGACACGGACGACGCGCCAGAGGCCGTGGACGAAGATTTACGGGCGGATATTGTGAAAATTATTTTGGAAAAGATGTCTAATATGTGCGTAGGAGCGGTTAGAATTTCCCCGCTACCAACGATGTGTACTTACTCGCGATTGTGCATACATATTCCTCCTTGTTTCCCCTAAACATCGACGCTATACTCGCGGAGGTGACGATTTCTCGGAGAAGAAAGAAACCTGATGCGATGGTGCGAGGTAATGGACTAGGCGATGCATACAAGGCAATCTTGGCCCGGATGAAAGCACAAAAGGGAAATAAATCAGCACTCGGATTGAACGTCTTGATGTGGGTATTGTATTCCCGCAAGCCATTACTCCCCGACGACCTCTGCCGGGCCCAAGGAGTTGAGATAGGATCAGTAGATCTGGATCGGAATAATATCCCTTCATTAAAGACGCTCCTCTCATGTTGTCTGGGTCTTGTCGCGGAGTCATCTTCGTCCACTGTTCGACTGGTGCGCTTTACTCTACAGGAGCACCTTGTTGGAGATTAACCCCTTTGGGCTGCTCACCATATATTTTCCATTCCCACTGGATGGGAAACGCGACTACGATTAGCTATAAGCCTAAAACGAACGATGGCTTCACGAGTGTTCCACCACTATTAGCTTCTTACCACCTAACACCCCGACCCTGCATACCTGGTGCAACATCACCAAACACCGATCCACCGACAATGAAACACAAACACGAGCAAGAGCCGAACATCCATCCTCACCCTCGGTGACCGACACTACCCTCGGCAGGTGGCATAACACTACCCTCGGCCACGATACTTCTACCTCGGATATGAATCGGCACAACCCAAAAGAAGGACGACCTAGGGACGGAAAGTGGGAGAGAAATCTGGCACGCTCTGGAAGTGTGCTGGGAGGAAGGTTTTCACTTGAGGAGGATATAAGATAGCCTGTTCTTCCTTTTGTTTGTTCGTTATCAGTCGATCATCGCATTTTCGCTCACAGTCCTACGGTTATCTCTTGTCTTGTCAGAGTCATTCGTTATTGTATACGATCTCTTTATTCTTTGGTTCTTCTCTTATATCCTTTGTCTGTCACCTTTATTCGTATCAATAAAAGTGTTCGCACCGTTCAGGAAACTAAGGATTAGATCCACTGCGCCCTACCGCCTATTAGTTGTTTAAAACACCTCTAGGATGATCTTACCCTGTTCCATGATCCTCACGCAAAGATTGCCGAAGTTTGCCTAACATACCTCAATTTTGAATGTATTACGGATCTTGGGCTAGATGATGTTGGCTTCACGGCCATCCCCGTCCCCTTTGTGGACTATGCTTCTTGTTATTGGGGGGGAGCACGCAAGGATGGGGATTACAGAAAACGTCAGGTTACTTGCATGGAGGCTTCTCGATAGATTCGGTGACCACATAGTTGCTATACTCCTGTTGTTGGGCTGCGATGAACGTGATGAGTGGTATGATAGGTTATTAGATGTGGATGGACGGACGGGATGCACAGGACTCCACGCAGTAGCGTTCTTCGGGATCGAGAAGATAATTGCTGAAGGATTAGAAATGAATGAATGGGATGTTAATGCGGGAGATCTCTTGGGACGAACTGCTCTCTCATGGGCTGCAGACAGAGGGCATGAGGTGGTCGTGGAGATGCTATTGGAGCGTAAGGATATCGAGCCCAACAAGGCAAACGGGCATCGTCGGACGCCACTCATAGAGGCAGCCTCATCCGGGCATGAGGGGGTAGTAAACAGGCTTTGGGGGAGGGAGGGCATCGATCCTAACGTGGTAGAGGTCAGTGTTCTCAGCCGTCCGGAGCCCCCGTAGGGCCCGGTGGGGCGACTGCCAAGGCCCCCGGACGAGACGGGACGGCAGGGTGCAGTCCACCCTCGTCCTTGAATTCCCAGGACGGCCGTCATTAGCAAGGACGACAAGCCCCACGACCTGAGACAACTTCTGCCGGGGGACGGCAGGTAACTACATAGAACCGCCGGGGATGACAGGGGACGATGGGGGACGATAGGGGACGACGGAGGACGATAGAACACGACAGGGGACGGTGGGGGACAACACAATGTCGTCCGTCCTGGGTCCTTTGTTCTAACCTGTCGGGCAAGTTCACGAAAAGACGGGACGGACGAACTGCCCCGTTGCGAGCACTGGTAGAGGTCCTAGAGGACAGCACGGCACTTGGCTGGGCGGCGCGCTATGGGCATCTGGGTGTGGTAAAGGTCCTTTTGGAACGAGGGGACGTCAACCCCAACCACAAGCTCCCGGACTCTGACTGGGGACCACTCTTCTGGGCGGCAAAGGAGGGGCATGAGAACTTGGTAAAGATACTTTTGGAACGACAGGATGTGAGTCCTAGTACGATAACTATCGATGATGGACGGACGCCACTCTCAGGGGCGGCAGAGAATGGGCATGAGGGGGTGGTATGGATGCTTTTAGAACGAGCGGCGTCGATCCCGACCTTGTAGACATTGAATATGGCCGAACACCACCCTGTTGGGCAGCCAGTAATGGGCATGAAGGGGTAGTAAAGATGCTTTTGGAATGAGAAGGCGTCAATCCCAATCGGGCAGACACAGAATACGGGGCAACGCCGCTCTCCTGGGCAGCTGAGAACGGGTAGAGGGAGTAGTCAAGATGCTTTTGGAACAAGAGGACGTCAATCATGACCATGTAGATACCGAATATGGCCCAACGCCTCTCTCGTGGGCGGCAAGGAACGGACATATGGGGGTAGTCAAGATGCTTTTTGAGCGATAAGACGTCGATCCTGACCATGCAGACACCAAATATGGTCGAACGCCTCTCTCGTTGGCGGCTGGGAACGGGCATAAGGAGGTTGTAAAGATGGTTTTGGAACTAGACGGCGTCGATCCCGATCACGTAGACACCGAATATGGGCGAACGCCACTCTTGTTGGCTGCGGGGTCTGGACATTTAGGAGTAGCAAAGATGTTTTTGGAACGAGAGGACGTCATTCCCGACCGTGGAGACACTAAGTATGGTCGAATGCCACTCTTGTGGGCGGCCGAGAATGGGCATTTGAGGGTAGTCGGGGTGCTTTCCGACCGAGAGGATGTCAATCACAACCAGTTAGTAACTGAAGATGGCCGAACACTGCTCTCTTGGGCAGCAGAGAACGGTCAGGAACGGATCGTAAAGGCGCTTTTGGAACGAGAGGACGTCAGTCCCAACCAGGTAGACTCTGAATATGGCCGAACGCTGCTCTCGTGGGCGGCTGGAAGCGGCCACGTGGGCATAGTAAAGATGCTTTTGGAACGAAAGGACGTCGACCCCAACCAGATATTCTGTTCATATGGCGTAAGACCGGTCCCCTGGGCAGCGGCGAAGGGTAATGCGGAGCTGGCAGATGCGATTATGGAACGAAAGGGCCTTAGTCCCGGCATGTGGACCCCCAATATGGCCGAACGCGAGTCGCGTGGGCAGCGGAGAGGTGGTGGGAGAAGGTAGTAAGGATCCTTTTGGGACAAGAGGACGTCAACTGGTGATGGCCATGATCGAGTTTTGCTCGACCATCATCGAGTATGCTCGAGCATATTGAATCATGACCAATCACTCTTGTAACCTGTTGGAAATATCGCGAACACAAGAAGAGATTCGTATTGCAATTAAGTGTAAAGAACGGCAAAAGAAAGATAGGAAAGAGAGAAAACTATGGTGACGGAAAAGAGAAGCAAACATTACTGGCTAACTTAACCTTGGTAAAGGTAGAATATAACAACTGCGGTGAGTTTGTGGCCAATACGTAATCACTTTTCCAACATAACCTTATTAATTGGTGATGCGATGAACTTATATACTGGGAATCTGCCCGCACACTAGGTACCAATTCTTCAGGCCAGACTTTACTTTATTAGTTCTTCAACAAGTTGCCATCCTGACTACTGACTTTGTCATAATGCCACCGCTCCCATCGCTTCAGGTCTGTGGCAATGAGGGAATACTGCCAATAACTTTCAATAACTTTTGTTCAACTTATATAAGTAAGGCATGACACCCGTCCGGGCTTACCGACACCCTCTAGATCAGCCACAAATTACCATGATACTTAAGTGAACGATAGGGTAGGGATCTTCTGCTCTTGTTATAACACGGATGTAAATACTGGTAATCCATATTCAGTGAATATTTCCTACTTAATAGATACAAAATCGATCATGCTCGAGCATAGTCGACGATAATCGACTATACTCGATGAGGCTCGAGCAGTGGCCATGATCGATCACTCGATCAGGACCTACCCATTTTGTTGAAACGACTGTTGTATTGATAGAGAGAGAAAAGGTGGGGGGTGACCCCGGCTATGTAACAAGAAAAGACCTAGTCACGATTTCCCTAGTTCACAGAGCCTCACTCGCTGCCGCATTGCTGCCGCCACATCCCCGGCTTACATAACACCCCGCAGTCAACCATACCAGATGTGGAAGGACGCTCCAACACATTTGATCAATCATCCGATCATGGGGTCCCCTCGATCATGATCGTGGCCATCACTATGTGGGTCCCTGCTACCCTCTATGGAACAGCAACTCCCAGACCTGGCCTGCTCTCCTTGCCTGTTATCTGCAGCTCTTGCCAACTAGCTGTAGAGCACACCCGTCAGGGCAAATTCCATTGTCTGAGACACTGGCGTCCCCCAGGATAACTTGGACATTTTGTCGGGCACTGCTGTCCGTCCAGCCTGGACCAGCCCCCCCGAAGATGAACGAACGGACTGGACGCAGGGGCTCCATCACAATTGCTTCAGCCACCCCCGATACCAGTATCTCAATCATGTACTATCTGCATAAGTAGAGCAGAATTTAAATACAACCAGTTGAATCCACTACTCTCCTGTCTTACATGCTGCATCCTCTCTCCAGTCATGTGGACATGCCCACTTACTTTGGACCTTTAGGAAGGTCACCAGTGCAGCACGTTCATTTTCTTCAAATTTAGCAGTTCTGAGAATAATGACATTTGTATGAGCGTCATCATTACCATCTCTAGGGTTGTATGCCTTGGCGTAGAGGTGGCCAACACAAGCAATGACATCCTTGGCATTGAGTTTGCGGGCTAGTACTTCCTCATTAAGAACTGTAGTGAATTCGGGCCTCTGTGCCACCATGTCCAGTCCCTTTTGGATGTTGGCTGTTGCTGGGACCTTTTCTTCCAATTTAGCAAGGTAGACAATACGTTCTGCAATTGTGCGTTAGTAAATAAATAGTCTCAAGTTGATCTTTCATACCTAGAGTCCCCCAGAGATTAAACTCCCTCTTCAACTTCATCACCTTTGTTCTGTCTTCTAAAGCTTGCTCCTGTTGAAGAATTAGAAGCCTGTAAAGTGGGAGGAATACGGGTAATCCTACAAGAAATTTAGTATTCCGCAGAATTAATTTTTTCTGTGTCGCGTCATACCGTCGTTGCCTTTCCTTGAAGAACTTAAGCCAGTAGGAATGTTTGTTAAGAGAATCACAGAAGCTCTGATTGGAATGGCGCTGGCAGGCCTCGGATCTCTCGTAGATTTTGAGCGACATAGCCTCTATCTCGTTCCATTCCTTAAGCCTCTTTGCACACTCCTTTTTGGTGTATCTAGTCCACTTGGCTTCAAGTTTCTTAGCGGCCGCACTGGACACAAGCGTAGTGGCAGGGGCTCTGCGACACCACTGCCCATTGTTAATTACCAACTTGAGATGGTGATCGAAGGCGGTAGGAACACTGAGGGTGGGAGGGAGAAATGTGCCTGTACGAGCTGCCGCCGTCAAGCGTGCTGCCAAGGGAGACTTTAAAAAGCGATTCATTGTAGAGACAGTGATGATGTGGTGGAATGTTGTGTACCGCTGTAGTTTCTTCAGGGATGGGAGAGAGGAAGATGGGAGACCCGTGTTGTGCGAGTTTAATGAAACCGCTAATTACATGCCAGGACAAGTGTTTCCTCTGCTTCCATGTCACGAATAACCCTGGCCCCTGGATTCAATAAGCGACTGTTCTCGGTTGCCACCAAAAATTGGCAGCCGGTATCATCTCTGTGCCAAGGTGACTAGGAACCCAGGTATGGACGACAAGACCACAAAACTTAGGGTCGATTCCTAGGACTTTGGGACTTTGCCAACCATTAAGGGCAGTGTTGCAAAGAAGGCCTTTGATGATCGAACCCGGGGGGTTTGAAGGGGGGGGTTTGAATTGGGGCTTCTGAAAATGGGGATTGAAGGGGGTTCTTTAATGACTTAGTAA
>Ga0307510_10006762_pt1 | contig 13674 bp, 14 predicted proteins | sample 12_EM_MG_FD_207224 | JGI IMG/M metagenome (GOLD analysis project Ga0307510, IMG submission 207224) | Populus trichocarpa ectomycorrhiza microbial communities from riparian zone in the Pacific Northwest, United States - 12_EM | ecosystem: Host-associated > Plants > Roots > Unclassified | place... | reverse complement strand
GAAAATAATTTGAGGAAGTGAGCTTTATCATGCCCGAATCTTCCTTTTCCATTTTAACTGCACAAGAAATTCAATCTACACAACCAAATGCTCTGATACCACTTTGTTGGGAAAACTATGGACAAATAACCGGATCAATTCAGCGGAATACAATTCACAATTCACAAGTCCCAATCCTTTTCCCTCTTTGTGCAGTAAAAACAGAATCAAAAACAAATATAATGCAACAATCACACAAATCAACGCCAAGATTTTTACGTGGAAAACCCGATGCGGGAAAAACCACGGGACCGTAGTCCACCTAAAAACTTCCACTATCACAAATAAGGGGTTCACAATAGTTCTTCCTCATATTCAACTAAGGGCTACAACATATATATCATCAAGAACTACTTATTCTCGGAATACAATAAGATTAAAGAGAGAAATGTTAGAGAAAAACTCACAACATTGACAGCCCCGTTTTCTGTCAAAACAACCAGCTTCCACACCACCAATCTTCGATCCAACCGTTCAGAATAAAGAGTAACGTGTCTGGAAGCTGCTGTCCAAATCTCAGCCCGATCCAACGGTGAACGAGCTGGAAATCAAAGAAAGAAGACAGACTGCTCTGCTGCCTCCTCTTCTTTCTTTCTCACGGTTTTCTCCTCCTCTCTTCTGTTTCTCTCTACTGCCTCTACAGTGGCAGCTTAATTTAAATCAAAGAGGCAGCCAGCTGCCTCTTCTTAATTAATGTGGTGGTCCCCCATCACATGGTGCGGGACCACACACAACAGTTTGGAAGTTAGTGAAAGAGTTAAATACGCCAGGTGCCAAGTTTAATCTTTCAGATTCAATTTGGTTCTGGCTTAAGGATGCTCGGGACCGGTACGATGCCATGATGGAAAGGATCATGAAGGAGCATGAAGAAGCAAGGAAAAAGATGAAGGAGACACGTGATGAAGATGTTACTGTGAAGGATTTGCTTGATATTTTTACTGGACATATATGAAGATAAGAATGCAGAGAAGAGATTAACCAGAGAAAAAATTAAGGCGTTCATCATGGTAAGTGGCCTGGTCGATGCAAACCTCTGCAAACACAATATTAAATCAAAATAATTTATTTGATCCTAAAAATGAATAGAAGAAATCGTTTCACTAATATTTCTTAAAATTTCCTGATTACTGTTTAGAAATCAAACATTAAAACGAATACGAAGGAGTATATATAGTCTCATACACCAGGTAGAGGAGATTCCTTTCAAAAGATTCAATTCTGTTTAAAATTAATAAACTTGAACTCATTCTGTCCTTTACATGAAATCATTGATTTTCCTTCAGATTGTTTATGCTTAAATCTTAAGAGAAACCGCGTATCTTTCAGAATTTTGTTGGGGACTTATCTGGAAAACAAACTGGGTTAGAGTTCAAAGTGTGTAAAATTTCTTTGTGACAGAAAAAAATGATTGTGATGCGATTAACATACTGATGAACGGTGAACTACATTGTGGCATGAAGTTTTGTATTGTTCAGAACATATTTGGTGCTGGGACAGACACATCTTCCATTACAGTAGAATGGGGACTAGCAGAGCTCATTAACCACCCATTATGATGGAGAAAGCTAGACAGAAAATTGACTCTGTTGTGGGAAGGAGCAGGCTAGTACAAGAATCAGATATAGCAAATCCTCCATACCTGCAGGCTATACTAAGGCTCCACCCTACTGGTCCATTGATAGTCAGAGAATCATTAGAAGACTGTACCATTGCTGGATACAAAATTCCAGCGAACACCAGACTGTTTGTTAATATTTGGTCACTTGGAAGGGATCCAAATCACTGGGAAAACCCACTTGATTTTAGGCCACAGAGATTTACTGGTGAAGACTGGAGTGGAAATAGTAACATGATGGATGTGAGAGGGCAGCATTTTCATCTATTACCATTTGGGACTGGAAGAAGAAGCTGTCCTGGAGCTTCATTTGCACTACAGTTTGTTCCAACAACTCTTGCTGCTTTGATCCAGTGCTTTGAGTGGAAGGTGGGCGATGGGGAGTGTGGTACTGTTGACATGGATGAGGGACCTGGACTAACCCTTCCTAGGGCTCATTCCCTGGTTTGCATCCCAGTGTCCAGGCCCTGTCCATTTTTAGCAGCGTGATTATAGATGTTGAAACAACTATGATCTTTGTTCATGAATTGTAAAGTCCTTTAGGCCACCAGGAAATGATGATGCACGCCATATACAAGGACTGATTGTTTTCATGCGTGAAGGTAAGTGTTCTTTCGGTAGAACTCGTCTCACATAGAGTTGCATCAATATTTATGAATCTAGTCCAAGCTGCAGGAAATTTGTGGAGGCCAAATTGAGGGCTCGTTTACAGCTAATCTGGTTGTTTTTTATGCTAAATTGATTCCTGTTGAAGTCATCAAGGTGGCAGACAAAAGTGGTTGTCTAGTCACAAACAACTGAAGATTGCCAAGCTGCTGATTTATCGTGATAATGAATTTAAAGAAGAAAAGATCCATTAATTTTCAAACCACCTTCTTGTCAGTTATCATCACTAGCTTCGAAAGGTTAAGAAACGTTAATCCAACATTATTTCACTGGGCAGATAATTTCCCTTTAAAAATGAAAGCTTTTCCAGATCCATGTTTGAAGAATTATGACAAGCAAGAACCAATTGGGGGAAGTATTCAAATTCATATAATATGCGGATATTTTAGTTGTAACTGTAAAATTCCCCTAAGTTGTTGCTCGAATTAAAAAAATTTTGAACGAAAATAAAGAGAGTCCGCAGCATACCTAAGAAATTATTTAATATTGGTATTGAACTTGGTTTAGTGGACCAACATACCTTGAAACTTCTTGACTTAACCCGAGTTTAAAATTAATCTATATAATTGTTGTTTTGATATAATCCAATTAATTTGACAGGTTTCAAGATAGCCTGAAGGACCGATAAAAAATATGATTTAACTTAAAAAAATCAAAATAATTTTTTTTAATATTAAAAGGACTACATATTAGATTCACTAGAGTTTCGCAGTGTAATCTGCTAAATCTGTGATTCGAGTTATGAACTCTACCGAGTTTAAGAATTTTTAAATATTTTTATTTAATTATACAATAACAAAAATAGATGCTTGTAAAATCAAGTACAAACTAAATATTGAGATGTTTATTTGACACTGCAAACCGAAACAATTTATGAACACAAATTTAAAATCAAATAAATTTTAAAAGATGAAATTAAGAAAAAAAATGATGAAAATGGAAAAAAAAATAAAAAAGAAAAAAATGAGGGAAATGAAAAAGAAGAAGAAGCCACCTTCTTCGCTATTCATAAATGAATAAATGAGAGAAGTATTGTATGTTCACATGGCAACCATAGAAGGATGATAGTTGCTCACAAGGGGAGTGGAGTAAAAAAGTCCCACTTTGAAAATGTAATGCTTGTTTGATGTATTGTATACTTCACGCTCAAGACAGTGATGTAATGCTTATTCGCTTTCAAATTTATTGAACTTGGCCTGCAATGGAAACCTGGGTGTGGGTCATATTTGAACATGTCTCAAATATGTTTGGATCTTACGTTAAGGTAACGGGTCAGGTTCAGTTTTGACCTGGCCAACCGCTAGCTTGCAGGAAAGACCAAAAGTACAAAACTTTGAAAAAACATCTTACAACTGAAATAAATCATAAACATTAATAGTAGACGAACAGGTTGGAACAAAGGCTAAAATTAAAATATTATGCGGCAGTCATTATCTTATTCTCCAGGCTTGTCGTTCTGCGCGCCTGTCTCATTCTGGAATACAACTTTTGAAAATTAAGAATAATCGATGAGCTTGTTCTAGAGTAGCAATGTTGGCCTAAACTGGTTAATATTAATATTAATTGGTGTTTGCTGTGTTAATTATAGGAAAAAAAATCTGGTTTTCTTGATGTTGTGCCGTCCTGGCAGTCCCCATCTCCCTTCTCCTGGAACCAAATGAAATTTGTTGTTCAAAACACAGAAAAAGAAAAGACAAAGTTTTCCTTGTATAAATAACTCTCTGAAACTTGTTAATCTCAGTTACTGTCCTAGGTTTCAAGCATGGCTGATATCCAAGGCTATATCATACTTTTCCTATTATGGCTACTCTCCACCATTTTGGTCAGAGCAATACTAAACAAGACTCGAGCCAAACCTCGCCTTCCACCGAGCCCATTGGCCTTACCAATCATTGGACACCTCCATCTCCTTGCCCCAATACCCCACCAAGCTCTTCATAAGCTCTCAACCCGGTATGGACCATTGATTCATTTATTCCTTGGTTCTGTCCCTTGTGTTGTTGCTTCTACACCTGAGACTGCAAAGGAGTTCCTCAAAACTCATGAAAATTCTTTCTGCGATCGTCCTAAGTCAACCGCAGTCGATTTTCTAACATATGGATCAGCTGATTTCTCATTTGCCCCTTATGGACCTTATTGGAAATTCATGAAGAAAATTTGTATGACTGAACTTCTTGGAGGTCGAATGTTAGACCAGCTTCTTCCAGTTAGGCATGAAGAGATTAGGCAGTTTTTACAGTTCTTGCTAAAGAAAGCAAATGCAAGAGAGTCAATTGATGTTGGAAGTCAACTTATAAGGCTAACTAATAATGTTATATCGAGAATGGCAATGAGCCAAAGGTGTTCAGATAATGATGATGAAGCAGATGAGGTCAGGAATTTGGTGCATGAGGTAGCTGATCTTACAGGGAAGTTTAATTTGTCAGATTTTATTTGGTTTTGCAAGAACTTGGATTTGCAGGGATTTGGAAAAAGGCTGAAGGAAGTCCGCAAAAGGTTCGACACGATGACGGAAAGGATCATAATGGAGCATGAAGAGGCGAGGAAGAAAAAGAAAGAAACTGGTGAAGGTGACCCAGTGAAGGATCTACTTGATATTTTACTTGATATATCAGAAGATGATAGCTCAGAAATGAAATTGACCAGAGAAAATATCAAGGCGTTCATACTGGTAAAGTCTATCAGCCACAAAACCTTTACTCAATACCAGTCCCTAGTTCCCATAAAGTTAAATTCTATGAAAGAAATCAATCTTAAGAATTTATGGATTTGATAATGATGAAGTAAACTAAAATTCCCCAACCATTAATGTTTAGATAAAAAAAATTTACAATTTCCCTGTCCCAAAATAGAGTTCTGGGCAAGATCATGCCTAAAATAATGTTGTTTTGAAAGAAAAAAAAAAGGTTTTTTGACCCGCCAAGACGTTCTTATAACTAGGTTTTTATCAAATCTGTTCTTATGCAAAATCATGACATAAAATCAGAAATAGATATAAAAACGCAAATTTCTGCATTGCACAGGACATATTCGCGGCGGGGACAGACACCTCTGCTGTTACCATGGAATGGGCACTAGCAGAGCTCATCAATAACCCAAACATCTTGGAGAGAGCAAGAGAAGAGATAGATTCTGTTGTAGGACAAAGCAGACTGGTACAAGAATCAGACATCGCTAACCTGCCCTACGTTCAAGCTATACTAAAGGAAACACTGAGGCTTCACCCCACTGGTCCAATAATTCTGAGGGAATCAAGTGAAAGCTGCACCATCAATGGCTATGAAATTCCAGCAAGAACCAGGCTATTCGTTAACGTGTGGGCTATTAATAGAGATCCAAACTACTGGGAGAACCCACTTGAGTTCGAACCGGAAAGGTTTCTTTGCGCAGGAGAAAATGGAAAGAGTCAGCTGGATGTGAGGGGTCAGCATTTTCACTTTCTTCCATTTGGGAGTGGAAGAAGAGGGTGCCCTGGAACTACACTGGCACTTCAAATGGTTCAAACAGGCCTTGCTGCTATGATTCAATGCTTTGATTGGAAAGTTAATGGCACTGTTGACATGCAAGAAGGAACTGGTATAACACTTCCAAGGGCCCATCCCTTAATTTGTGTCCCAGTGGCAAGGCTCAATCCATTTCCATCGTTCTGATCATTTGCCATGGATAACAGGGGTTTGAATACATGGCTTAAAAGGAGAACTATAAAGTCAGTCGAGCCACCAACATTCAGACTTGTGAAGCGGATTCTCAATTCTAATGTAATTGCAGCGATCGGATACACACTGAAAATCAAAATTTGGACCAAAAAATATGATAAATTGCCTTAGTACTTTTTTTTAAAAAAACTGTATGTGTGAACTACGTTGTTCACATATAAGGGTTATATGGTCTGATTATTAGTTCTTCTACTCTAGTATTATCTTTGCACACAAATAAAAAAATCATAGTTTTAATAACCTCATCCCCAACATTCAGGATTTCGGTTACTAGTTGAAAGAATTAACTCTAGTTAATTTAATTTTTTTAAATGATATTTCATTATTTGAATTGCGGATCAATCTAAATTTCTAATCAAATTAGACTAAGGGTTTTTTTTTTTTTTTTAACTTGGATTGGTTTACATTCAAATTAACTGTGTTTATTAGGTCAATTTAAATTTTATAATTATGATAAAAATTTCCATATATGAGTATATTTCTCATATAATTAACCCATTACATAACAAAAATATTCCTTCTTTAAAAAAAATAGCAAATAATAAAATATTTTATCATTTGTTGAGAATCTTTTAAAGTCAAACCTTAAAAATTACCTGGACTTAATTTTATTCTCAATTTGTTTTTATTAATTTTGTTCTTTAAATTTTAAAAATTTCCAAACAAAGCTTTTTACTCATGTGAAATCGTGAATTCCATCGCAATTTATCTTTTTTTTTTATGCAATAAAAGAGTTATTTTGTAGGAAATTTAAAGTTTTTCTATTAACAGATTCTAATAATAGGGCATCAATAAAATAATAAAAAATCAATTAAAAACTAAATTGATATAAAAGTTAAAATAATCTATTGGAAGTTGGAATGTTTTCCTCACAAGCATAGTTTTTAGAATTAATATGTGGCAGGTTTGGTTCAAGGTTTGGATTTTAAATTTTAATCGGTCATTCGGTCACATGAATCAAATTTTTTTAAAATAATTAAAATTATTTTGTTTTAATAAAAAAAAATTAATAAGTTGTGACTAGTTTTTACCGACTTATCGGGTCAGCTAGGTTAATTCACCGTGTTTTTCCCCCTATTTTTTTTAATATAGCCCAGTTTCAATTCCTGATCAATCGGATTTTACATCAACATGTTAAACCGGGTTGAATTTCAAAACCACGGTGGTAAGCATCATTAGTCATCATCGTAAGCAACACCAACAAAACAAAAACAAATCCGAAAGTAGATGGAAAGGAGGTGGCATGTCTAACACATGGGACCCATGAAACCCAGCTTTCATTCTCAGCCCACAGTTTCTCTCTCTCCCTCCTGTTTTTCAGCAATTTTGAACCATCCTATTCGAATGGCTCCCTCGATTCTCTGAAGATACTAAACTCTCAATCAGGCAAATCAGTCTTTCTATTTGTGCTTGACCCCATTCTATCCTCTCGGTCTCTCTCCCTCTCTAACTTCTCTTTCTTTCTCTTAACTTCCTTGCAACGTCTTTGGTTTTTTGAATCTGATAATATTTTATTAATCTTTTCCCGTGTTTTTATCAGATCTAAATTCTGTCTTTGTTCCACAATTTTGGTTTTTTATGATAAGTTTTCGATAAAAATCCAATCTTATCTCTCATGCTTGTTCATTGAAATTTGGCGAATACTTGAGAGAGTGCTAGGAATATAAACTCCTGTGATTATTTTAAATCAATCTAATTCTAATCACATTGTAATCTCAATTTTTCTCTTCAAAATTATTGTTTACTCGGAAAAATAACTTCTGGGTTTCTTTTAAATTAATCAAATTTGGATTAAATTCTCATAAAGTTCATTCCTTTAGAGTGATTGCAATTCTGGGTTTCTCTCAAAACATGGTAACAGTCAATATAGGAATGCTTCATTATGTAATAGACCACATTTATGGAGCGTTTATGCACAGAACCAAAATAAGCCCACCATTCTTTTCTAGAGGGTGGGGTGGTTCAAAGCTTGAGCTTTTAGAGAGAATGATTAAGGACTTATTCCCTGAAGTTGAAGGCCAAAATTGGCCTCCAAGTTTAATACAACCTATTTGGAGAACAGTTTGGGAGACCAGAAGTGCTTGTTTAAGAGAAGGTGTTTTTAGGACTACTTGTGATGAGCAGTTGATTAGTGCATTGCCTCCTGAGAGTCACACTGCAAGGGTTGCTTTTCTTGCACCCAAACATGTCCCACCACAGAAGATGGCCTGTGTGGTTCATCTCGCAGGTAAAACGGTGTATCTTTGAATCTGCTTGAATTTGAATATAATAGCCAAGTCTTAGATCAAATCCCCAGTTCTTAGTTGTGAGTATATGTCAGTAAATTTAGATATTATTTTTATTTGGATTGGCGAAATTGTGAATTAGTGGTTTCTATGTGGTTCAGGGATTGTCCTTAAAGTTGGTTAAATGGTTGTTTTATAGTTTCAAGTCCAGTTTAATGCTTGTGTAAAAAATGTCTGGTTGATTGTAAATTGAGTGAGTTTGCCTTTGTTGGCAGTGTGAAGAATGCACATGACCTCATTTCTGCTTAATTTGATGGTTATTAGGGAGTAGATGCTAAACCTTCATTCTGCAGGCACTGGGGACCATTCATTTGATCGGAGATTGCATCTTGGTGGACCATTATTGAAGGAAAATATTGCAACCATGGTGCTAGAGAGGTTAGAGTTAATCTTGTATTGTTAGTCAATCCAGTAAGGTAAATCTTTTTTATTGTATTGTGTAAGCTACAGATGCTGTATTTGATCTGAACATGGAATTTACAGCCCTTTCTATGGACGGAGACGACCCATGCTGCAGCATGGCGCAAAGCTCTTGTGTGTTAGTGACTTGCTTTTATTAGGTAGGACAACCATTGACGAGACACGCAGTCTTTTACATTGGTTAGACTCTGAGGCAGGGTTTGGAAAGATGGGTGTTTGTGGACTGAGCATGGGTAAGAACAATTTGGTTTTACAATTATTGGTTGAACTTAACCCTTCTTGGGGACCGTTGAGAAGTAGACTGATTAAGTTGTTTAAAATCAACATATTAGTTTAGAATTCTGAAGGACATCAAACAATGTCCAAGGTTTTGGTCCATTTTTATCTTCAAAATCTTGATGCTCTTATTGAATCTAGGAGGAGTACATGCTGCAATGGTTGGATCACTGCACCCCACACCTGTTGCAACCCTTCCTTTTCTTTCTCCACACTCTGCTGTTGTGGCATTCTGTGAGGGGATATTGAGGTATGGCACTGCATGGGAGGCACTGAGAGAGGATCTTGCAGTGCAAAAGCCTGCAATGACTCTCGAGGATGTGAGAGAACGGATGCGAAATGTGCTGTCTCTCACAGATGTCACGCGCTTTCCAATTCCCAAAAATCCCAATGCTGTAATATTTGTTGCTGCAACCGTAAGTATTGTATGATGATACTTTTTTAAGAAAACTTGTGGAATTGGTGATTATCTCCTTGAGTCAACCATTATTATATTTCTAGTTGGCATTGGTATCGATTTCTTCACTTAGTATCGTATCATGTTTTATCATGTCTATGTTCTTGCCAGTAAAACTACAAGTTACCATGCCAATTTATGCTAGTTTGGACAGCCAAACCTGTCATGCCAACATTGAACCAACAGATAAGAACTTCTCAGACTATTTAGCTAATTTTTCGACTTGGATTTGAGGAAGTGTTGCTACCTTAGATATTCATGCATCATTCCATTTTTTGTTTTAGGCTGCTTCTTCTACTTTGTACAGTTTTCAAAAACCTTCCTACTAAATCTAATATTAGTTGCTATCTTAATCAACTGCAATTATGTTTTTAGGATGATGGATACATACCAAAACACTCTGTTTTGGAGCTTCAAAAAGCTTGGCCAGGTTCAGAGGTGAGATGGGTTACTGGTGGACATGTCTCATCCTTTCTTCTGCACAATGATGAGTTTCGGAGAGCGATTATTGATGGGCTTAACAGATTAGAGTGGAAGGAGCCTCCATTTTGAAACGAGTCACATATGAAGAAGACCAAAATAATTCTTTTTGGTAATCTTCTTCACCCGTAGTTCTTGCTAAACTTGTACAATGTATTACCGCTGATATCTTGGAGCATCTCCTGAAGAGAAGGAGAAATGGCGGGGTGGGGGCTTTTTAATTATTTGTTTCCTCTTGAATGTGAAAGGAACCTCACGGATTTAGGGAATAATATAAGTGATGTCATTGGAACTAACAACAATAAAAATTCTGGAATAGTCACGGAAGATCGTTTTTTAGTTTGGTTATGGGTTCTGATTATGTTTTAACTACAAAATTGGTGGTTACTTCAATCGATGCTTTGGAAACTTGCAAGTGTGTGCATTTTCAATTCCAGCGTTTGCAAATTTAGGAAAGCGTTGCATGTTAAATTATTTTAATACAGTCTTTGGACTTGGTGAAAAAACCCGGGCATTAAAATATGTAGTTTTTGAGTCAATATGCACTCCAGGTTCCAGGATTTTGTGTAGTTCATCTGGGACGTGCTCTGGAAGGCTGATATGAGATAGTACTCGTCCCACCAGGTCATAGGAGCTCTTCGCATAAAACCTGTTGAGCTCTAGTATACATTCTGACTAAACTAGGGTTATGAAAAGACGGTGCGAAAATAGAATTTGCAATCGTTGGCATTATTTAGAGACCCAGAGTAAAGAAGTGGAGGAAGACGGAACTCCTAGCATTTAGAAGCTCGTCTGATATTCTTTATTAGTACATGGTAGCTTCAGCTGCCTGTAAACTTTGGCATTTTGGACCTTTTGTTGAGGAGCTGGAAAAGCAGCTTATGAGAATGTTTGGCAGTCTCCCCCATCTCCATAGAATCATAAAAAGGAAATGTCAGGATACAGACATTGCCTTGCCTCATGTCTCCCAGGCCTGTATTGGTTTATTTAACTGATAATTGTTTGGAGAAACGAAAGAAAAAGATACTTTAAAAAAAAAAACTCATAGCACTTCAAGGTACATCTAAGTGGCAAATCCATACTCAGGCCACTGCCTATTTGCAGCTTGCCAGTGGAGCGCCGCACAAGCACCTGTTATGGAAATATGCGGTGTAATCTAAGGTCTGTAATTTACCACCTTGGGGAATCTGACCGCAAAGCCTGTTGTAACTCACGTTCAAGGACAGGTAATTTAACTGAGTCATCTGAGTAGGAATGCTCCCGAAAATCTTGTTGTGATTAACATCCAAATATGTCAAAGTGTTGGGAAACACCACCTTTGAAAGATTAAACTCCAGCAAATTCCTGGAGAGATCCACACTTCCACTAGTTTTGTTTGGCCCAAAAAGCATGGAAGCATCACCTTCAAGTTTGTTGCGTGAGAAATCAATCAAACGAAAGTCTGTGTTGTCTAATGAAGCAGGGATTTTACCAGAAAGTTGGTTATGAGACAGGGAAATACCCGGTACTCTGCCTGCAAAGTTGCCAAATGATTCTGGGATTGGACCAGTAAGATTATTCCTATCCAATTCAAGAATATCAATTTCCGGCATTAAAGCGAGTGAACTTGGTATTGATCCTGAGAGGCTGTTGAAAGACAGGACCAATACTCTCAGATTCTTGAGTTTGCTAAGAGAGTCAGGTACTGGGCCAGTGAGGTTGAGTCGGCTAAGTCTGAGTGAAATGAGATGTATGAGATTGGAAATGGAGGGCGGTATCGGGCCTGTAATATTTGTCAGCTTGTGGAACTCAAGGGTCTCGAGATAGGGCAAGTCCCCAACTTCAGCAGGGATTTCACCAGAAAGGTCGCCAGAAAAGATTCTTAGGGAAACAATGCGGTTGGTGGTAGGGTCACACTCCACCGCGTTCCAAGATGTGCAGCAGTCCGTGTCCGATAGCCATGAGGCTAGGAGGTAAGGATCACCAAAATGGTTTTTAATTTGGAGGAGAACTTTTTTATCGTGGGGATTGCAAAGTTCTGAAAAGGAGAGTGAAAGGAGATTGAGAACAAGTAAGGAGATGAAGAGGGCTTTCATGTTTGGGAAATCTGACAACTATTTTCTGTTTTGTGAGAAATGATATGCTCCAGGGTTGCTATATATAAGGAAGGATAGGGGCAGCATGTGAGGCCTTATTGTCTTGGCTGGTCATCAAGTTCATTGTTGAACGTGAGAGCTCAAATTAATGGATGCATCCTTTGACTTGGATTTTCTGGCAACAGATCGAGCGAGAGTGCAGCAGCCATCGAGCTGCTAAGGAAATGAATTTTTTATTTTTTTTGACAGTGTATAGTGATTAAGGATAGGACAGGGAAGACCCTTAATAGCACTGCATTCATACACTATTCCCTCCAACTCTGGAGTTTTGGCATCCGACTTCTTCTTTGATGCTTATCTTTATGTTTAGCAATGAAATATTATATTATATAAAAAAAGAAAAACTAAAAGAGGGTGGAAAAACACTCTGCACACAGACACGGACGGTCCTTTTCTTTTCTTAACAAATCTTGAATGGATATTACCGTGTCAGTTTGCCACTAGACAGGTTGACTGGTCAAATGCGATGGCATTGTTTCTTATCTCACATGAGCTGGATCTCAAATTCACAGACTGTAATCTAATTAATCATGATATCTTTCCCTCCTACGTTTACAGTAGCAACTTTCTCCATGCAAGCAAAGGAAGCAAGATAAGCATAAGGATTCTAAAATAATATATATTTTTTATTTTTTTAAAATTATTTCTTGCATCAAAATAATCTAAAATATAAAAAAATAATTTTATTTTTTTAAAAAAATACTATTTAAAATGCAATCCCAAACATTCTTTCAAAGAGGCTGCGATCCAGCAACATTTGAATTATTCATTTGGAAGTGTCTATTAACCTGTTTTTTATATTCAGCAGCAGCAGCAGCAATAATAATAATAATAATAATAATAATAATAATAATAATAATAATAATAATAATAATATAGTCTTCACAAAAGTTAATATCCTTTAAGACCTTCTATAATCAAAGTGGCAGCAATTTAAACATTAGAATTTTTATTCTGTAAATGTGAGTTAACGGGTACTTTTTTCTATTCAGTTTTTCTCCAAACCAAGAAATGTTAATTATTAGGGCTTTGCTAAGCTCTCTCTCTCTCTTTTTTTACTTTGATTTATTATTATTTTTCTTCTGGTTTTAGGGTTTCTAGAAGGCTCTGAGATTTTCACTGCGGAAATTATATTTAGGTTTATGGATTTTACTATATAATATTAATCAGTTTAATTTGATTCTTTGCCCCTTTTTTTTATATAGTGAAAACAAATTGAATGTTAAGTTGGGGGATTCAGACTCATCATAATGCAATTGGACTCTTCCTCTCTAGAGGCAGATGGCCAATATGATGTCTAATATATTGGAATTTTAAAATTAACAAAAAAAAAAAGTATATTAACAAAAACAATAAAAAAGACTTGGAATACAATGGATGTTGATTCCTATTGGCTAATTTTAGGCTTAGAACCTCTCCACCACTGAGTAATCAAGTAAGCTGACTAACATCATCATTCATACAACTTTTCATGGTATAAAAAAATTAATTATTCATGTTATAGTTGATTCTCATATTGCCCAGTGTTCTAGAGTTTTTATTTTAATCTAGCTTTTCATTTAGCCTAAAAGGTTCCTAAGTAAAG
>Ga0307510_10006761_pt1 | contig 13675 bp, 3 predicted proteins | sample 12_EM_MG_FD_207224 | JGI IMG/M metagenome (GOLD analysis project Ga0307510, IMG submission 207224) | Populus trichocarpa ectomycorrhiza microbial communities from riparian zone in the Pacific Northwest, United States - 12_EM | ecosystem: Host-associated > Plants > Roots > Unclassified | place... | reverse complement strand
AAGCCGTAAAGATCAATTAGAAATCAAAGGTCTAAAAAAAGCTTGTATCCATTTGAATATGAATATGTCATACGACCTAGTGCTTTCCTGAAATGGGAGTCATTGAATTTAGCTTCTAGAAGCCTTGATGCTCGACGGTTTCAAAACATCTACCATCAAGTTAGACTTACGATGTCCATAGAGCTCAATATAATAAAATCTTTAAATAGAAGACACACTGAGACGATAGGTAAACCGAACTTAAAACAAGGCTAATAGATCTAAATCCAACTACTACACCTGAATGCACCACTCTTGGTTAAATATGGTCCACTCACCATAAATCACAAGGATAAAGCATACTTACATTAAATGAGGGCAAACTTATTGGTTGCGTGTCCCTTAAAGATTGATCATATTATCATCATCAACTATACACAACCCATAAAACCTAGAACAAAGATAGCTTTTGTAGAGGTTCATTGTCACTTTAAGTCTTTATCCTTAAGTAGTTCACAACTATAGGTGGCAAGCATATTTATCATCCTACTCTTGCATTGATATAACAACGTGATTTCAAGGCTATATAAACCTAGCCTAGAACCCCAATGTAAGTGACCTCTCATTCAATCTTCTCCAAAAGAAAAAAAAATCAACATTTCCTAAGGCTTCTTTCCTCCATCATTGGTACTGACTTAAAGATCAGATGGTTTATTAATTGTATGCATGAAGTTTTAGTGTTTAGCGATGAAGAGCATCTTTAGGAGAGAGTAAATGAGAGAGAAGAGAAAAAGGGAAAATAGGCTAGCTTAGGTAAATTTTTCTTATATATTGTTTAGTCGTCGAAACCTCCAAAATATAATTCTGACTTAACTATCACAAAGAAAATAAATTTGTAATATGATCGTGAAAACTAGGTTGAACCTAAAAAAATTTTCATTTAATCTTCCTACAATATACTGAAATGAAAAGAATAGGGGTTTTAAATGAAAAATTAAAGAAATGATAATTCTAAAATTAATAAATTGTTATGTCGTTAACTCAGTTCAAGGGTTCACACATCCATTCCTATAAATTTGTTGATCATCGAAGTAAATTAAATATTCTTTCACGTCAAGCAAATAAATTTGATATCCCTTAAAGCTAAGGGAAATCAATGAGATTACGAGCAAAAATTAATTATGCAAAGCTCTCTAATCAATTTCTTACCATCAAGTGAATTTAACATTGAAAGCAATTCTCATTCACTTGGCAGTAGTCTTAGGAGTAAAGTTTGTGCATTTATTCTAAGCCAAAGTTCAAAAGCTTAACAATATAACTTTGTTTATTCTTCCCTAATAAATCAAGATGAGAGTTGCAGCAATCAAATTAATTCTTTTGTTTTTTACTCTAGGCCTTAACAACAATTACGGATTAAAAGAAACTAGAAAGTATACATGCCATCTCAAAACAATTCAATAAGCTTGAATAACAATCAATAGCATAATTCTGAACAAGGAAAAATAAATACTTGAATCTGAAAGAATTACAATGGTAACATTACTTCTCACAACTTGCTAATGGAGATGGTGTGTATTCCTCATGAACTGAAATTAGGAATTAGTTCATAGTTGCTGGAAAATTGACAAAAACAGAGAAGAAAAGTATGTTGCATAGCCCCTGTTTCAGCTATGTTTTGCTCTATTTATTCTCTCCATTGGCTACCAAATTTCTTCAGAATTCTTAGGCTAATTGGAAGTCCTTATGCTACTTAACTCCTTTCTTCTTTATCTAGTTCTTAAGGTTAGTTAAATCTCTTAGAATTTGTGTTGAAAAATAGACTCTGTTGTTGTCACAACTCTACTCCTATCACAACTCTGCTGCTGTCACAACTCTGTTGTAATTCCACCTCTACTGCAACTTAGACTTTTTTTTCTGATTTAGTTTCTTATAATATCCGACCATCCCAATAGTATTCTTTAATTCATAGCATGTTAGAGGTTTGATCTGCACCTTTCTTGGGTACTAAAGCCCGTCGTTTCTATGTCAAACTCTTAGTTGTAGTGGGATGTTTGGCGCTGTTAGTTTCCTCATCAGATCAGGAGACCAATCTTGTCCTTCAAATTGCGTTTGAATTTATTTGTGCCTTCAAAAAGATTTTATCTGACTTGGCATCCTTCATAAAAGTTGTAGTCCTAGATGTGTAGATGATTTGGGGCTTTTATATCACATGATTTTAATGTCTGAGGCTCAAGATATGTTTATTTGAATTTGTAGTGTGAAAGTATAGAATCCTGTTATAAGAAAGATATCAGCTCGATTTTGCAGGTCTGATTAGAGGTTCAAACGAAATCGGATTTCTGCCTATAATACCTTCTTGAAAAGCTTGATATACCTATGTACTTTAACTTTGATTTAGCCTACATTCACATTCTGAAATTAAAACTTAATGAAAAACCTGTCATAAGAAGCAATATTCAAAACATAAAATGCAGAAATTCTTTATCTTTTTGTAATTAATTCATAGGTATATCAAACTCATAAAAATAGCTTCCAATAAACTTGCATAAGCTCAAAATACATTAAAAAGCATAGTGTAAAAAAAAACATATATATATTGCATTTATCATATTTTTAGAATACACGTTTTATATCCTTTAGTTTTACAATGACAGCGGAGATTTTAAACTTTTTTTTTTTTTTTTTTTGGAATCCGCATCTAATTCATTGCAGATTTGATGTTGCCATATCAGCAATGAAAAATTCATTGCAAAAGTTCCTTATATAATTTATTTATTTATTTTTATCTAATTTATTGTTCTGTATCTATGGATTTTCCGTTGCTAAATCAACAATTGAACAATTCCATTAATAAAATCCATTTTTGTTTAGGAGTGTAAACCTGTAAAAGGGTCTTGTTTTATAGGAGATTTGGTTGTCAAAGTCTAGTCTCCTACACCTTCCAACCCATCATAGCCTTAAAAAAAACAAACCGTACTTCTAGAGGTTTTCTGCAACATCGTCACCTAGATAAAACACAATCAATGCACATTAAACGACCTTTCATATCATTAGCTAGCCTTAAATGGGACAGGAGATAGTGACTTAATAAAGTCAGCCTATTATATTATACATCTTGATTTGTTTTGCATCCTGAACCCTGTAAACATGTGTTGCGGTACTGGATTTCTTTTTAACCAGGTAAAACGTGAGCTTGTCACCACCTTTGAGACTCTTGCAAGCAACGAATGCAAGTCAATCCTTTGAAAGAAGTTTTGGATGCCCTTTCTTGCGAATGGAGCACTTGAAGGTCCAAACGTTGCCTTCATTATCATTAGCTTGAATATCCACAGCATACCTTGAGATACTTGGATGGTACTGAGAGTCTCTCGTGAATATCTGTCTTGCTAAATATCTTTGTGAAAGCTTACCATTTGCTAGGCTAAGTGGAGAGGAGATGCGCTTTTAGAACGTACCGAGAGTCTTTTGTGAATATCCGTCTTGGAAAGTATCTTCACATTTATTTTTTAAATTGGGAATTAATAACCCATTGTTTTAGAAATTGTAATCAAGTGGCTCATGCGTTTGCAAAGACGGCCGAAAATGCTGCTAGCTAGGATAGATGATAGAAGACATCCAGATTTTGTGGGTCCTCACCTAGTAGCTATGGGCTGCCATATTTTTTACGTTTTCTTTATGATAAAGATGAAATTATTCACCGGAAGCCAAACTGAGTTGATCGTTTGCAGCAAGAGTACTGATATCGAAAGGAAAAATCCTCCATAAAGAAAACAATTTCAGGACATACACGCCTAAGATTAACAAGGCCACTTTATTGTTAAACCTCCAGGTGAACTTGTACTCAAAGAACTGGAAAGAACTCGAAAAGGAAATAATAATGTCTATAGCAATATTTTTCACTTAAAAGACCATTTCACTGAGGTTTAATGTTGTAAAATTGTGAGGTAGAAGTAAAAAAGCAAAATTACTAAAGTAAAAAAACATAGGTCTAACCCTGTCAATTCACCCGCGTATTAATTTGTTAAAATTTTACAATTTCACTTATGTGTTAACGATTTTTTTAATTTGATATGTGTTTTATTCTATTTTTCTCAAAATCATCTAATTAATAACATTATATTAATTAATATTAAATACTATCTTACATGGGAAAAATGATTCATAATTAATATGTGTGTGTGTGTGTGTGTGTGTGGAGCCCTGTTTAATTTCGACAGAAATGATTAAATACACTTGCCAAATTGAAATTTTTTTACATGCATAACGAAAAACATATCTAGACTACTGACTACTAAACAAAAGTTCCAGATAACGTACCTGTTTTACTTTGATAATAACAAAAGTCAAAAGCACCAAAAGAAACAGCAGTAACAGGTAGACAACGTAACAAAAACAAGCACAACAGCATAGGTTTGAACATTTTTTTGTTAAATGCAAATACCAAAACAAGCCCTGTTTGAGAAGTCTTTAAGCTGAGGTTGTCATGGTGAGCCATATGCAGACTTCTCTTATTAACCCTAATGCGATATGGAAACGCAGCTATATGGGTGCATAGCCGAGAACAGCACCAAATATCTTGATTTCTTTTTCAGCTTGAACCCTGAAAACATGTGTTGCAGTACTGACTTTGTTGTTCTCCTTGTAAAATCTGATCTTGTAACCAGCTTTAAGCTTTTTGCTGCCAACGAACGCTAGCCAGCCTTTTGAAATGACTGGCTTGGGATGTCCTTTCTTGCGAATGGAGCATTTGAAGGTCCAAACCTTGCCCTTCGCATCTATTGCCTTAAAATCCACGGAACAGCCACCATTAAGGGATGGGAGAGACTTGAGATAATTTGTTGGCACTGCCAGTCTCTTCTTGATATCAGTCTTGCTAAGTACCTTTGAGAAGGTCTCCATTTGTGTCAGGCCAAGTGATCAAAATAAGAACTCTTTAGAAAGCACTCTAATTTTCTGTAAGAAAGCTTTTAGAGAACACTCCAATTTTCTTGAGCTAAGTGTTTACTTGAACCTTTATTTAAATGTGCGGCGACGACAAACTATCCTTAACTAGGTCCTTGCTTCCACTGTTTAATATGCTTGTCGTAATCTTTTTTTGAGATTTTTCAATACACATTGAGTTGAGATTTTGGAAAGGGAGAGGACAAATCGTGTGCAATTCTTAATTGAAGGTGTGTCCCGCCATCTTTTTTTGTTTTTTTTTTTTAATGTGCAATGGATTTCACTATCAATTAAATTTCTTAACATTAGTGTTCTTTTCAAGAATCCCACCAAGTGCCAAGTTGTGTGTGCATGTCATCTTTTGAGCACATGCAAATCCAAAATCTAACCAAGCTCAGCGTTTCGTGGGGTTCTTAAATTTAGTGTATTTTTCTGTCCTCGATAATATATTATAAGCTGGAAATACCTGAGGTCTGCCAATTGGCAAAATTGGATGAGAGAGGGGAAACCCAGTCGACACCAAAAATCTGAAAGGCCTGAGAGCCTGCCATCTGGCAAAAAACGATTGGGTAAGAGAGGGGAAACCCACACAAAACCAAAAACCTGAAAGGCCTAAGAGTCTGCCAGCTGGAAGAACAATTAAAGGATGGGGTAAGAGAGGGGAGAACCGCTTACCACGCCTATGTCAAAATAACAATTCGAGTCCTTTTAACCTTATTGTTATTTCATTTACATATGTCTACGTTGGTAATTTATTTACATATTTTAGCCACATGAAATTACCTCTTGGAACATGAAAGTAATATGTAGAATAATAATGAAGAATAATTAGTTGAAAATAATTTACCTGACATGATATAGTAAATTTTAGCCACCAAAAAGAAGGTAATATATATATTTCTATTTAATTCGTTTTGGTGGCTAAAATTTACTATAGTGTCAGGTAAATTATTTTGATTCACATTCTATATACACACACACACTTGTAAAAAAGTGACAAAGCCCCTTCAGAGAAAATTAAACAAGAAGGAAGAAAAGACAAAAAATGCTGGATGTGCAAGTTAAAATTCAACTGGATCATCAAGTAATTAAAGCATGCATAGTTTCTTATATTGTAAAACTGAGGGTTAATTAGGTGCAATTAATCTAATAGCATCCGTAACTAGCACCGGTTTATGTTATAATTTCTTGTTGTGGAGATTAACTTTCAATAAAATTGCCTTCTTAATTTTCAAGTGATCATACAAGTTAAATTTATTGAGTCCTTAATCAATTGCGCACCCTTGTTCATTGCTATGAATATGAGTTAGTTCATTAATGTTAGTAAAATAAAAAAAAATATTGAGATACGAATCCTTTTCTTTTGTTTTTTTGGTCAAAGATACGAATATATTTTATGGGATCGCAAGGGTGGGTGAGCTTTTATTCTCCTATGTGCTTGTCATGTGATTCTAATATTTAAAAAGATATATGCTTAGTGGTTTTTATATATAGAATTTCACAAGTGCTACATGTTTAATTATCAATACTTTTTTTATAAACTCAATTTAAAAAGATAGAAAAAATATATATTTGAATCTATCAAAAATGATAAAGTAAATTATCCCATTACCCTCTATGTTAATCTTTAAAAAATATATTTGATATTAAACATATCCTTTATTTTCTTTATTATATGATTTATTAAAAAAAAAACATATTGATGAACAATGTGCATGGATTTTCAAAAAACATAAGCTTTTCTTAAAAACAAAAAAAAAATAGACTTGATTGTATGAGCTTCGAAAAAATATATGTTTTTTTCTTCTTATATAAAAATGAGTATAATTGATAAAATAAGAGTGCATTATTTTTTAGCTTCTTTTAAATATGGATATTTTTTAATTTTAAAAAAATAAACATTGTAAATTATGAAAGAAATATAAGGTGCAAAACGTAACAACGTCCAAAACAAAAGGTGGTAAAGGCAATTAACTTAAAGTGATAAGAATAGTTTTGTCTAACTTAAAAATATATATTTTTTTTAATTCTCTCTATTTTTCATAATTATCTCTCTTATAAAATATATATTGCTATTTATATCTGAAATCTCTCTTTTCAAACTCAGGTTTTTATCATCCTGCTTGAGACCACAAATGAATTCGAACTACATTGTTCGAATTTAGGACTAACAATTTTAAATGCAAAAAATAAAATTAATATAAAAGTTAATGTGTCTAAAGGAACATGGGAAATTCAGATAAATCCAACGAACTATCACTTTGAGGTGACAAAAATTAAAGCGTACGTGCCCATCACATGGGATACGTATTGCCACTAAAGAACATAAGAAATGCTCCACAATGAATTGACTTTTTATAATAAGTTAATATATTTTTATCATCTTTTCTTCTTCTTTTTATTCTTCTACTACCTATTTCTTTAATCTTGGAGTTTCCATCGCCTTCTTATCTTCTACTTTTTTTTCTTTTTTTTTAAGTGGAGCATGTTGGAGCATTCTGAACCTTTGTATTGTTTTTTAATTGTGATTTGTATTTATCATATAATAATATAAATTATATCTTAAAACATCACTTAATACTATAAATTATTAGGTTAAATTAGTTATTTGACATGGTATTAGAATCTTATTAACCAAACAGTCATGAGTTCTAATTTTATCATCTTTTATTATTTTTCTAATTAATAGCATAAGGTAGTATGGATTTATATAAATTTTAAATTAAAAATATTTTTATTTAAAGATATATGTTAAAAGTTAATATAAATTATATTTTTAAATTTCACAAAACAGTTTATTAAGTTATTGAGTTGGTTCATTCATTAATATTTTTACAAACATCCTCGGGAGCATTGATAAGAAAACCTTAATTTGTATTCGAAAAATATTGGAATGGAATTCTTAGTTACAAAAAGCTCTGTACAAAAGTTTCCCGATTCCAAAATTTTCAAGACAAATGTTAAGGATCGGAGAAGGTGATAATAATTCAAAGACCTTTTTGTAAAATTCATCGACTCCGGCAACAAATAAATTAACACCCAGGTGGGGGTGTATATGTGCAAATCAACCAGTAATCTCCAATGAAGAGGCAACGTTAAGGTGATCAGAACTAGGAATTATAATTTTATCCGATCTTTCAAATATTCAATTTCATCTGACTTAGTTGACACAGAGATGGGTAAAACCCAACTCGAATTGACTCAAGTTGGAAGTGGAGACGGAGGAGAGGTTCACCTATTACATGTCATTGGATCCCAATCTTTTAACTTTTTCTTTTCATTTTATAGAGTTGTTATTTTATTTTATTTTTAATGTATTATATGGATGGATTCTTAGCTCATGATTTATGGAAGATTTTTATGATTTTACGATCAGGTTCAAGCTTTAGAATCTATTTTATGATTTTATAATTCAAATATTATGATGTGATTTTTTTAAGTCTAGATTTTATCTTGCTAAAATAGATTTTGTTTTTTTTAAAAAAAAAAAAAAAGTTGGATATCTAGAGAGTGCCCCCTAGCATAATTGATAGACCCAGCTCGGAACCCGATCTAACTAAGATTTTGGATCGCTACCCAATTAATTAACATCAGAGTCGAGTAATCGAGTCTATGTGGGCTAGGCCTTGTATTCCTTGGGCTGGCGTATGATATAAACCCATGGGCTTAGTCGGATTTATCTATCTCTCTGCCCCTTTTTTTTTATCTATCTCTCTTTTGCAGAGTAAATATTACTATTTATTTGTGCAATACTCTAAAATCTCTCGTTTTCACACTAAGGTTTTTATAATCCACTGTGCTTAAGACCACAAATCGATTTGAATTATGCCCAAAAAAAATGACGTTTACTTCCATAGATCATTTGCAATTTCTTTTGTAAACATTATCTTGTTTTTTCTTTCCATTTCTTTAATCTTGGAGTTTCGTCCTTGTTGGTATCCTCTTCATATCTTGTGCCTTTTTCGAAGTGGGCATCTCGGAGCATACTAACCCTTTCCTTTGATTTATGTTACAAAAACCCTCTAGGGCATGTGATTTATCTCACAAAGCTTTCTACCAAAGTTTCCAGATTCTAAGTTCTTCAAGACAAGTGTTATGGATTGGAGAAGGCAATAATAATTCAAAGACCTTTTGTATAATTAATCGGAATCCAGCAACAAATGAATAAACTAACAATTCCCCAGGTGGGGTATGGATGGCAAATTTAAATGCAAATTAATAGTAAAAGTTGATGTGTCTAAAGGAACATTGGAAATTTAATTAGATGAATTCAAACAAACTATCACTTTCAAGTGAACGAAAATTAAAAGCATTTGTGCCCATCACATGGGATACATATCGGCACTAATTAATAAAATAAATAAGAAATGCTAAGGAGGGGCATCCCCTCAATGAATTGATATTTTATAGTATCTTCTTCTTCTTCTTTCTATTTCTTTAATCTTGGAGTTTCCTTGTTGGTATCGTCTTCTTATGTTGTGCTTTTTTTAAAAGTGGAGCATTCTAAACCTTTCCAGCTTTATGTATTGTTTTTTTCTTTTGATTTGTGGTACAGAAATCCTCTAGGGCACTGATAAGAAGACAAAACCTTACTGCTAGTTGCATGCACAAAGCTTTCTACAAAAGTTTCCCTGTTCCAAATTTTTCAAGACAAACATGATGAATATTGGAGACGGCGATACTAATTCAAAGACCTTTTGCAACAAAAAAATAAACAAGTTCCAAGTGGGGTGTAGCCGTGTAGGTGCAAATCAACTAGCTAGTGAACTCCAATTAGGTCTGGTATCTGATAGGTATTCTTTTAAATATTTATTAGATCCTATCCAAACTTGACCCATAAAGACTTTGGATTACTCGACTGACCTAGCTGATCAGCTATGGTAATATATATACCATACAAATTAGTGTTGTTATATATTTTTGGAACCCCAGGCCAAAAACAATCAAAAAAATTCTTGGAAGAACACTAAAAAATATATAGCAGTGAGAAGAAGACACAGGGACGCCCAAAAAATGGTTAAAGATTGGTTGAGAAAGTTTAAAAATATAAAGATTAAAATTTGACATTATACTTTTTTACTAATGAAGACCCTACTGACACAGAAAATTTAATTTGAAGAAAAAAAGTTCAAAATCAGATATTTAAAGACTCAATTAGATTTTGTTGAAAGATTAATTGAGTTTATAAAGGGTTTGATTGCAAGAAAATTTGATTTTTAAGTCAATTTAGGCTTTAATTGGAAGAAATTAAATTTAGGAGTCAATTTCGTTAAAAATTGAAAGAATTAATAAGTTTGGAGACTTAATTAAACTTTGATTTAATTAATTAATGCAATTAAAGGTTTAATTGAAGAAATATCAAAGTTTGAGGTTGATTTGGGTCAAAATTGTAAGAAATTAAAGTCCAATGACCACAGTGAAAAGGCAAGGGTACTCTGTAAGGAGCTTAATTGATTTTTCCAGGGGTAATTTTAAAAAGTTTAAGAGTCAATTAAGGACTTAATTAAATAATTCAAAAACCAAGACTATTTTGTAAATTGCGCTAAAATTCAGGAGTCCAATTGCAATTTATCCAGGGAAAAAATTAAAAAAAAGAGAGAGAGATTTTCCATGAAGAAGGGTCCAATCGCAAAAAGTCAGAACTTTAGGAGGCAAATTGAAATTTGCTATATCAGTTAAGGAATGAGACAATGCTGTCTCAAAAGACATTGTTCATCCTTTTCAGCGGACCAGACTAAAAAGAAGAAAAGCAGCCTTGCACCTCCACGATGTGTCTCCATTACCACTGTAACGATCCTAAGAGTCCACTTCATATTGTTGGGCGAACGAATGGTATTATCTGGCTTTATAAAAGCCAGAGAAAGGCCATACAAGGGGGGAGAAAAAACGAAGACGAAAGACAAACAGAAAAAACAAAAGGAAAGAGAGAGAAAAAGAAAGGAAAATAGAGAGGACGAAAAAAACACATAACAGAAACGAGAGGAGAGGAGAGGAACATAAACAAAAAAAACCAGAAGAAAAAACAGGAGAGATAGGGAAGAAAAAAACAAGAAAGAAAAAAAAGAAAGAAAAGAATAAGCATGTGCCTTTGCACAAAGAAGGAAAAAGGAATCCCATTTATAGCCACCACCTATTCCTCGCGGCAGCTTGGAACCACCATCGTTCTGCAACCGGCACCACCAACACCACCATCATCACCACCAGGTCAGCCTCCCCTCTCTTTCTCCTTCTCCTTCTCCTCCTCCTCCTTATTCTTCTTCTTTTCTTTACTTCTTTCTCATCTTCCTTCTTCACTATTATACTATTGAACAATGGAGTCTCTCCATAATTTACTAGGTTGGACCAGTTCCAGCCCAGACCAAAATGATTAGGTCGAGTCTGGCCCAATCACATAGAAAGAAAAGAAGATTTGTTAGGCTGATGTTGGCCAAACTCTTTTAGGCCGACCTCGGCCCAATTTCTTTTAGGTCGATCTCAGCCCAGACAGGATGGGCTTTACCTATATAATTGGGTCAAGCCCATCTTATTATTATTATAATATGATAATATTATATTTTATATTAAAAAGAAAAACAATTCGGAAAAAAATTCAAAATCCTTTAAAAAAATTGTGGTTTTCTCGCATATTTTTCTACTATTTTTTTTATTAATAGTGGTTTGTATTTCTATACTATAAAAATATAAATCCGGTATTAAAATACTTGGTTTTCTCCGAAATTTACAAGAAATATATATGGAAAAAAAATGTTTTGTTTTCATGTATACGGTTAAGTCTCTAAAAAATATAAAAAATTTCATATTGTATTTTCATACAAAACAAAATTAAAAAAAAAATATGTATTAGCATGCATTTTGAGTTTTAATAACTAATTTATTAAAGTCATGAGAACTAAGCCCATATTTCAAAAATACCAAAAAAATATTTTGTTTTTTTAAGTATTTAGGATTACAAACTTATACGTAAAACATATTTCAAATATTAAAAAGGTAGATTTTTTTTATTAACATTAGAACAATTAGGTTTTTACTCAATAAAATAAGGATCTCCTTACTAAGGAGGATTTGTCTTTAACCTTAGACAGCCCAACAATCAGACAACTAGTTTAATAAACCAATTAAACAATGCAACTTACCTAAGGTAAGATGTGCTTGGAGTGTTAATACATTTTCTTTATATAACCAGTCCTTGTGCCCGATCTTTGAGACCAGTTAGGGTTCCTAGTGACCAAGATGGTGACTCTCATTCCCTCTTTACACTGATAAAGGACAATAATTTCTTGTCATGTCCATTTCCCTACACCATATACACTTGGATATTCCAGGAGGAGGTTTATCGCAATGCCGCACACGTGCAACAATATATACAATATTATTAATAACATACATTGCTTGTGTTAGTCTTGATGAATTGATATAACATTTTAGATGATAAAGAAAATTAAGGTTTGAATCCTACTCTAAACAACAAGTTTTCTTTTTTAATTCAAACTTTTGATTTGATCAGGTCTTTGACTAGATTTGACTAAGTCAATTGAGTTAAGCATCAACTGAATTAGGTGTGTTTTGATTAGGTCAATACCTTGAGTGAACCTGATAGTCGAGCCGGATTTTGACACTCTACCTACAAGATAAAGAAATTTATTTGTCGAGCTGAGTTAATTGGGTTGGAATAAGTCGATTAGGTTGAAGTGAAAGATAAATAATAAATTTGAATATTTTGGATAAATAGGGGTGAAACTAAATATGGCTCTGGTCTAATCCAATTCATTATCGTCCAAAGAAAAGTTTAAAATATGAGAGAAACTAAAAATAAAATAATAGATAAATTTTTTTTTTATTAGAGCCTTGCTGAAGAACCCTTAACTATAATAATTTTTTTTCCATGTTGTCATATGATTGATGAATTTTTCAATTCAACTATATCAACTTGGATATATAGGGCTAATTAAGAAACTCTTGTAAATTAAATTTGTAGTTTTTTTAGCTAAAAAGAAGAGTTAATTTAGTTTTTTTACCTAAGATATAATCAAATTCAATTTTAACCAAATATTAAGATTTAAGCATGTTATATTTTGATAAAAACTAAGAAATCACTACAATAAGTCAAACTCTCATTGATGAAAGATGTATTGATTTGTTTATTTGTTACTTGTTGATGTTTGATTGTTATCTTCAGAAGTGTTTTGTATGCTAAGTAATATTAATTAGACTGGATTAGATAGGATTGGACAAATAATTATTTTATCATGTGTTTGGTGTACTATGAATTGGACTGGAGTATATAAGATTAGGCAAATAATTATTTTATCCTGTGTTTGGTGTGTTATGAATTGGACTAAACAATTTGCTTTATTTTGTGTTTGTTAGACACTAGACAGGACTCGGCCGACCCAAGGTCTAGGCCGTTTTGATTTAAAAAAATAGATAAAAGATTGATTTGACTTGACCCAGTCAAAAACTTGCGACCTCAATGACCCAAGATAAAACACGGGTTAAAAACCCATTTACTTTTTATATATTTCTTTGGTCAAAATGAGATTACTTTGATTTTTTTTTAATTTTTATTCTTACATTACTTTAGGTCAACCCGGGTTGACCATCGCAGCCCATGGCCCAAGCCTTGTCCCAGGTCGACCCCTTAGTTAGGTTTTAAAACTATGATAATGATCACTTTTATCATTGTGTTGACTCAGGTCAATGGTCAACTCGGCCCATGACCTAAACTTGGCCTCAAGTCAACCCTTAAGTAGGGTTT
>Ga0307510_10006760_pt1 | contig 13678 bp, 11 predicted proteins | sample 12_EM_MG_FD_207224 | JGI IMG/M metagenome (GOLD analysis project Ga0307510, IMG submission 207224) | Populus trichocarpa ectomycorrhiza microbial communities from riparian zone in the Pacific Northwest, United States - 12_EM | ecosystem: Host-associated > Plants > Roots > Unclassified | place... | reverse complement strand
CGCCGAGGGTGCCGTAGTGGTTCCAGAAGGCCAGCTCGGCGTCGCGGACGCCCGCGCGCTCGAACTTGGCGGCGTAGCCGATGAGGGCGCCGGAGTTGCCCATCTCGGTGGGCGTGCCGTACTCCTCGATGTCGATCGGACGCGGGCTGATGCCGAGGCTGCTCTCCAGCGAGCGGTAGGCCGCGACATGGGCGGCGATGCCGGAGCTGCCCTGGAGTTCGTGCCAGGCGATGACGTCGGGGACCGTACCGCTGGCCTTGGCGTCGGTGAGGAACGTGGTCATCCAGGACTGGTTCCACACCGAGTAGCTCGGACCCTGGATCGGGGTGGTGGTGTCCTTGGTGCGGACCTCCTTGAACGTACGGGCCCAACCGGCGTCGAAGGCGCCCGCGTTGGTGGTGTCCCAGGTCCAGTCCGGCTCGTTCCAGAGCTCGTACGCGCTGATGTTGGTGGCTCCCGACGACTTCACCGCGGCGACCTGCTGGTCCACCGCCGAGAGCCAGTTGCTCCAACTCACCCACTGGTAGGGGAAGTTCGGGTACCAGTCCGGCATCCGTACGACGACCTTGGCACCCGCCGCCGCGGCCTTCGGGGCGACGACCAGGGCGTCACCCGCCGGTGCGGGCTCTCCGTTGGGGAGTTGGCTGCCGCCGGGCGCCATCTGGACGAACGTGTTGGGCTTCAGGGCCTGTACGACGCTGTCGGCGGGAGTGCTCGCAGTGGCGAGGCCGTAGAGGCTGCCCGTTCCGACGTGGGTGACGGAGCGCAGGGTCTGCGCGGCGTTGACGACCAAGGTGGTGGCCGACGTGGGGGTGGCCTGGGCGGGCGCGCCCGTCAGGGCGAGGGCGGTGGCGGCCAGGGCGGTGGCCGTCACGGCGGCGCCGACGCGGCCGAGGTGCCCTCTGGAACGGTGTTGGTGACGGTGGCTCAGGTATGACATCAGCGGCTCTCCTGAGAAGGGGGGACGTGCCGGGTGCGGTGCGGAGGCGGCTCGTGGCGCAGCCGCCCGGTGGGGCCTGGTGACGGAGGGGATCCGGGGCGGGGCCGGCATCGTGGAGCGTCGATCAGTCCTTGACCGCGCCGGCGGTCACGCCCGCGGCCACGTAGCGCTGGGCGAGGACCAGGAGGACGGCCGCCGGGATCGACGCGACGACGGCGGTGGCCATGATCGCGTTCCACTCCTGGTTGTTGTTGCCGATGTACTTGTAGATGCCGAGGGTGATCGGCCGCAGATCGCCGCCGCCGTCAAGGGTGTTGGCGAAGACGAAGTCGGACCAGGCCCACAGGAAGCTGAAGAGCGACACGGTGACCACCGCGTTGCGGCTGACCGGCAGCACGACGGACCGGAAGGTGCGCCAGGTGCCGGCGCCGTCGATGCGGGCCGCGGAGATGAGTTCGCCGGGGATGCCCGACATGAAGGCCGTGAAGATCATCACGCCGAACGGCACGGCGATGGTGGAGTCCGCGACGATCAGCCCCCACCAGGAGTTGAGGAGGCCGAGGTCGAGGAAGATGCCGTAGAAGCCCATCGCCATGACGATGCCGGGGATCATCTGGGCGACCAGCAGGGCGAGTCCGAGGGTTCCGCCGCCCAGCGGGCGGAGTCTGGCCAGGGCGAAGCCGGCCGGGGCGGCGAGGACGAGTGTGAGGGCGACCGTGCCCAGGCCGATGAGGAGGCTGGTGCCGAGGTAGGGCAACTGGTCGTTCAGGACGGCCCGGTAGCCCTCGAAGGTGGGGTGCAGGGGCAGCAGGTCGGGTGGGGTTTTGCGCATGTCCTGCTGCGGGGTGAGGGACACGTTGATCATCCAGTACACCGGGAACAGCATCAGGGCGGTCAGCAGGACGCCGATGACGGTGTAACGGCGTTTTCCCGTGCGGGACTTCATGCTTCCTGCCTCCTCTGGACACGGATGTAGAGCAGGCCGAAGACGAGCGCGATGAGGATGAGGATGTTGCCGACGGCCGCGCCGGGGCCGAACTTCGGCAGCAACGTGCCGAAGCCGAGCTGGTACGACCAGGTCGCGAGGGTGGACGACGCGTCACCCGGACCGCCTTTGGTCATGATCCAGATCAGGTCGAACACCTTGAGCGTGTAGACCAGCCCGAGGAGCAGGGTGATCGCCGAGACCGGGCGCAGCAGGGGGAAGGTGATGCGGCGGAACTGCTGCCAGGCGCCGGCCCCGTCCAGGGATGCCGCCTCGTACAGCTCACCGGGGATGTTCTGGAGCCCGCTGTAGAGGATGACGAGGTTGAACGGGATGCCGATCCAGATGTTCGCGATGACGACCGAAGTCAGCGCCCAGTCCGGCGAGTTGAGCCAGTCCACCGGAGACACGCCCACGAAGTGCAGGGCGTAGTTGATGACTCCGGACTCGCTGTTGAACATCCACGACCACGTCGACGCCGACACGATCAGCGGCAGCAGCCAGGGGATCAGGAACAGGGCGCGCAGAGTCCCGGCCAGCCGGAAGTGCCGGTTGAAGAAGACCGCGAGGGCGAGCCCGGCCACGTACTGGAACGCGATCGACGCGAAGGTGAAGACCAGGGTGTGGCGCATCGCCGGGCCGAACGTGGGGTCGTCCAGGACGGTCCTGAAGTTGTCGAGACCGGAGAAGGGCGCGTCCCCCTGCACGAACGACCGGACGGTGTAGTCGCGCAGGCTCAGGTCGAGGTTGCGGTAGAGCGGATAGAGGTAGAAGGCGGCGAGGTAGACGACCAGTGGGGCGATGAAGGCCAGCGCGATCAGCCGGCTCCTACGGCGCTGTCGGCGCCGTAGGTTCGACGCGTCCGTCCGTTGTCCGGTGCCGGTCGCCCCGGACCCGGCCGGGGACCGCTGCGAGCGGCGGTCGACGCGGGCGATGGTCATGGGTACTCCTGGATGCGGGTGGCGTGTCCGGGCCGGCGGCGGTGTCCCGGCGGTGGCGATGCGGTTTCCGGAGAAGCGCGGAGGCCGGTGTCAGCCCTTGCTCGCGGCCGTCTGAGCGGCGTCGAGGGCCGCCTGCGGGCTCTTGCCGCCCGACAGGGCGTTCTGCACGGCGGTCCACATCGGCTGGGAGATCGTCGGGTACTTGGTGCCCAGACCGCCGCTGGTGCGGCCACGCGCCGCGGCCACCGCGCCGACCCACGGCTTCAACTCCGGGTTCTGCTTCACCTGTTGGGCCTGCACCTCGGCGGTGGGCGCCACGTACGTCAGGGTCGTGTCGGTGGTCAGCAGGTTCGCGGAGTTCGTCAGACAGGTGACGATCTTCTTGCTGACGTCGTAGCGGGAGGTGTCCTTCTGCACCGGGACGGTGACGAACTCGCCGCCGGTCGGCACCGGCGCCGAACCGCCGTTCTGCCCGGGGATGTTGATGACGCCGTACGCGAAGCCGGCCTTGTCGGCGTTGCCGAGCTGCCAGGTGCCGTTCTCGCTGAACGCGTAGTCGCCGGTGGCGAACTCCTGCCAGCTGGTGGTCTGGGTGTTCTGGAGCACGTCCTTCGGCGCGTATCCGCCGTCGACCCACTGCTTCCACAGCGACAGCGCGGCGACGCCCTTGTCCGAGTCGAGCTTGGTGAGGTCGCCGCCCGCGCCCCAGAACCACGGCAGGAACTGGAAGCTGCCCTCCTCCGTGTTGATCGCGGAGAAGGTGATGCCCTTCTTCCCGGCCGACTTGACCTTCTCCAGCGCCGCCGTGAGTGAGTTCCAGTCCTTGATGGACGCGGGGTCGACGTGGGCCGCGGTCAGGATCTTCTTGTTGTAGTAGAGCGCGAGGGTGTTGGCGCCGATCGGCACCCCGTAGGAGGCGTTGTCGATGACACCCGCGCCGAGGATGTTCTTCTGGATCGACGCCGTGTCGAGGCCGAGGTCGCTGGTCTTGTTGAGGATGCCCGCCTCCACGAGCGTGGAGACGACCGGGTTGTCCACCAGCATCACGTCGGGGGCGTTGCCCTGCTGGGCGGCGAGCAGTGCCTTGTTGCCCAGGTCCGTGGTGTCCATGCTGGTGCGCTTGACCTTGACCCCGGCGTCCGTGCCGCACTTGGTGACGAGCTTGCCCCAGGCCGAGGAGGCGTCGAACTGCGGGTACGGATCCCAGAAGTTGTACGTCCCGCCGGCCTTCCCGGAACCGGACGCGGAGGAGTCGGAACCGCCCCCGCAGGCGGCGACAGAGGTGAGCGCGCCGACGGCGGCTATGGCGGTGAGGAGGGTGCGGCGGGTGTTTCTCACAGTGACCTCGTTGTCTTGGTGCGGCTCGTAGGAGGGAGACAGGGGGTGGGGGTGGCGGGCTCAGGAGGTGGGCAGCCAGACGCGCATGCCGCCGTCCTGGCGGTTGGCCCACGCGTAGTAGGGGATCGCGGTGAGCTCGACCAGGTCGCCGGTCGGGGTGGCGTCGGGTGCGGGGGCCCGGTACGGCCACCAACTCCCGTCGTCCGCAAGGCGCCTGCGGTACCCGGCCGCGACCACGGTGGTGACCCCGCCGAGCAGATCCGGGCGGTGCTTCACGGCGAGCGGGCGGGTGGGATCGAGGACGATGTCGTCCAATCCGCCGCCGGGGACGTCCACTTGCTCCAGGCAGTACACGAGCGGCCCGCGCTCGATCGCCGCACAGCCGCGCACGGCGTCCACCCGAGGGTCGGCGGCGGTCAGCCGGGGTGCGAGCACCAGCTCCAGGACGACCGAGTCGCCCCGCGCCCAGGTCCGGTCCAGGCGCAGCCACCCGTCCTCGACCGGCGCGTCCGTCTGGTCGTACGACAACGCCCCGACGCGCACCCGGAATTCGCGGCACCACTGCGGGATGCGCAGGGACAGGGTCCACGGCCGGTCGGGGGTGTCCTCGACGGTGAGGGCGATCGTGCCGTGCCAGGGGTAGTCGGTCTCGGCGCGGACGGACAGCTCGCCGTAGGAGTAGTGACCGGTGGTGAACTGGTGGATCTGTAGGCCCTGTTCGTCGCCGGACGCGAGGTAGTGCTCCAGCGAGGCCAGCAGCCGCATCACGTTCGGCGGGCAGCAGGCGCAGCGGAACCAGCGGGTGCGGCGGGCCGACTGGTCGCCGCCGGGGTCGGTGTGGCCGTCGCGGACCTGGAGCGGGTTGACGTACAGCCAGCGCTCGCCGTCGAGCGAGACACCCGCAAGGAAGCCGTTGTACAGGGTGCGTTCGATCAGGTCGGAGTAGCGGGCCTCGCCGGTGAGCAGGGCCATGCGCCAGCTCCACTGGACGGAGGCGATGGCGGCGCAGGTCTCGCAGTAGGCGCGCTCGTTGGGCAGTTCGTACGGGTCGCCGAAGTCCTCCTCGTCGTGGTGCGCGCCGAGTCCGCCGGTGAGATGGGTCTTGGTCGTGGTCATCGCCCGCCACAACCGCTCGCCAGCGGCCCGGAGTTCGGCGTCCCCGGTCTCGGTCGCCAGATCGGCTGCGGCGGCCAGCAGGTACAACTGCCGTACGGCGTGGCCCTCCACGGTGTCCGCCTCGCGCAGCGGCACCCGGTCCTGGCAGTACGCCTCGCCACCCAGCAGGCCATGGCCGAAGCGGTCGACGAAGTAGCCGGCCAGATCGAGGTAGCGGCGCTCGCCGGTCTCCCGGTACAGCTCCACCAGCGCGGTCTCGACCTCGGGGTGGCCGTCGATGCCGTCGATCTCCTTGCCGCTGCCGGGAAGGCCGAACACCGAGTCGATGTGGTCGGCGAACCTGCGGGCCACGTCCAGGAGTTGGGGCCGACCGGTGGCCCGATGGTGGGCGACGGCCGCCTGGATGAGATGGCCGGCGCAGTACAACTCGTGGCCCCAGCGCAGGTCCTTGTACCGCTCGCCCCCCTTGACCAGTTGGAACCATGTGTTCAGGTAGCCGTCGGGCCGCTGCGCGTCGGCGACCAGGGTGACGATCCGGTCGACCTCCAACTCCAGCTCGGCATCGGGCTGTTGGGCGAGCTGCCAGGCGGCGGCCTCCAGCCACTTGTAGACGTCGGTGTCCACGAACGGGTATGCGCCCCGGAACTCGCCCTCGACCGTGCCCGCCGCCAGCCGCAGGTTGTGCAGGTTCCCCGCCGACTCCAGCAGTTCGGGACCCTGCGGGAGCGAGATACGCGCGTTCACGTCGCGGCGGGTGCTCCAGAAGCCGGCGCGCACCTCGACCGCGGCAGGCGCGAGTGCGGCCTTGGCGCCCGGTCCGAGGCGGACCGGCCCGGTGATGGTGCCTGCCTGTCCGTACGGGGCCGGGTCCGGGGCCGAGGAGGAAAGCGCGGTGGAACGTGGGTGGGGCATGGCTCTCCGGAGAGGTAGGTGGGAAGCAAGACGGGGCCCCGACGTGCGAAGTGCGTCAGGGCGTCCCTGAGGTCGGACGGGCGTTGCTCCGTCTCTCGAACCCGTTTAGGAAAACGTTTTTCTGCCGGGAAAGGTAGGAACGGGACCGAGTGCGCGTCAAGAGGTCTGCGCAAACATTTTCCTCGCCTGGTCGGGGCTGGTCAGTCGCCGCGAACGATGCCAGGATGCATGTGCCGACATCGTCCAGGAAAAGGGTTGCGCGTGACCGCCGTTCCAAGTCTTCCGCCCACCGGGCGGGCGAAGCTGGCCGACGTGGCCAAGCTGGCCGGTGTCAGTGTCGGGACGGCCTCGAAGGCGCTGAACGGCAGTGGGAGCATGCGCCCGGAGACCCGGCAGCGGGTCCTGGACGCCGTCGAGGAACTCGACTTCCGGCCCAATCAGCAGGCGCAGAGCCTGCACACCGGCCGCAGCTGGACCGTGGGGCTGATGACGACGGACGGGATCGGTCGCTTCAGCACACCCGTCCTCCTCGGGGCCGAGGACGCGCTCGGCGCCGGGAAGATCTCCGTGCTGCTGTGCGACACCCGCGGCGACGCCATCCGCGAGCAGCACCACCTGCGCAATCTCATGGACCGCCGGGTGGACGGCATCATCGTGACCGGCCGAAGGACGGACCCGCGGCCGCCGCTGAACGGCATCGAGCCGATACCGACGGTCTACGCCCTCTCGCCGTCCACCGACCCGGACGACATCTCCGTCGTGTCCGACGACCGGAGCGGAGCCCAGCTGGCCATCGAGCACCTGCTGGGCACCGGCCGCAGCCGGATCGCGCACATCACCGGCCCGGCGCACCACGCGGCCGCCCGCGACCGCGCCCGCCACACCCTCGACCTGCTCAAGCACTCCGCCATGGAACTCGCCACCGGCCGGGTCCACTTCGGGGAGTGGAGCGAGGCGTGGGGCCGCCGCGCCGCCGAAGCGGTGCTGCGCACGGCACCGGACACGGACGCCTTCTTCTGCGGCAACGACCAGATCGCCAGGGGCGTCGCCGACGCGCTGCGCGAGAACGGCCTGGACGTCCCCGGCAGGGTGTCGATCGTGGGGTACGACAACTGGGACGTCATGGCCCTGGCCTCCCGTCCGCCCCTCACCACGATCGACACGGACCTCTCCGAGGTCGGCCGACGGGCCGCCCTCCTGCTGCTGGACGCCATCAACTCCGAGCCGGCGCCCGGACTGCACAGCGTTCCCTGCCGACTCGTCGTCCGCGAATCCACCTGAGTCGTCGGGTGAGTGGGGGGAGTGGGGGGAGGAGGAGGCCGAGCAGGCCGGGACGGTCGCCGGGAGGTGGGACGCCGCCTCGTCCTCGGTGGTCCCGCGGAGGGGTTCGGTGAGTGCCTCGGCCTGGGGAACGAGGTAGCCGGTGTTCTCGTGCAGCTGTTCCCGGTGGCCGCGGTGCGGGTGCGTCTGTGCCATCGCGCCGCCGTGTTCGGGAAATCACCGACACCCAGTGGCGGGCGTCGGTGAGAGAGCGTCCTCGAGAACATCCTGGCCAAGCTCGGCTTCAACTGCTTCGCGGACCGGCACGGGCTCGACCAGCGCCTGCTCCGGGATGTCCTGGACGCGGGACCGATGGTCAGCTCCGTATCCCGGGTGAAGGCGCCCAAGGTTCTGGCCCGCGACTTCACCGTCCAGGCGGCGGCCGCGGACGTACTGAAGAACAACCGGCTGATCGCGGAGGCCGCCCGCGAGGCCGGTCTGGCCTCCCCTCTCCTGGACGTCTGCCATGCCCTGTACGGCGAGACCGTCGCGCGGGGCCACGGCGGCGAGGACATGGTGGCCGTCCTGCACGCGCTGGAGGCCAGGACCGAGGGCGCCGCACCAGGCGATGCCCGCACGCACCCCAGGGAGGACCACGGATGAGCTGGACGATCGAACGGCACGGCCGGGTCGCTGTCGTGACGATGACGACCAACCCGGTCAACGCCCAGAACCGCGCCTTCTTCGCCGACCTGCACGAGACCTTCGACCGGCTCGAACGCGAGCACGCCGAGTCTCCCGTCGTCCTGACCGGCACCGGCGCCCGGTTCTCGGCCGGTCTCGATCTCGGCGAGCACTTCCCGCTCTTCGCCGGCGACCCGACGGCCGTCGCCGACTGGTTCCAGGAGTACCGGGCGACGAACATGCGCCTGTTCACCTACCCCCGGCCGACCGTCGCCGCGGTCAACGGGCACGCCTTCGCCGGAGGGCTGATCACCGCCGCCGTGTGCGACTACCGGGTGGCCGTCGCCGACGGATCGGCGCGGTTCGGTCTCAACGAGGTGCCGATCGGCATCCCGATGCCCGCCGTCTACGTCCGCATGCTCGCCCACGCCTGGGGCGACCCGGTCGCAGCCCGCACCTGCCTGCTCGGGGAGATCTTCACCCCGGATCAGGCACACGCGCTGGGCATGGTGCACGAGTTGGCCCCCGCCGGGGATCTGCTGAAGCGTGCCGTCGCCGTCGCCGAGCGGACACCCGAGGACTGCGTCGAGCAGTACGCGTTCACCAAGCGGGCCTGCCAGGCCGCCACCCTGCGCGACATCGCCGAACTCGCCGACCCGCTCGACACGGAACTCCCCGCAGGGATGACGAGCGACCAGGCCCGGCACGCCCACCGACGCTACTGGCAGGAACTCAAGGGGCGCCCCGCCGAGTGGTAACCGCGGGGCCTGGCGGCGCAGACCGTTCCCCGACCCGCCAACCTGCTCCTGCTGCCCGGCCACACGCCCGGCCATCTCTCGCTGTGGCAGCCCGAGGAACGGCTGTTGGCGGTCGGCGACGCGCTGTCGGACTAGGACGTCGGCTGGGTCGACCTCTTACGGACGGTCACCAGACGGGGTTCCGTCCGTCCGTACCGGTGACACGACCACGCCCTGTCACCGGGCGCGGTCGTGAACTCCGTTACCTGTTTGGGGAGTTGGCCCTAGAGAGCGGCTGCCGCGGTGTGCAGGTTCTTCGCGGCCAGGGCGAGGCCCTCGGTCTGGGAGTAGGCGGCGTCCTCGTGCTCGATGTTCACGGCCATGTCCGGGTCGACCTCGGCGAGGGCGCGCAGGAACTCCGTCCAGTACGGGACGTCGTGGCCGACGCCGACGGCGACGAACTTCCACGCCGGGTTCTCGGGCCAGGAGTTGCACCAGAAGCCGTAGCCGGTGGGCACCTTGTCCCGGGCGTCGGCGGGGACGCGGGTGAACGACGTGTCCAGCACACCGCGGATGTCGGCGCCGGGGCAGAGCGTCGCGTCCTTCGCGGCGGCGTGGAACACCAGCGGGCCCAGCCACTTGATCGAGGCGACGATGTCCATGCCCTGCCACATCAGATGCGAAGGGTCCATCTCCGCACCGACGTTGGTCGCGCCGGTCGCGTCGACGAGCCGCTTCAGGGTGACCGGGGAGAAGACGAGGTTGTGCGGGTGCATCTCGATGGCGACCCGGACGTCGTTCTCCCGCGCCAGTGTGTCGATCTCCTTCCAGAACTCGACCGCCACACCCCACTGGTAGTCCAGGACGTCCATGTAGACGCCGTCCCACGGATTCACCACCCAGGACGGGTACTTGGCGTCCGGGTCGGAGCCCGGCGTGCCGGACATGGTGACCACGTGCCGTACGCCGAGGAGGCCCGCGAGGCGGATCGTACGACGCAGGTCGTCCGCGTGCTTCGGACCGACTCCGGGGAGCGGGTTGAGGGGATTGCCGTTGCAGTTGAGGCCGGTCAGTTCCATCCCGCGTTCGGTGAAGGTCGCCAGGTACTCCTCGCGCGCGGTCGCCGAGGACAGCAGCAGGTCGACCGGGCAGTGCGGGGAGGGGATGAACCCGCCGGTGTTGACCTCGACGGAGGTCAGGCCGTTCTCCTTGAGGATGTCGAGGGCCTCGGCCAGCGGGCGGTCGTGCAGACAGGCGGTGTAGGCGCCGAGCTTGAGGGACATGCGGGTGCTCCTTGGATGGGTGCGGGGGGGTCAGACGGCGGGCGGGACCGTGACGGCGGCGCCGCCGGCCTGCGAGGACTCGACGATCGCGCGGATGATCCCGATGGTCCGCAGCCCCTCGGCGAACGTGGCGCAGGCCGGCAGCGGGTCGGCGACTTCCGCGACCTGGTCGAGGAACGCACGGGCCTGGTAGGTGAAGTTGTCGGCGTTGCTCGCACCCACGCCCGGCGCCTCCATCGGCACCCCGCCCGCGAAGTAAGGCAGTTGGGGGCCGGCGATGACCTGCCGGGCACCGCGGGTACGGGCGTCGGGCTGGGCGTCGTCGAAGAGGTACTCGGCCGGCCGGTGCTGGTCGAACGCGGCCCGCCCGCCGACCCCGAGCACGTCGAACGCGAGCCCGTTGGGCAGCCCGAATCCCGTACGGGTGACGGAGAAGGTGCCGACGAGCCCGGACTCGAAGCGGGCCGTGAAGGACGCGGTGTCCTCGTTCTCCACCTCGCCGAACTCGTCCGAGACGGGAGCGGCGTTGTGCCCGACGACCGCGCCCAGCGGCAGCGGACGCTTGGGGATCTGCGTGGACAGGGTGGCACCGGAGACCGACGTGATGGGCCCGGCGACGTACTCGGCGGCGTCGATGACGTGCGAGCCGACATCACCGAGCGCGCCGGAACCGGCACCCCCCTTGAAACGCCAACTCAGCGGCCCCTTGGGGTCGGTGGCGTAGTCGCACCAGTAACGTCCGCTGAACAGGGTGAGGTCACCCAGCTCGCCGCGCCGCACATGGTCGCGGATCGCGGCGATGCCGGGGGAGCGGCGGAAGGTGTACCCGACGGCGGTGACGACACCGGCGGACCGCTCCAACTCGGCCATCGCACGGGCGTCCTCGAGCGAACCGGCCAGCGGCTTCTCGCACAGCACGTGCTTGCCGGCGGCGACCAGCGCCTCGGCGATCGGCCGGTGCAGCGCGTTCCCCACGACGATGCTGACCGCGTCGATCGTCGGGTCCTCGGCGACGGCCTCCCAGCTCGGCAGCGCCTTCTCGAAGCCGTAGCGGCGCGCGCCGTCCTCGGCGAGCGCGGTGTTGGCGTCGGCTATCGCGGCCAGCCGGACCGGCGGCAGTCCCGCCCCGAACACGGTGTTGACGTTGCGGTATCCGGCGGCGTGGCTGCGGCCGGCCATACCGGCTCCGATCACCGCGACGGACAAGGGCTTGGCGGAGGAGGTCATGAGGTGTCCCTTGAGGAGAGAGGTCAGCTGGAGGTGGGGAAGTCGAAGCCGGCGGCGGCCTGTTGGGCGGTCTGCGGCCAGCGGGTGGTGACGACCTTGGGGCGGGTGTAGAAGGGGATGCCCTCGGGGCCGTGGATGGGGGAGTCGCCGCTGAGGGAGTCCTTCCAGCCACCGAAGGAGTAGTACGACATCGGCACGGGCACCGGCACGTTGACGCCGATCATCCCGACCTCGCACTCGTCGAGATTGCCTACGGCCACCGTGGTGTGGCTCAGGGCCTCGGCGTAGTACGAACGAGCCGGACCGGCGTCTTTCCAGAACATGGGCCGCCAGTCCAGGTCGAACACCGTCGTCCCGGACTTCGCCCGGTGCGCGAGCGCGACGAGGATGGCCGAGCGGCTCGGCTCCTCGCTCAGCCCGGTGCCGGTGATCCAGAGGATCCCGGCCTCCCGTACGGCGTCCAGGTCCAGTTCCTCCGGACGCAGGTCCAGGTCGGGCGCCTTGGGCAGCCGGTAGAAGTAGAGCGGGAAGTCGTCCGGCGGGAAGATCTCGCAGAACGTCACCGGCGTCGGCGCGATGTCCGACGTACCGACGAACCGGGTGTCGACGCCGTAGCCGGCCGGCGCGGTACGGACGAAGTCGCCGAACGGGTCGCGGCCCGTCTTGGTGACCACGGCCGACGGGTGCCCGTACCGGGCGGCGGCTACGGCGACGTTGGTGGGACTGCCGCCGAGGTACTTGCCGAACGTGGTGACCTCGGCCAGGCCCACGCCGGTCTGGAGCGGATACACATCCACTCCGACACGGTCCATGGTCAGCACTTCCAAGGGCATCGGATCCGGAGTCCTTCCGGTGGTCTCAAAGCGCTTTAAAAGGAGGGTGTGATTCTCCACGCGCGGTTTCGTGCGGAGGGAGTGCCGCTGTCAGGCGGTGAGATACCCGGCGATCTTCTGGCGCATGAGGACGGACGACTCCTTGGCCCGTTCCTCCCAGGCGAACACGCAGGCCGTGAGGGTGCCGTCGAAGCCGTTCGCGAGGAGCTCGCGGAACAACTCGTCGAAGTCGACCTCGCCCTCGCCCATGTCGAGGTGCTGATGGATTCGCGCGGTGGTGCCCGGCGGGTTGAGGATGTACCGGTTGCCGGAGGACGCGTTGTGGTCGAAGGCGTCGGCGAGGTGGACGTGGGTGAGCAGGTCGCCCGCGTATTTGACGATGCCGGGGGCGTCGTTCCCGATGTGGAAGGTGTGCGGGGCGCAGTAGAGGAAGCTGACGTTGGGGTGGTTGATGCCCCGGATCAGGTTGACCGCGTCGTAGCCGTTCTCGATGAAGTCGTCCGGGTGGGGTTCCAGGGCGAGTTTGATGCCCTCGCGCTCGAAGAGCGGGAGCAGTTCGTCCATCGAGTTCCAGAACTGGGCCTCGCTGCGGTCGGGTTCCTCGGGGCGTCCGTTGAACTCGGAGATCATGCTGTCCACTCCGAGGTCCGCGCAGATCTGGATGGACCGCTTCCAGTAGCGCACGGCGGCCTGCCGGGCGTCCTCGTCGGGGCCGGACCAGCGGAACAGTGGCAGCAGGGAGGAGATCCCGACACCGGCCGCGTCCAACGTCTTGCGGAACTTGCGCACGGTGCCGTCGTCCACCCGGGGATGCCGGAAGAACGGGATGAAGTCCTCGCGGGGCGACAGCTCGATCCACTCGTAGCCCAACTCGGCTACCACACCGGGCAGTTCGAGCAGCGGGACATGACGGATCATGTACGGGTCGAGGGCGATCTTCATGAGGGAATGCCTTCGGGGATAGAGGAACGGGGTGCGGGGGAGCGGGGTGTGGGGCGCGTCGGCCTGAGTCGTACGCCCGCGCGGGGTAAGGCTGTTGTCCTGGTGTGGTCGTCAGTCCGCTGTTCCGGCCGAGGCCGTGACGTCCTCGGCCTCCGGCAGCTCGTTTACGTCGAGGCCGCGGACCCGGGACAACTCGTGCTTGAGCGCGGCGAGTTCGGTACCGCCCGCCATGTGGTTGGTGAGTTCTTCCAGCGTGATCTCGCTGCGCCCCGCAGAGAGTTCCATCGTGCCCAGCCGCAGCACACTGAAGTGGTCGCCGACCATGTAGGCGTGGTGCGGGTTGTGCGTGATGAAGATGACGCCCAGGCCGCGTTCGCGGGCCGCGGCCACGTACTTGAGCACGACACCGGACTGCTTGACACCCAGCGCCGCGGTCGGCTCGTCCAGGATGAGGACGCGGGCGCCGAAGTAGACGGCGCG
>Ga0307510_10006759_pt1 | contig 13678 bp, 10 predicted proteins | sample 12_EM_MG_FD_207224 | JGI IMG/M metagenome (GOLD analysis project Ga0307510, IMG submission 207224) | Populus trichocarpa ectomycorrhiza microbial communities from riparian zone in the Pacific Northwest, United States - 12_EM | ecosystem: Host-associated > Plants > Roots > Unclassified | place... | reverse complement strand
ACCTATTGGTGTGCCGCTAATTTCTCGTTCTTGATGGCGGACGACATGCGCCGGGCCGTGAGTGCGCTGGACTGGGTCGAAGGCGTCAGTGTCGTGTTGGGCGAGCACATGTATGCCGACAAGATCAACGCCGGTCTTGCCAAGGGACTGTCGTTTCAGGAGACCTTCGGCGCCGAGGCCGATGGCAACCTGGATGATCTGCGTCAGACGTTCCTCGTCAAGGCATTCCAGCGCCGACAGGCAGCGCTGCTCAACCACCTCATCGGGGTAGGACACTCGCCTGAAATGATCGTCAGCCTGACGCTGATGGAGCTTGGTTGTCTGCCGGTCGATGATGAAGGTGAAAAATTGGTGCGGAGTTATCTTGAACGACGCGCCGTCGTCGGGCCGTTACGTACCGACCTGCCGGCTTTCGTCGATGCGGAGGGCGCCGAGTTGAAAACCGACAGTCTTGCTGCCTACGTTTCGAAGCTAAGGCGCGTCGGCGTCAATGCCGAATTTAACGGCGCTCTCTGCCGCGGTCTGCTTTCCGTGCGCTTCGATCTCGAAACGCCGTTCGTGCCGAAATCAAAGGCTCCCTCGAAAACGCCGGACTCGCAACGTCTGACACCGGCGTGCCCAGACCGTGAATGACTCCAAGTAAGACAAACTCTTGGTAAAAGGTGAGGACATCCAAATGCCGAAAATCATGCTGCATGATGAAGCCGCGCGGGCAGCGCTGGGCAGGGGCGTCGCCAAACTCGCCAAAGCCGTGCGCGGCACGCTGGGTCCAAAGGGCATGAACGCGATCATGGACCGACCGATCGGCACGCCGATCGTCTCGCGCGATGGCGTCAGCATCGCCAGCGAGATCGAGCTGGAATGCCCGTTCGAGAATATGGGCGCGCAGGTGCTGCGCGAAGTTTCGAAGCAGACCAATGACGTGGCAGGCGACGGCACCACCACCGCCACAGTGCTGGCCGATGTGCTGGTGCAGGAAGGACTAAAGTGCCTCGCCGCGGGCGCCAACCCGGTCGAGCTGGTCGAAGGGCTTGAGCTGGCAGTCACCGAGACCATCGCGGCGCTGAAGCGCTCGGCCAAAGCTCTGCAGGGCCCCGCCGGTCTGCGCGCCGTTGCAAGTATCGCCGCCAATGATGCGGCGCTTGGAGAAATGGTAGCCGAAGCTTTCGAGCGAGCCGGCAATCACGGGATTGTCGCGGTGGAATTCGGCAACACAGTCGAAACGACGTTGGAAATCGTCGAAGGCATGGCCTTCGAGCGCGGCTATCTTTCGCATCACATGGTGACGGATGTAGAGAAAATGCAGGTCGTTCTCGACGATCCGTTCATCCTGATGACGGATCACAAAATTCAGACCGGTGAACAGTTGGCCGGTGTGATCTCGCTCATTGAAAAGAGCGGCCGGCCCTTGCTGATCATCGCGGAAGAAGTCGCGCCGCCGGTGATCATGCAGTTGCTGGCGCGCCGGGAGAAGACCAATTTCAGGGTTGCTGCTATCCATCCGCCGGAATTTGGCCATTGGCGCAAGGCGATGCTCGAGGATATCGCGATCACAACCGGAGGCCGGGTGATTTCGGTCGATCTCGGCGGCAAGCTCGAAAAGGCCGAATTGCACGATCTCGGCTCCGCGCGCCAGGTGCGTATTTCAGCCTCGAAGACGCTGATCACGGCAGGAGGTGGCGATCAGAAGAAGATCGCCGCACGCCGCGAGCAGGTCATGCGCCAATATGATGCCGCTCCCGAAAATATCGAGCGCGACAAATTCCAGGAACGAATCGCAAAACTCTCCGGCGGCACCGCCATGATTCTTGCGGGCGGCGCGACGCCCGTCGAGCAAAAGCGCCGCACCCAGCTGATCGAGGATGCGATCAACGCCACCCGGGCAGCGATTGAGGAGGGTATTGTGCCGGGAGGCGGAGTTGCTTTGCTCAAGGTCGCTCCAAAACTCGACGAGATGATCAGTGGTTTGAACGGCGGCGCAAGGAAAGGCGCCGAGCTGCTGCAACGCGCGCTCAGCCGTCCGCTGTTCTACATCGCAGCCAATGCGGGGCTGAACGGTGAGGCCGAGGTGACTAAGATCGCCAAAGGCGCGAATGGCCACGGCCTCGACGCACGCAACGGCGCATCTGTCGATCTCGTCAAGGCCGGCATTATCGATCCGGTCAAGGTCTGCTACAGCGCGGTTCGCAATGCGGCCTCGGTCGCCGGCCTGATCCTGACGACGCAAACATTGATCGCCAAGAAGCCGGACGACTACGATCCAACGGCCGGGCCTGCCTTGGGCGGCGGCGCCGAGCTGCTTTGATCTCGCCGCACCCGCAGGTCATCTCGGCTTGTTTTGTCCGAGTGCCCGATAGATGGTGTTTCTCGAGACACCGAGACGTCGCGCGGTTTCGCTGATGTTACCGGCGGTTTCGGCATAGACCACAAGGATTCTGGCCCGCTGGATGTCGTGGAGTGATCCAGATGTCGTTAGTGGCGCCTGACAGATTATGGCCTCCAATCCGACCTCGTCGATGAAGCTGTCGGCGCTGGCGAGGGCGAAGCGTGCAAGTATATTGCGCAGTTGCCGGATGTTGCCGGGCCAAGGACGCGCGGTGAGACCAGCGATGGTCGCCGGTGTGATTTCGCAATTTGGATCGATGGCGCCAAGCAGATGGTGAACGATGGCGTCGAAGTCGCTGCGATCACGGAGTCTCGGCAGCGTCACCTCCAGGGTATTGAGGCGATAGAGCAGGTCGGAACGGAAGCGCCCCTCGGCGATGGCCTTATCGAGGCTGGCATTGGTAGCGGAGACGAGAAAGACATCTACCCTGGTTCTAACGCCGCCAACCGGGCGCACGGTCCAGTCGTCAAGCAGGCGCAGAAGCACGGCTTGCAGCGCGACGGGCATGTCGCCGATCTCGTCGAGAAAGAGCGTGCCGCCGTCAGCCTCCTTGACGAGTCCAATTGCGCCACCGCGCCGTGCTCCGGTGAACGCGCCGTCAGCATAACCGAAGAGTTCGGCCTCGATCAGGCTTTCGGGAAGGGCTGCGCAATTGACGGGGACGAAGGCGCCGCGCCGTCCGCTGGCGGCATGAGCGTGGCGGGCGAGTTGTTCCTTTCCGGTACCGGTCTCGCCCCGGATGAGAAGCGGCATCTTACGTGCTGCCGCGGTCTCGACCTGCCGGACAATGGCCCGCACCTTCGGATCGCGGGCGACAAAGCTGGACGTCGTGCTCGCAAGCGGGCCATCCAGATGCTGAGGTTCCGGCGTCACATCTTTTCGAGGCCGCGACAAGCTCGCGGTCTCGCGGTGTTCAAATGCGGGTTTCAGCTTCTGAACGTCGCGATCGGCGATCGGCAAGCGCCGCCGGGCATGCAGTACCAGTATAGCCCCAATGCCGGAGGCTTCGTTCTTGACGAGATCGAAACTCGCGTTCGGCAGCAGCTCTTTCAATTTGATTGGCCACTCGTCGAAGGGAAGTGTCTTTAAAAAGCGAGTCGACGCATCGCCGCCAATACCGTGACGGTTATTCTGGAGAGCACTCAGAGCGCGCTCGGTGGCGTGGAGGATCGTGCCTCGACGGTCAAGCACAATGTACTCGTCGCTCAGCCACTGCGCTCTCTTGGCCAGAAAGTGGCACAACAGCTTTTCGTGATCTTGCCGGACCGATTGCGCCAACACGCTTTCCACGTGGTGGCCGACGGAGACGGCCAAGGCGAGGCTCTGCGGATTGAAGGTGCTGGCTGGGCCAGAGATGTCAACCACGCCAAGCAGTTCGCCATCGGTTGGATCGTGAACCGGAACGGCAGCACAGGTCCATCGCTGCACCTTCGAGCAAAAATGCTCCGCGCCGCGGATCTGGACAGGTTTCGATTCCGCTATCGCAGCACCGATCGCGTTGGTGCCAATGTCGGCCTCGCTCCAGCGTCCTCCATGTTCCAGATGAACCGTGCGGCCGGCGTCGATGACCCTGTCATCGCCCTGGGTATCGATGATCAATCCGGTGGGATCGGTGAGGATCATGATTGAATTCGCATCGCTCAGGAATGTTTTCGAATTCTCGAGCGCGCAACGGGCGGCATGACGTAGTGAAGCGTGCTTGGAACGGTGACGAAACAGCTCAGCGTCAGCAACTAGCGGCGCCCGCGCGCGGTCGACCGTGACCCGATGGTTTTTGGACCTCTGCCACGATGCAGCGACCGATGATCTCAAATCGGACGATAAAGCTCCGCGCTCGACGAACTTCTCCCACGCGGCCAGCACGTCTCGTTGGTCCATCCCGGCTCCTCCGAGGTGACAAAGTTCGAGGCCCGAATATTAACAGGCCTCGTGATCAATCACCTGAATGGGGGCTGCTTGTTGCAAGTGCCGTTTTCATAACGCAACGCGCAACTTCAGACCCCTTCCAGGCACCTGAACGGCTGCCGCCCGGATCGAGTCGTATGCCTGCCATGCGTGTCATGAGGACGGCTGCGCCATCCAGCCAAACATCCCATCCAGCGTTCACTTCCCAGACGTCCCATACGGTCTTTGTTGCCGCTGATGGGCGCAGCCTATACGTCTTGGCCAATTGGCGCAAAGGAGGAGTCAGAGGCCCAGAGCCTTTGAGAGTTCATCGGTGATGCGTGTCACCGAAGGGGCCGAAGGATCGGGTTTGAACTCCTAAATGGCCGCCTCGCAGGAACTCGCAACTTGCAGAGTTCTTGCCGAAACTCCATTTGGTCGAAGGCCAGGCGACCGACCGGATTGATAAGGTGCAGTGCAGCATCGAGGATCGAGCGGCGCCACTATCCCAAGCTGCCTCTTAATTCCACCGCGGAACAGCCCGCTACCACTGCCGCCCGGTTGTAACGACCTGCGACCCACCCGCGCCAACGGTGATGTTCGTGGGAAAATTTCGTGCGGTATCTGGGATTCAACGGCATCGTTGATAGGCTCTCATTAGAGCTGGGTTGCTCGAGCTAGATCAAATTTGCCTATGATGGACTGGAGCGCGAGTTCAAGTTTTTCAATCGGTTAGAAGGCGGCGTGTGCACGATGTGTGCACCGAGAGATCAAACAAAATCTAAAGTCGACCAATGTAAGCGGGTTGAACTGAACGCGCTGCAGTGTCAGCGGTGAGCTGATGTGAGTTGTCGTCCGTTCGGACTGCTTATCTGCCGCGAAACCGCGGGCGGCGCTTGGCGACGAAGGCCGCGATTCCTTCTTTCGCGTCATCGCTCCGGCTGGTCGCGATAATCGATTCTTTTTCAGCTTCGAGCTGATCCGACAGGCCGGTTTCAAATGACTGCCTCAGCATGCGACGGACGGCGCCGTAGGCGCGCGTCGGACCCGCGGCGAGTGTCGCGGCGAGGGCGTTCGCCTCGCTCTCCACGCTATCGCTCGGTGCCAGACGCGACACCAATCCGAAGTCGAGCGCTTCTTGCGCGGTAAGGCGGCGGTTGAGCAGGAATAGCTCTTGCGCGCGTCGCATCCCGACCATGCGTGGCAGGAACCAGGTATTGCCGCCGTCGGCCGTCAGGCCGAGCGCCCCATAGCCCAGCGCAAACCGCGCGTCGTCGGCCGCCACGACAATGTCCGCGGCGTAGAGCAGGCCCAATCCACCGCCGCCGGCGCCGCCGCGCACCGCGGCGACCACCGGCGCGTCGATGCTGGTCAGCCGCTCGATTGCCAGATGGTAGCTGTCGATCATGCGGCGCAGCCGGTTCGGCAATTGCTCGCGCGCAGTTCCGGCGAAGAGGCTGAGGTCGCCGCCGACCGTGAAGTTCGGCCCGCTGCCGGCGACTAAGACGGCGCGGACATCTGACCTTTCCGCAATCTGCGTTGCAGCCTCGGCGAGATCGGCGGCCATGCTTTCGTCGATCGCATTGCCCTTGTCCGGACGGTTCAGGCGCAAGGTCGCAACGGCACCTTCGAAATCGAGCAGCACGGTCCGCAGCGGACCCGCGGCTTCATGCCAGCGCGCTGTATCGGTATATTGCTCTAGCGACTTGATGCGCCCCTGATCGATCGCGATCAGATGCGCAAAGGCGGCGTCGAGCGCGGCACTGCCTTGCTTGCCGCGGCCGCGATATCGGCCCGTCACCAGCAGGCGGCCGTCGGCGAGATCGAGGAACTTTTCCGGTTCGGCGCGCGCTTCGAAATGCCGGGCAATCCCGCCCCAGCCATTGCGCCGCATCGCCGCGGGACCGTGGTGATCGCCACCGATGCCGAACGGCATGCCCTCGGCGGTGCGGCCGGTGAATTCCGGATGTAGGAGTGCGTCGAGCTGCTCGCGGTCGCCGGCGGCAAGCGCGGCGTAGAGCGCGCGGGCGAGATCGGCAGGGTTGCGGCTTTCCATCCCAAAACTCCCTTTTTCAAGCCCGCTGTTATCAACGGGCGGCACCTCGAAGCCCCTTCGGCGATGCGAGAAGGCGCCGATCGGGAAAACCCCTTGAAGCGGTCCAACGTCGGTGCTATTATTTAAACGGTCAGTCGGATTATTTTTAGCCCAAGCCGCAGGTCTCCGCAAGAGAGCCGGGCCGGCCAGTGGGAGATGCAGCGATGAACGTCGTGCCGCGCGCGTTGCAGTGGGGCGAATTGATCCGGCCGGACCGGGTGCACGGCTCGCTCTACAGCGACCCCGGGATCTTTGAAGCCGAATTGCAGAACATCTGGTACCGCACCTGGGTCTATGTCGGGCACGAGAGCGAGGTGCCGAACGCGAACGACTACGTCGTGAAATCGATCGGGCCGCAATCGGTCATCATGACCCGCGACGAGCAGGGCAAGGTCAATCTCTTGCTCAATCGCTGCTCGCATCGCGGCAACCAGGTCTGCTCGTACGACAAGGGCAATGCGCGCTCCTTCACGTGCCCGTTCCATTCCTGGACCTTTGCCAATGACGGCCGGCTGGTCGGATACGCCTTCCCGGACGGCTACGAAGGCCAAGACAAGTCAAAGCTTGCGCTCGGCCGGGTGACGCGGGTGCAGTCCTATCGCGGTTTCGTGTTCGGCTCGTTCGCAGCCGAAGGCCCGACGTTGGAGGAGCATCTCGGCGGCGCTGCCGAAACCATCGATCGCTTGGTTCGCTTCTCCCCGGAGGGCGAGGTCGAGGTCACCGCCGGCTTCCTCAAGCACCGCGTCAAGGCCAACTGGAAATTCATCCTGGAGAACGAATGCGACGGCTATCACCCGGCCTTCGTTCATTCCTCGATCTTCGGCGTCGCTGACAGCGCGATCGGCAAGCTCTATGGCGGCGCATCGACCGCGGTGACGCGAGACTATGGCAATGGCCATACCGAAATCGATCTGCGGCCCGAGTTCCGCAAGCGCGACGCGCCGATGAGCTGGTTCGGCACCACGGAAGAGCGGCTGCCGGACTATACGGCGCGGATGAAGGCCGCCTATGGCGACCAGAAAGCGCGCGAGATCATGATCGATGGCACGCCGCATGTGATGATCTTCCCGAACCTATTCATCGCCGAGATCCAGATGTTCGTGATCCAGCCGCTCGCGGTCGACGACAGCGTGCAGCATGTCACCGCGTTGCAGTTCAAGGGGGCGCCGGACATCAACCGGCGTCTGCGCCAGCAGACCATGGGGTCGGTTGGCCCGGCCGGACTGTTGCTGGCGGATGATTCGGAGATGTACGAGCGCTGCCATCGCGGTGTGCTGGCGCGCAACCCCGAATGGATTTTCCTTGGCCGCGGCGAGAAGCGTGAGCGTCAGGACGACCTCGGCTTCAAGATCGGCCATGTCACCGATGAAATCCCGTCGCGCGGCATCTGGCGTCACTATCGCAGCCTGATGGAGGCGGTGTGATGCTGTCGCGCGAAAGCAGCGCCACGCTCATGAGCGCGGTAACGGCCTTCATCTACAAGGAGGCGCGGCTGCAGGACGAGCACCAATACGAAGCCTGGGAAGCGCTGTGGACCGATGACGGGGTCTATTGGGTGCCGGCCAATGGCGACGACATCGATCCCGAAAAGGAAATGTCGATCATCTACGACAACCGCTCACGCATTTCGCTCCGCATCAGGCAATTGCTGACCGGCAAGCGCCATACCCAGACGCCGCAATCGCGGCTGCGGCGGCTCGTCTCCAATATCGAACTGCTGGACCAGCAGCCCGGCGGCGATATCTCGGTCGCCAGCAACAGCATGGTGTTCGAATCCAGCCTGCGCGACGACACCGTCTGGGCCGCGCGCAACGAATACCGGCTGCGCTATGTCGAAGGCGAGCTGCGGATGGCCTACAAGAAGGTGATCCTGGTCAACAACGAGAAAGCGCTGTTTACGCTCTCGTTTCTTATCTAGCCGGCAAAGGCGGAAATTGCCATGATCGATAAAGGTCCCGTTCTCCTTCATATCGCCGACGGCATTGCGCGGCTGCGGCTCAACCGTCCCGATGCCGCCAACGGCATGAGCGCCGAGCTTCTGAGCGCGCTGTGCGACGCCATCATGGTCTGCCACGGCCAGCCGAACCTGCGCGTGTTGCTGCTGAGCGGCGAGGGCACGAATTTCTGCGCGGGCGGTGACGTCCGTGCGTTTGCATCGAAGGGCGAGAAGCTGCCTGACTATATCAGGCAGGCGACGGCCTATCTGCAGAACGCGGTGACGGGGTTGCTGCGGCTGGAGGCGCCCGTCATCACCTCCGTTCAGGGCTTTGCGGCCGGTGGCGGCGGCTTTGGTCTCGTCTGCGCTTCCGATATCGTCATCGCCGGCGAATCCGCAAAGTTCCTTGCGGGTGCGACGCGTGTCGCGATGGCGCCTGACGCCGGCGTGTCCGTTACGCTGTCGCGGCTGGTCGGCCTGCGCCGGGCGATGTCGATCCTGTTGACCAATCCGGTGATTTCGGCGCCCGAGGCGCTGGCCATGGGCATCGTCACCAAGGTCGTTCCCGATGTCGAACTGGCCGAGGCGTCGCTCGCGATGGCGCGAGAATTGGCTGAGGGCGCGCCGAAAGCACTGGCGGCAACCAAGCGTCTGGTGTGGGCCGGGACCGGCACGAGTATCGAGCAGTGTCTGTCAGAGGAAGCGCGCACCGTGTCCGAGTTGTCCGGGATGGCCGATGCGCGGGAAGGGCTCGCCGCCGTCATCGAGCGGCGCAAACCAATCTTTACGGGACGCTAGTAAGTGCCAGCGCCCGGCACTCGGCCTTTCGGGCGGCTCGACGGCCGCCGCGCCTTCGTCTCGGGCGGCGCGCAAGGCATTGGTGCGGCGATCGTGCGCGGCTTTGCCGATGCCGGCGCCCACGTCGTGATCGGCGACCTCGATATCGAAACTGCATCCAGTCTTGCCGGGCAGGTTGGCGCGATCGCGGCACGCCTCGATGTCGGTGACACCGACATGGTGCAAGCGATCATGGCGCAGCACGGACCGTTCGATATCGTCGTCAACAATGCCGGCGTCGACCAGCATGCGTTCTTCACCGACACGACGCCGGAAGATTGGGCCAGGCTGCTTGCGGTTAATCTGGTCTCGGCTTTTGCATGCATCCACGCCGCGCTTCCGGCGATGCAGACGGCTGGGTTCGGCCGCATCATCAACATCACCTCGGAAGCCGGCCGGCTGGGCTCGAAGGGCGGCGCGGTGTATTCCGCCGCCAAGGGCGGCGTGATCGCCTTCACCAAGAGCATTGCGCGCGAAAATGCGCGCTTCGGGATTACCGCCAACGCCATCGCGCCGGGGCCGATCCGCACCCCCATGCTGGAAGCGGCCGTCGCGCAAGGCGGCGACAAGATCCTGCGCGCCATGACTGACGCAACCCTGTTGCGGCGGCTCGGCGAGCCCGAAGAGGTCGCCGCCGCGGTATTGTTTCTGGCTTCCGACCAGGCGGCCTATATCACCGGCGAGACGATTGGCGTGTCGGGCGGCATGGGTTTGGGTGGATAGTATGGCGCGCGCAGGCGAGGATATCGCCACGGCTCCGATCGACCTTGCGATCGCGCGCATCCGTGCGGTCTATCGTAGCTGGAACCGCGATACGTCAGTGGCTCAAATGCGCAGCGATTGGGATGCAGCTTTCGGAGGCAGCACCGCACCTGTTGCGTACGAACGCGTCTGCGCAGGTGGCGTCGATGGCGAATGGATATCGCCGGTCAATGTGCCAGAGGACAATGCCATTCTGTATTTCCATGGCGGTGGCTTTCGCCTCGGCTCGGTGACCTCGCACCGCGATCTGATGGCGCAGATCGCGCTCGCCAGCGGCTGCCGCGTGCTCGCCATCAACTACCGCCTCGCGCCGGAACATCGTTTCCCGGCTGCGCTGGACGATGCGCTCGCGGCCTATGGCTGGATGCTCGATCGCGGCCTGAAATCGGAGAACGTCGCCTTTGCGGGGGATTCCGCCGGTGGCAATCTTGTGCTTGCCGCGATGCTGGCTCTGCGCGAACGCGGGCTTCCGCTGCCCGTATCGGCGGTGCTGATGTCGCCGTGGACTGATCTCGCGGCCACTGGCTCGAGTTACGTCAGCCGGGCCGAAGCGGATCCGATCCATCAGCGTTCGATGATCCTGGCGCTGGCCAAGAATTATCTGGGTGGGCAGGGCGATCCCTACGATCCGCTGGTATCACCGCTCTATGCCGACCTCGCAGGCTTGCCGCCGCTATTGATCCAGGTTGGCGACCGCGAAACCGTGCTGGACGATTCCGTCATGTTTGCCGACCTGGCGCGCGCCGCCGGCGTCGATGTTAGTCTGGAGGTCTGGGACGGCATGATCCATGTCTTCCAGATGTTCGGCGCGGAGCTTCCCGAGGCGCGTCAGGCCATCGCATCGATCGCCGGTTTTCTCAACCGGCACCTTCACATCAAGGCCGAGAGGGCATCATCATGAACGTCAGGCCCGCCGATCCGCGCAGTCACGCCGACAGCGAGTTCCATTTCTCGGAGCAGCCGCAGCTTTCCGAGGAACTGCGGATGCTGCGCGAGCAGGTCCGCCGCTTTGTCGAGAAAGAGGTCGTGCCGCATGGCGAGCAATGGGAACGCGACGGCAAGATCCCGCGCGAGATCTACCGCCGCATGGGCGCTCTCGGCTTTCTCGGCATGCGCCACGCAGCCGAATATGGCGGAACCGATATGGGCCCGCTGGCATCGATGGTGTGGGCGGAGGAACTCGGACGGTCGACTTTTGGCGGGTTCACTTCGTCGGTGCTGGTGCACACTGACATGTCGGCGGTCCACATCACCCTGCGCGGCACGCCCGAGCAAAAGCAGAAGTACCTTCCCGCGATCATCCGCGGCGAGACGATCTGCTCAATCGCGGTGACCGAGCCCGATGCAGGCTCCGACGTCGCCGGGCTGAAGACGCGGGCCCGCCGCGAGGGCGATTCCTGGGTGATCAACGGCTCGAAAATGTTCATCACCAATGCGGTCTATGGCGACATCCTGATCGTTGCCGCTCGCACGGATCCTGCCGCCAAGGGCAGCCGCGGCATCTCACTGTTCATCGTCGAGCGAACGACGCCAGGCATCTCGGTCACAAAACTCGACAAGCATGGCTGGCTTTGCTCCGACACCGCCGAGATCGCCTTCCAGGACGTCCGCATCCCCGCCGCGAATCTGCTGGGCGAGGAGAACCGCGGCTTCTACGGCATCATGGAAACCTTCGAGAACGAACGGATCTGCATCGGCGGCATCTGCGCCGGGGAATCCGCCAAGGCGATCGAACTCACGACCAATTATGTGAAGAACCGCCAGGCGTTCGGCGGCCCCTTGTGGAACCAGCAGGCGGTGCGGCTCAAACTCGCCTCGCTCGCGACCAAGGCGGCAGCCGCTCGGGCGCTGGCCTATCATGCGGCGGAGCTCGTGGAGGCCGGAATACCTTGCCCGCGCGAAGTGTCGATGGTGAAGGCGCTGTCGCCGGAAGTGCTGCACCAGGTCGTGCATGGCTGCCTGCAGCTGCACGGCGGCACCGGCTTCATGCGCGGCACGCCGATCGAGCGGATGGTGCGCGATGCCCGGGTGCTGACCATCGGCGGCGGCGCCACCGAGGTCATGCTGGAAGAAGTCGCCAAGCGGATGTGAGGGCTGACTGACCGGCGCGACGTGTGCCGGTCAGCGTCTCGTTGCTCAATTCACCGGCTTGAAGGTCAGCGTCGAGAACTCGGACTGCATGATCTGCAGCTTCTGGTTCGAGAAGCGGACGCCGGGGCCGAAGCTGATCGGCGCCATGATGCCGGTTTCGACGTTCCTGGTCTTTTCCAGTTCCGCGATGGTGCAGGCCCAGGTCGGTTGCTTGCCGCAGCGCTCGATCGCGGAAATCAGCACCTTGGCGGCCGCATAACCGGTCATCGAATAGCGGTTGATGCCTTTCATCTCGGCTTCCGGAAGCAGTCCCTTGGCCTTCTCGAGGAAGGCCTTGCCGGCCGGCCCCGCGAACGGTTCGACATAGTCGACCGCGTAGATGCCGTCGCCGGCCGGTCCCATCAGTTTCAGCACCGGCTCGACCCGTCCGGGCCAGAAGATGCCGACCACCGGCTTGATGCTGAGCTTCTCCAGCTCCTTCATCATCGCGATGTTCTCGCCGATGATGCCGCCGGCCAGAAACACCTCGGCGCCGGAATCCTTCAACTGCAGCATGTCCGATGAGAAGTCCTGCTGTCCCTTTTTGTAGTTGCCGCTGTAGACCACGTTGAGTTTCTTGGCCTTGACCACGGTATCGAAGCCGTCGCGCACGGTGATGCCGTAATCATCGTCCTGCGTGATCAGGCCCCATTTCTTGCCGGGGTTCTTCTCGGCGAGATAGTTGACGAGGTGGATGATGCCTTCCTCGTAGGATTGCCCGACCACGAACACGTTCTTGCGTGGCGGCTCCCAAAGGAATTTGACCGGAGCCACGTCGATCACGGTGGGGATACCAGCTTTCTCCAGTAGCGGCATCACGGCGATGGACTGTCCCGAGCCGGAGATACCGAGCAGCGCAAACGCCTTGTCTACGTCGATCACCTTCTTGACGCCCTGGATGGTGCGGGCGGTGACGTAACCGTCGTCTTCCAGTACATATTTGATCTTGCGGCCATTGATGCCGCCGGCGGCATTGGCTTCCGCAATCGCGATCTTGTGGCCGATTGATGCGGCGACGCCGAGCAGCGCCGGCGGACCGGTCAGGGGTTCGACGTCGCCGATCACGATTTCGGTGTCGGTGATACCAGGATCGGCGGCCAGCGAGGGACCGGTCGAGAGATACACACTCGCGAGCAACAGCGACGCGGTCGCCAGATATTTGATCATTGTTTCCTCCTCCTGTTCGATGCTTTTTTGGTTAGTAGCGAAGCGGCCAGTTCACCCACATTCGCCGGATGTCGTGCCAGGCACCGACCAGGCCGCGTGGCTGGAAGCGCAGGAACAGGATGATGACGAGGCCGTAGAGCATGCTCTTGAGCTCCTGCGCGCCGGTCGTGAACGTCGCGTCAATCTGCGCGCTGAACAGGCTGAATACGAACCGCGTCGCTTCCGGCAGCACCACGATCAGGATGGTGCCGAGCACGGCGCCGAGCGCGGAGCCCAGCCCACCGACGATCAGGATCGCCAACGCCTCGATCGAGAGCAGGAACGGAAAACCTTCGACGCTGACAAAGGACAAGTAGATGCCGTACAGCGCGCCGGAGAGGCCGGTGATGAAAGCGGAGGTGACGAAGGCGAACAGCTTGTAGGCGTGCAGATTGATGCCCATGACGCGGGCGGCGGTGTCGTTGTCGCGGATTGCGACAAA
>Ga0307510_10006757_pt1 | contig 13679 bp, 10 predicted proteins | sample 12_EM_MG_FD_207224 | JGI IMG/M metagenome (GOLD analysis project Ga0307510, IMG submission 207224) | Populus trichocarpa ectomycorrhiza microbial communities from riparian zone in the Pacific Northwest, United States - 12_EM | ecosystem: Host-associated > Plants > Roots > Unclassified | place... | reverse complement strand
GTTTCTAAACTTGGTTCTAACAATAATTTACCCTTTCAACCTCTTAACCATAGTTATTCATTTTTTCCATAATACACAAAACATCAAATGTTAAGTTTTCAAAGTTAAAACACAATACAAGTTGTTCTTACCTTTAAACAACAAGAAATCAAAGAAGAATTTGCAAGAAATTTAAGTCTCTCTCCACTTTTTGCTTTCCTCTCTTTCTTGCCAAGTCTCCTCTTCCAAGCTTTTAAACCCTTTAGAATCACTCTGTTTCTTTCTTTAATCACTCACTAAGCCTTTGATTACTTTTAAACTACCATTTTACAAGAGATTTAGTAAGAATTTGGTGAAGAAATTCAAAGAAAACCTTAACCCTCTCTTTTCCCCCAAATTGTTGGCCAATAAGAGATGGAAGGGGAATTTATACTCCTTATTTTTGTTTTATTTACTATCTGACCCTTTTATTTTGCTTAATTGTAAATTGATCCCCTTTATTTTGTATATTTACATCTTGACCCATGAATTCTAAAACATTCTTTATCTTGTCCCTTATTTCCTTTAAAAGTTCAATTTCACACCTAATTCCCTCATTATTTAATCCTTTCCTTGATTTGTGAGTAGCATTTGTGAGCATTTTTTTTTTTGTAATACATAAAAAAAATAAGAATGTTACATTATTGTTGTTCTTCAATCATCTTATTAAACTATCTATTATTCCATCACAGTCATAATTTATTCAAGAAAAACTCTGGTTGCCTTGGCTTTGAGAACGTGGAACAACATCGACTAAAAAATCTTCAGGAATAAAATTAGGATTGCGATCATATTCTATAAATGCAACATCTTCTTGTGACTTCCTCCTAATATAGTTATGTAGTGCCATTGATGCCACTACAATCTGCACTTGTGATTTGTATGGATATGCCAACATGTTCTACAAAATTTTCTATTTTTGTTTCCACACTCCAAATACATGTTCAATGACATTGCGAAGTGACGAGTGTGCACAATTGAATCGCTCTTCCCGGCTTGTTGGTTGCCCACGGCGCTGAAAATCTTGAAAATGATATCTCTCACCTTTATATGGACCGAGATATCCATACTCATTTGGGTAGCATCAACCAAATAATATTTCTCTGTGCAATGATAAGTAAGAAAATTATAACAAATTTAATAAAAAATATAAAATAAACATATTTTAAATTTAAATAACAATTAATTATTGTCATATATTTACCTTCAAAATTTTATAGTTTGATTGTCAATAGCCTCTAGAAAAATACGAGTATCATGAGCGCTACCTTCTCATCCTGCCCAAACAAACGTGAATTGCATATCAAAACTACATACGACCATTACATTCTATGTCGGCACACCTTTTCTACCGATAAATAGTATTTGATTTTCTTGAGAAACAGAAGCACGGACATGTGTGTCGTCTATCGCACCAATGCAATTCTATAAAACAACAACCAACATTTCATAAATAATGACTAGCATAGTCTAAAACTATTTTTTATGTCATTAATTGTTATAAATATGATCTGTCTGACCTTAAAATGAGGCATAAATCTCGGATACATCGCAATTTTCTCGTGGAGTGTTTAAAAATTCAGAGTCCTCTAGTTTAATTATATCTACTACAAGCAAACACATTGTCTTCAATACTTCATTAAAATATCGACTCACAGTTTCACCAGAATGTTGAAATCTTTCTTAGACTTGCCTATTTGTTGCACCTAATGTAATGGTGTACAAAAACATTGTCACAATCTCAATAACACTCGTTCTTTTTTATGGTTTCAACCTATATTGTGTTTCCAAGTCATAACAAAGGTTTTGTAACGTAGTTGCATCCATCCTAAACATGTTAACACATTGTTTCCAGTGTCCTCGTACGACTTCATTCAACCATCTCATCCTTGTGTTATATGAAATCATATAAGGTTTCTTATGCACATGAGTAGTATAATACATGTGTAAAGCACTAGCGGTGCATAACAATAGTTTTTTAAGATCAAACTCTCGTTGCCAAAACGATTCATCCTCGTCATCAGTACAATTTTCATCTTCGTTTTCATCACTATCATCAACATTGTCATCATCATCACTAGTTCCGCTGGAATCATCCTCATCATCGCCACCAGCATTAACTCCTCCATTACCATCACTAGCAGCTCCACCACTACTATCAGTACCACTATAATTAATATGATCAATTACACGATTCATCATGTTATCATAATTGTCGTCATAGTTAACACCAAACATAGCATGAACCCATTCATCTGCCATATCTACCTACACAAATTCAATTACAAATATTTGTGTTCATTACAATTCATGTCATACAAAAAAAAAATCCATCACTTTTTATATATCAATTGACTACACTATTTATCAATTTGAAAGATATGAAAAAAAAAATCATGTTATAGATTAATAACATCAATTTTATTCACAACATATATAGAAAAAGAAAAAAAATGAACTTCATGTTTTTTTTTTACGGGTTTGGAAATGGTAAATAAAGTATGACAAAGAAAAATACGCACTAGATTATATGCATGGTTTTTCATGTGAAATAAAAATTCAATCAACTGTCTTTGACTTAAATATTTTGGTCGACTGGAAATTTCATTTGATGCTGCTTGTCACTAAAATACATGTATGCAAAAAACCATCATAAAAAGAAACAGTTTGAGGACAAACTCTAGTAAAGAATTGTATATAATTCATACAAGATTGATAAAAGGTACGATTGGGCTTGTATTGAAAGACCATTGAACTTCATTGGCATTGAATTTAAAAACAAATAAGCCTTTGTTTTGCATTGAAAGTTATGGATAAAATTGGAGGACATAAGAGTAATTTACAAATACAATTTATGTTGTAGGAGCTCCCAAGACTTAAAGTTTTCTTGTTGTAGTGTATTGAAACGTTCATGAAGGTTATTTCTCATATTGAAGTTATAACATGTATTATATAGGAATCTGCAAGTATTGTAGGATGAAAAAAATGATAAAAATGTTTTCGCAAGTTTTAGTAAATTATTATAACCAAACAAATAACATATAAAATATAGTCTGCATCAATGTACTATAAAAAACTTTTATAAATTGACAGAATACTCATATTATATGTCAGCCCCAATTACGAATATGTCTGACATATATTCTTTTGTATATATTTCTTGCTAACTTTTCATACACTATATCCACTACTTCATTGTCACTATTCCTATTTCATATTGGTACAACCAATTTCTTTTGATGTTTTGATGAGATCATAAATAAATAATTACTGAACTTTGGTTTGCTTTTCAATTATATGTACTCTAATTTCTTTTCAACTTGCAGCCTTATATATAATTACTGTCAAGAAAAAATTGTTGGAATAGTTTTATTTCACATGACTTATGTCACAAAAGTCAAGCATTAATCATATTGTTTTGTCTAAAGTTGGACATGATGAAAAATATAGAATTGTTATGCTGAGAACCATAACTCTATTAATTATTGATGTTATAAAAAGAACTGTCAATTCAATTTACTTGTTGTAATTTCATGTTTTGGTTTTCAGTTCTTTCTCTTGGTGTCTCACTGTTTTTTTTATTCTATTATGATTTGGAACAACATAAACATACATAAATTTCTAATTTTGTTAGTGATGTGTGATTTCTCCTTCATGTTTCATAAAGATTGATACTGGGAATTTAACATATAATTGGATCCATATTGCTATTGTTATCAATAACATTACAATAATAGAACTAGTTGGGATTTGAAATTTTTCTCCAGCACCTAGATAAGAACATTCATAATAATTCACCATCAACATAATAGCAGACAGCACAACAAGTTTACCAATATGGTTATACATTTAAAACATGTTAGATTAGCAATCCGCAAACAGATTTAAAAACCTTCATAATAATTCTCCCTCAACATAACATCAGACAACACAATAAGTTTACCGATATGGCTGTAAATTTAAAACATGTTAGATTAGCAATTCGTAAACATAATTAAGAAAGGTGGTTCTCTACTGAAATTAGCACTACTCTTCATGCTTCAATACGTCAGCCTTATGACTCATTGTCCCATTATTCCAAGCCTCTACATCATTTGGCACCACAACAAAACTCTCATAACATCTAGTTGTTAAAGCAATTGACAATAAAATAGAAGAATTAACCACAACATAGTTGTTCATGATAGAACAAAAACTAAAAGTATCATTAAAGTAATATTAACATTGATTTAGTGTTTTTGACTTCTCTGGTATATTTTTTAAAGCCATTGATACTTCCTATTAATATCTTTAATTGATGCTCAAATCTCTTTTTTATTCTTTATAGACAAGTACTCAGTAGTAAAACAATATAAGTCATCACCGAAAGTAATTTCGGGTATGGAATGGACCTCTGCTATCACATCACTAATGCTACACCCTATCTTATCCCTACTATCATTCCTGATCGAAACACGATCAGGTAGTTGATCCCAACGTGAAAGTAATTGAGCTCCAAATCCATAAGGTTTTTTTGCTTTTCTTTCTACTTTTCCCACCACATTGTTCCCTTATTTTTCTCTCTCCACTGTTATTTGTAGTACTATTATTTCACATATTAACTCTAGCAACTAAATTGTAGGCATCGTCTGTATAATTAGGAATGACATCCTCCTTTGAATCACCACTTCCTTCCTCCAGATTTTCTTCTTCATTAACATTAACATCCTGAGTGCTTTGATTCACAACATCATCATCAAGTAAAGTTTTGGAAAATAGAGTTCATGCATAATGTAAAGTCGCCACAACATTGCTGAATATTCTATCAAACTTACTGCAAAGTGATGATTCAATCCTAGTATGTCTAAACTTGTTAAACCATTTGATTCATATATAAAAGAAATATAAAACATCAAATGCACAAACCATATAGTACATGCTAAATAGTTTAAGAAACAGGATTTTCATTATAGCTTTTGAGTGAAATCACTGTTTACTAAAACTATAATTTTATATTTTATGGTTTTGCCTCTCCATTCAAAAAAATATTAAAATTGATTATTAGGGGTATTTAGATATTTTTCACAAGTTTCATTAGTTATTATCAAATTGACCAGAAACAAATAATTGTTTTTTTCATTTCAAAGGTACCGTGAAACAACCAAAATATCACTAGAAGCAAAATATTTTAAAATTGACATCAATGAACAATTTTATATTTTCACAATGATTTATTATTATTATTATCATTTCAGCTAAGGAGAAATTTAATATATATATATATACACACACACACCAAAATACTCTTATAAGCAACAAATTTTAAACTGGTGTCGGGTTTTTTTTTTATCTTCGAGTAATGATTTTTTTCGTTATTATCATGTCAACTTAAGGGGGAATTTGGTATTTGAATAAATATCAAAATAATAATAAAAAAAAACAAAAAAGGTTGGGGAGTGTGTGGTGCACTTTCTAGCGTGTAGGAAAAGCCTGAGCCTTTTAGGCAATGCGTGCAGCGCCTCTCAGCATTCAAAAATGCCCTTTCACCATGTCATTGGAAGAGTTGTTATGTCCTTTTCCTGGTGGTGTGATGCGTGTTAGCACAGGGGGTCTAGTTTATCGCCGACGAACCTTTATTTTTTTTCTCTCTCTCCTCACGTTAAAATTACAATTTCACCTTTTTTGTTGTTGATATTTCAACTTTAGTCCTTATTCTTTTGATTTCTAATTTTTGTTCTTAACTCTTGTGTGGAAGTTTTATTCATTTTTAATTTTATTCTTCAATTCCAATTTGCCATATATTACTTTTTCTAATGTGATCTTCATTCCTTTGATTATTTTTTTGAGTCTTTTATTGAATTGATTTTTTTTTCAATTTCAACTTTCAATCAAAAATTTATTTTTATTGTTACTTCAATTTTGATCTTTATTTTTTTGGTTGTTTTTTTGCCCCTTTTGTTTAATTATTTTTTTTCAATTTCACCGTTCAATAAAAAATAATTTTTTTTTGTATTTCAATTCTTTTATTTTTCATTTTTTTTTGTTTTGGATCTTTTATGTAATTGATATTATTTTTTCAAGTTAATATTTCAACATTTAATTGGTTATGAATTGAGTTTCATGGTTTTTTCAGACATGGTACTTCTGGTCTAATTTTTTGGGTCATAGGTTTGAAAAATTAACACGAGTTAGATTTATTTATTTATTATTTTTACTTATTTTTTATTAGCTTTGTGGTTCTTACATTTTCTTTTCTATCGGGTTATTCTGATCTCATGACCTGGGTTACGGGTTTAATAGGTTAACCTTAGTTAACTTGCCCCTTATTCTCCGAGTTATAGATTTGTCATGCTAACTCGAATTGACTCGAGCTAATTTTTTTTGTCATTCTTTTATCAAATTTTATATTTTTGTATTCAATGAGATGAAAATTGAGCTATATCATTTGTTTTTTTTATAAAAATGTTTTTTTCCACAAGTAATCGTTATTATTATTATTTGTTTTTAAATTTGATTAATTTGTTGTCATTTTATTTTAATTATCTGATAAAAATAAAAATTAACTTATTTGATTTGGTTCAGCCCACAACTTATTGTATATTTTTTTTATTTTTAAAATATACTTTTGCTATGTGAACATTATTTTTAATAGATAAAAGCTCTTGGATGTAATGCGTGTGCACTCCTAGAGTATTAAAAAAGATTATGATTCAATAAATAGATACTTGCAAATGAAAACTAACCAAATTTTTTATATATTTTATTTATTTATTTGAGATAGATAGTAAAAAGCTTCAGTAATATTTAGTATTAGTTGTTTTTTAAAAAAATATTTTTTTTTTTCAAATGGGCTGCCTTCCCGGACACTACCTCCCTGTCTTCTAGCACCGCTTTTCCGGGGAAGCATCTTACTAGAACAGACCCACAGAGTTACTTTTCTAAATTTGACAATCTCCTTCTCTTTCCTCAACTTTTTTTTTCCTTGTTTTGGAACTGCCTTCTCCTCCTCAACTTCTTCATGTCTGCCTTCATCCTTGTTTCAGAGCAATATAAGCATACGATGACGATGACGATGACGATGACGAAATAACAGTTTCCAACAACAATTATTTAATAAAAAATGAAATCAGTTTGCTCCACCATACACTCACTGTCTGAAAAACTTGAGCCAGAAAAAAGAAAAAAGAAAAAAGAAAAAACTAATATATATGTTCTCTCTCTCTTCACGTGCTGGCGATGAACTAGTCATGTGACCTCCCTCGTCTCTAGTGTTTTGAGCATGCAGACAAGAGAGAGAAGAAGGCCTGATCACCTCCCTCCTTCAAGTCTTTTTGACTTTTGAGTTCCATCTTCACTACTACCTTGCCATTCTCAGTGGGATTGGAGTGGAGATGGTATCATTATAAAGCAGTAGCAGTGTCTGGTGGTAGCGATCAAAGAAAGAAGACCCCAACTCCAAGTCAGTCAACCTCCATTAAATTTAAACAATCTTCAACCTTTCCTTCCCAACCACTTCATTTACGCCCCACTAAAATAAATGAATAAATGTTGATTTCATACTACTGCTACTAGGCTAGTTCTTCTGCTACTGTGTATTTCTCTTATAGGAAAAAAGGGATAGTATAGTCTGTCCTCTTCCTGTAATAATGGGCTGTTTCCAGTCCAAAACCACCCATCTAGCTTCTCCTGATCTAGACCCTCCTCTCCCTGAAGAAGCCAAGCCAGATCTACCCGCTAATGACCAACCTGACTCCCAAGAAAATCACGATCAAGACCAACTCGTCCCCCCCTTCAGGGAGTTCTCCTTGGCCGAGCTTCGAGGCGCCACCAATGGATTCAGCAGCGATTTGATTGTATCCGAGAGTGGAGAGAAGGCTCCCAATGTGGTTTACAGAGGAAAGCTCAAGAGTAATAATAACAATAGTCACAGGCTTGTTGCTGTCAAGCGTTTCTCCAGGCTCTCTTGGCCTGACCCGAACCAGTTTCTCACTGAGGCTTCTGGGGTTGGAAAAGTTCGCCATAACAGATTGGTCAATTTGATTGGGTGCTGTGCGGAGGGTGATGAGCGCTTGTTGGTGGCTGAATACATGCCTAATGACACTCTCTCTAAGCATCTTTTTCACTGTACTGCTGCTACTACTACTTTTATGAGATGATATTGTTTGGTTACTCTTTTTTTAATACGTTTTGGGTTTCTTTTTCTTTTTCTTCTTTTCTTTTTTTAAGCATCTTTAGAATCATCTTTTTATTTTTTTTTCATTTTTGAAAAATGATTTCTATGATCAAGTTGCTCTGTTTATGGCAGGGGAAAAACAGCCTTTGCCATGGGAAATGCGTGTCAGAGTTGCTTATTACATTGCCCAAGTGCTTGATCATTGCAATGCCCAGAACCGCAAGATTTACCATGATTTGAATGCCTACAGAGTTCTTTTTGATGAGGTTACTTAGCATTCTCAAACTTGCTTTCCTGCCCTCTTGTTCAATGTGCCACAGTTTCATCGAACAGTTTTAAATTAAAGCCTGGATTTTTTGGTACATGCAATCCTCCTGTGTGAAAATGGAACAATATAAAGTCTCTAATAACTATGTAATCTTTCTTGATTCTCTCAAATTACTTTAGGCATGCATATTGACCTGTGCAATAATCTTGTTGAATACAAAAAGATTAGGATTGTGTGCATTACCTTCTACTTGTTATGACTATTTTTGTTTACCAACTCTCTCTACTTGTTCATGTCTTAGGCATTTACCTATCATCTAATCACGCTCTATCTAACACTATGCTCATCACTCTAATCTCTGTCACATCATTGTGACAACTGACAACCATTAACGTCCATGATTTTTGCTGCGGATGCATAATGTGAAGTATGGCATGTCATTGCAACCTGGCAAAAATGTCAAGAATTTCTCTACGTGATTTGCTTGAATTGTATATGCCTCTGTAGTATCTTTTTCATTTGTAGAAGTTAAACTCTCCAATTATTCTATGAAGTTAAACTCTCCAATTATTCTATATCTGTGTTTTTCTACCTAGTAAAATACCTACATGTTTACACAAACTAATTTTCACATCGCCTTTAATAACTTATTCTGAACTTTTGTGGTCTTTTGTTTCACGTAGTTTCATCTTTATGCCAGGATGGTGACCCCCGATTATCTAGTTTTGGCTTGATGAAAAATAGCCGGGATGGGAAAAGCTACAGCACAAATTTGGCTTACACACCGCCAGAATTTTTGCGAACAGGTGCATTCTTATAACCCAGCACTGAGGCAGATCAACTCTTGGAAGTCTGCACCTTCCAGTATATGATGTTGGGCGTAAACTGCAAGGATTATTAAGCTAGAAATTAAAATATTAATCTGTTGTACATAAACTCACTTTTGATTGTCCTTCAGCCACTGTGAGTTTATGGAGTACATTCACATCATCAAACAAGTCAAAAACAGTATTGAATCCTATCCTACTGACATTGATTTTGAATAAAAATCTTATTCATGCGTTTCATTCTCTCAAAATGTTCTCAAAATATTGACATTTCAGGATTTTTTTTTATCAGTACTGGTAAGGAAAAACATTGAACCAGTCTTCTACGAATGTCTGATTTTGATGATACAAAGAGATTAAAATTGTGTACTTACATCACGGTTTATGATTGGATGCCCAATTATTGCAGGTAGGGTCATCCCTGAGAGTGTGGTATACAGTTATGGAACTGTTCTACTGGATCTTCTGAGTGGGAAACATATCCCTCCAAGCCATGTATGTTATCTTTGTAACTAATCCTTATCTTTTTGAAACTATTTGTTTTACAGTGGCATCCCAATACCTGGATATCATTATGCCTTCTCCTTCCTAAGCAAATATAGCGTGTTACCATATGCGAATTGTTAATTCTGTGATATAGATCAGCTGGACTTCATATTCTGACATTCTGACCATTGACTAGTCATTGGGTGTTTATAACTTGGAATAATTATTTCATGAGATTTGTTTCGCCAGGCATTGGATTTGATAAGAGGGAAGAATTTATTATTGCTGATGGACTCATCCTTGGAAGGACAATATGCGAATGAAGACGGAACTGCTTTGGTTGAACTAGCCTCAAAATGTCTACAGTATGAGTCCAAAGATCGACCTGACATTAAGTTTCTCCTTACAGCAGTGGCCCCTCTCCAGAAACAAAAAGAGGTGATTTTTCTTTGATCTTATTATCAATGGAAAACAGGTCTTTTTTCTATAATGGGATAGTTGTACTTGTGTTGTAGCTGTACTAATGCATACTTTCAAATTGGTTCTTCTAGGTTGCGTCTCATGTGCTAATGGGTCTATCTAAAACTCCAGCAGCGCTGCCAACCATGCTTTCCCCACTTGGAAAGGCTTGTGCAAGGATGGATCTTACTGCAGTGCACGAAATTTTGCTTAAAACAGGCTATAAAGATGAAGAAGGTGCAGAAAATGAGGTGGGTTTTGGCGTTGCATGATTTCCTTTGTTTTACTCCTAACTTTCTATTGTTTGGTAACATAATTTGGCTTCTTTATTTATTGCCAGTTGGTTTCGCTTAGTTGCCTGTACTGTTTTAATATAATCAACCCTTTGCTTCTTCATGTTTCTTTTGCATGCTGCCGGCATTAGACGTCCTTATTACCATCGTCTAACTCTCTGTATATCTGTTTCCTTTGAAGTTGTCATTTCAAGAGTGGACACAGCAAGTACAAGATATGCTGAATACAAAGAAATTTGGGGATATTGCTTTCAGAGACAAAGATTTTAAAAATGCCATTGAATATTATACAAAGGTATCTCCCTCTCTATTGGTTGATTCTTTTACAGTAAGTCGTGGAATGTTATAACTAGTATTGCATGCTTGATTTCTATCTAAAATGAATTTTAATTTGCATGAAAATTGGACTTTTGAACTTTTGGGTTCCCTTGTTTTATTTTGCTGTTTCAATTTTTGCTGAGTGGCATGGGTGGTTTGGTCCCTTGTTTACCATGCCGTGGAGCATCGTGTGTACAAAAATTAGCTGAGCTAGCCAAAAAAAAATGTAACGCGCTAGAGGCCTGTGAACTACAGGGCTAAGTTGACCAACATTTGCCAATCAATGAGAGAGATGAAGATAAAAAATTATAGGGGCCAAATCAGATACTTGTTCCAAAGATGGGGATTAAACTCAGTGTACCCTCACCATCAATTAACTTCAACTCTATTATAGTTTTGTTTGGACAGCTCCAAATGATGCACCATGACATTAAGTTTAAACCTAAAATTTATCATGATTTTCTTCTTCCAACTTCAGTTTTTTTTTCAAGGGCACTTCCATGTGAATGTCTCAGTTCCATAAGTATAATCTAGATCTGCATAATGTGCAAATGCTTTTGCAACCTAGAAGCAGCTGCGTGCCACACAAAATCCCCCAAGTGAGTCTGATGGTGGGTTTCAAGCCTACCTTTTGGCAGCCTGGGTTGCCTGCATGTTTTTTACTTCATCCAACCCTGTAACTAATACACGTCCTTCTCTAGCTCAAGATAACCATTAGATATCCCAAACAGAACCCTATCATCTTAACTTCTAACTAACCTACACCATTCCGGAAGGAGAATTAAGAAGTGAATGATGTGATTTGACAAGCTATACATATCCATGGAGATTCGATGGTTATATTGCCATACAGTGCGAGCCTCAAATGTCAGCTTGGCTCTCTGCAAGTTATTGGGATGGATGTATTTAGCATCATTCTGCCTCTCCAGTGTCATCTATCTTGCCTAAGTTGCACAGCGTGTCTGAATTTTATAACCATCTTTAGTTTTCATGCAACTTGTTCTTCGTGTCCTCGATCTCAATAAATACTGACCATTTTATTTAGAGTTGTGAATTGTGCTCTCCTAGTTGAAATATTATAATTACCATAAGTCTGCATGAGTTTAATTGATACCATCATCTTTGGGAATGCAGTTGGTATCGATGATGTCTGTTCCTTCTGGTACTATTTTTGTGAGGCGAGCCCTGTCGTACTTGATGATTGGCCAGGAAGAGCATGCATTGAGAGATGCAATGCAGGCTCAGGTGTGTTTGCCGGAGTGGCCCACCGCATTCTACATGCAAGCTCTGGCGCTGTCCAAGCTGGGAATGGAAAGCGATGCTCAAGACATGCTTAATGACGGGGCCTCATTTGAAGCAAAGAAGCAGAACAGCTGGCGCATTTAAAATTATGAAGGCCCTGCTGTCGTCGGCATGGGTTTGGGCGGCAACTGGGGAAGAAATCTTGCGAGGGCAATTATATTTAGGAGTGGATGTTGCCTCCCTTTTTTCAGAAAACGTAGTAATTTTCCCACAGAAAAAAAAAACAAAATATATATAAAAAACTTAATTTAGATGAGAAGAAATAAGTAGAGAAAACAGCAAAGCTAGAGCCAATCCCCTTAAGCAAGCGTCCTAGCTGCCTACGTAGCTGGTGGGTAAGAACGAAGTAGTGTAACTCTTTTGGCATGCGAGCCAATGCAGATGGCGGCGGCGGCGGCAGCAGCTGGATGATGATGGATTAAGGAGACTCGTCAGAAACAGCAGTAAACTATGTTGTCAACCAGTTTGAGGTGAAATAGATGAAGAGAAGAGTGAAAAGGTTGTTGTTGTTCTGCAAACTGCTTGTGCTTGAAAGACAACCACCACAGCCAATGAATGAATGAAATATAGTGTTGAGAACATTTTTTGTTTTGGGTAGTGTTTGTTTTCGAGGATAAGTGTTTTTGAAAATATATTTTTTAAAATTAAGTTTTTTTTTGAAGTATTTTTAGATTGTTTTGATGTTAAAAATAAAAAATAATAATATTATTTTGATATATTTATTTAATTTAGAGTATGAAGTTGGAATGGGATAAATTTTTTTACAAGTAATTTATTTTAATTTCTTAATCAAAATACTGAAATTGTGCTTTTAATAGCAATTTAGTTCAAACAACATTATTAAACAATTGAGTGATTTTACAACATATTATTTAATTAATTAACAGTTTAATGTGCTTAATATTACAACATAAGATCCATAATACAATACAGCAATCTCAGTACAATATAGCAAGGGTTTTAGTCCTGATTAATTTTTCACAAAAAATTAAAAAAGCACAATAAATTGCAATTTTTAGAGTGTTTGACACTGCTGCCACAACAATGCCTGTCCAGAATTTAAATTTTTTAATTTAAATTTTTTTTAATATTTTTGAATCGTTTTGATGCGTTAATATTAAAAATAAAATTTTAAAATAATAATAAAATATTATTTTGATGTATTTTTAAATAAAATACAACTTCGACCACTCTTAAAACACTATGTTTTCATTTTACTTTTTAATATTAAATTTTATTGTATTCTAAAATAAATTCAAATGGATAGAAATGTGTCAGTTGTGAGCAGTTTATTTACCAATAAATTAAAATGCATTCAAATCCTAGTGCATGCATTTGTTTTTTATTTGGACATTAAAAAAAGATTAAAAGGTCCTGGAAATACACTGTACACACAGAGACAAAACTCATGTGCGCTACAACAGTGCTTCCTGGGCAACTCATTGCTTGCAAGTTTTGTTATTGTTTTTCTCAGTCGTGGGGCTCCCTGGACTTGCTTTGAAATGGAGACAACAACAGCGATTCTTTTGTGGCTCTCAGGACTTGCTTTATCGGAT
>Ga0307510_10006756_pt1 | contig 13680 bp, 16 predicted proteins | sample 12_EM_MG_FD_207224 | JGI IMG/M metagenome (GOLD analysis project Ga0307510, IMG submission 207224) | Populus trichocarpa ectomycorrhiza microbial communities from riparian zone in the Pacific Northwest, United States - 12_EM | ecosystem: Host-associated > Plants > Roots > Unclassified | place... | reverse complement strand
GTGTATGGCACAGGAGTAGGGGGAGGGGCAGCGGCGACTCGGCTATACATGGCCGCCGCGGTCGGGGGGGACAACACCGGGACAGAAACAGGAACAGGGGTAGGGGCCGACGGGGCAAAGGGGCCGGCAACACGATCTCTTCTCCATCTATTGGCCTTACGACTATGAGCACCGCTCTTACCGACTTCGACAAAGCTGGTATCGGGAGTCACATCAAAGGCCACCTTCTTGCCATCTGAGCAAGATGCAACACCGGCATCAGTAGGAGGGGGGGAAGGAGTCACATTACCGTTCATGCGCTTAGCAGCCTCACCACGAACCAATCCCCGAATAGCCCCCCGTGAGCTCCAGACAGGTTCACCCCTGCCAATCGCCAGTTTAGGCTCATGGGCAACAGTGTCCCCTTCCAACCGGGCAATAACAGCATTCAACAACTTGATATCCCCCTTTAGAGAGACAATCTCATCCAAGCAGTTGTTCTGCTGTTTCCCCAGACGCTGTATATTGGCAGCGACTTCCTCGAAGGAGTCATATGCCTCGTTTCCCCCAACCAGCGCGCAAGTCCGACACCCGTCAACCATGGAGGCATCATCCGAATCTAAGGACGACGTGACCGATCCGCAGAAGGAGGATGGCGAAGATGACAGGGGAACCACATTGCCGCAACGGATATCCTCCAAGCCGCTCAACAAAGCAACGTCAACCTGTGAAGGTGACCGATAGCTCATGGTAAGAGGGAGCGTGGGAAGTGACGAAACGGTCGGGTCGGCGCAAGGGGAAAGGCTGGGGGCAGCGGAATGTGGCTGAGCATTGGTGGCGTACCTAGAATCACCAATACCTGTGCCATCAGTGTTAGACCCTCCGCCCAAATCCAGAGGGGTATCGCGAACAATAACCGCCGATGATGGAACCACCTGGCTCGTGGTCAAAAGGGGGGTGGGAGCTCGATTCTCCTTGAGGGGGGTGTTGCCCCATCATTCCTTGGGGTGAGCGATAAACTCATGGTGTCTTTTTGACACAGGAACATAAGCTCGGCGGCCGGAGGGAATGGTGGAGTCTGGGGCGAAACCAGAACCGGCACCAGGGCGCAACCGGGGGGGGACAAATGGGGGAGGGGACGACATCTGAGTGATCCAATCCTCAGGGCGTATGCCACGTACAGGAGGTGCATAGTCTTCGTCCGATGATCGGTCCAATCGGAAGTTGGCATATAGCTTCGGCTCACAAGAGGAAAGTCGCTCAACAGGGGAGGGAAGACGCCGTTGGCTATCATCAACCTCGATAACGGAAGGAACGTACAGGGGGTCCTGGGATCGGTCCTCGTCAATGGATGGCCAGAATGCGGAGGGGACCATGCGATCAGACGCCATAGTCGAATGAAAATCTGAGCTCACCAATCTGGAGCTGGACGGGGCGAAGCACTGGGAGGAGCCCTCGGGGGTGTGGAATCGGGCGTAGAAACCCAAAGAAGTGGTGCGGTCGATGTGACAACCAGCAGGAGCAACAGCAAGGGAGTCACAGCCGCAAGCAGCCAATATCCTGAAACAAACCTTCTCGACAGCGTCGAATGTGCGCAGGTCGAGGCGCAAACAAAAAGGCCGAACCTCATTGTCAAAGTCAGGATGGTTGTTGGTACATCCCAGAATGTGAACAATATGAAGACCACGGTAGTCTCCACCCGGCGCAGCGTAAGAAAAACCATGAACGGGCACAAGATCACGTTCACCAGCAGTAGTAGCCCGCTTCACAGGGGAGGGGGGACGAAGAGGGAGAGGGGAGGCAGAATCGCCCATCGTGAAATTTCACCTGTAGCAAAAGGCCGGGCAAGCCACCAAAGGAGGAGGAGAAGAAAAAATAATCACCACCCGGAGGGGAGGCAAACAACCGACCGAAATTATAAATTCACCAGTAATAAAAGCCCGGCAAGCCACCAAAAGAATACTGCCCGAAGGCCAAAAAGCTCCGACCGCCCGAAGGCAAAAAATTCCCACCAGAGCCCGAAGGCAAAGAACGCAACCGTCAACTAAATGTGCTCACGATAGTAAAGCGTGGTGTTGAGGGTGTCGAAACTGTGTGTTCTGATTGGTTGCAACAGACGGTCAAGAAAATAGGGGAAAGGAAGTTGTTGACGACTAGGATGATTTGCCTGTAATTGATCGGAATACGGCTGCCTTACAGTGGTGGTTGAGCTAGTCCGACCGATGTGTATGTGGCCTGGATTCCCCTGCCGTAGTTGGTGATCACTTGAGGCTATGCGCTGGTGTGGAGTGTTTGGAGCGCATTGTGTCCAGCTTCGATGAATGGTTGAGGGACGGTGGCCGACCAGTGTTGGTTGAGATGGATACAGTGTGAAGACGCAGAAAGTATGTTGGGCTGCGAGATGGATGGCGATCCATGTGTTGTGATTTGTTTGGATTTGTGTTTGGTTGGAGGGATGCGTGACTGGTTTGCCGGAATGTGGGCTTGGTTGTGGCTATGACCTCGCTTGCGGTAGTGTTTGATGGCTGGCTATGGGAGGTGGATTTACTTTGTCGTACACTTGTTGGGTGGTTTATTTTTGTGATTCCCGTGTGCTGGCCGGATACTCAGACTTCGGTTTACAAATCGCGTGGGTGGTACTGTCCAGATATACTGCGGGCTAGGCAGGGTTGGGGCTGGCGTAGCCCTTGGAACGTACTGCTGTATGGTTGTGCAAGCCCGGATAGGTACTTGCTCCATTAGCTAGTTTGGTTATAAATAAAAGAGATTGAATTCCCCTATTTTCCTCACTTTTGGAAAATCGACCATATAACCTCCTTGTGATCTGTCACATTTTTTGTTTACAGTAACATAGCTTTCCTTATTCTTATCTGCTAATAGCGTCAGGTCTATAACTTCAGAACACGCCACGGGCTCTTTCCTGACTTTAATTCTTTCCTTTTCAACATATTTTTCTGGATATTCGTCCTGCGACCTGACAGTGTCCTTGTCATGTAGGCCTGTGGAATAGTTAGGCAAAGTTTGAATGCCGCTTCAGTTGCTTTGCTTGGGAAATAGGATGCGACTCTCACTCAGATAGTCAGAGACTTTGGCCCTCAAGGCTGAGGTTTCTCACATCTGGCACCATCCTTCCATGCTTTTCCTAACAACTATTACCTAGGTAGGAATAGCTTGCCTAATATTAAGCACAAGTTATAGGGCTTCATATGAGGACGGTGTATCTGAACCCAAGCTCCTGGGATTATATGTGGTTCAGAGGCATGTGAAAGACAACTTGGAACACTATATGGGAGGATGTTTCAAGATTGTTTAACTAATTGGAACAATGTTTAGAGAACATGACCACTGTTATTTTCTAGTTTTATATGCATTAGCTATATATTGGGTTGATAGCTGGATATCGAAACTGATGACTCCATATTCCATATTACTATTGTTATGTAGGCATTTGGACCGGATATTCATATATAGTCTATTATGGCGAAGAGAGCGAAGACTGTCTACTGGTGGAGTGGGGACACCCTCAGATGAAATAGCGGTTTGCAAGATTCATCAGCAACAAAAGGAACTTATACCAGGGCTCCCACCTAGTCCCTGGGCGGCCGACGCTCCAGGTGCATAGGAAGTGAACTCGCTATGTGGGTGGGCAGTCTTTTACCGGGTGCTAGTGGTGAGGGGTCCATGCCATCCAGACACACCAGACTCAGCCAAATTCGCCGTACGCAACCCAATGCCTTAGTAGCATAGTGGAATTCCTCAGGTGTAACTTGTATGTGTTACAGGGTAGCTAACGCAGTGGATTCCGAGCTAACTAGAGGAAGGATATTCAAGACAACGGATTATTAGTCAGGAAGACTTGTAGGTAATCGTTTAGTAAAGGTAAAGTAATAAAGTGTAATCAAATATCAAAGAATAAAATATAACACGCTAACTTGTTATATTGTTAAGGTCTCTTCTCCGTGGCTTGATGATTCTTCAACCACCTAGGGAGTGGCATACTATTTATACTAATATTCATGCTACTTCAACTTCTTTAGTTAAGAAGTATCTCCTTAACAATTCAGTTTGTCAGAACAAAGTGCGAACACAGTTTGACCCTGAAACCTTGCCAAGCGCAAGTCAGAAAATCTCCTGAACCGGTATTTCCTTTGAGGGTGTCCCCACTCCACCAGTAGACAGTCTTCGATCTCTTCGTCATGATAGACTATATATGAATATTCGGTCCAAATGCCTATATACCCATAGTAATATGGAATATGGAGTGATCAGTTCCGATATCGAGCTATCAAAGCATTATGCAGCAATATGCATATACAACTAGAGAATGAGAGGAGTAGTATTATCTAAACATCATTCCAAGCAATGTTGACCTATGTTGAAACACACTCTCATATAGTAGTCAGAGTTGTCTTTCAGATGTCTCTAGGGGGCTCAATACTTCGGTAGCCTAGGTTTAGATATATGGTTATCGTATGAAGCCATATACCTCACTCTTAAATATTAGGTAAGCTATTCCCACTAGAGTAATATTAGTTCCCTTCTTATAATGGGTTGTCCTCAAATCCCTTATTTAATAACACATGCGAAACAATATATAATAAACATTTAATTCTCTTTTGTACTGTGGGGCTGGCAATGGGGCACGTTAGTTACTAGGTTTCTTTGCTTTTACTTAGATTTTATATAGATAGAAACTGTAGATAGGGGTAGCTGGAGGCGGGTTGATGCGCCAGTTGTGTTGCCCAGGCCAAGGTAGGAGCGGGAACTTTAAAAAGGCCTTAAGCCTTCCTGTATTCAACAGGAGAGCGGACGATTGTGGTTATATCAACAGTGTTTTCTTGAGAACGAGAAAGGAGAGCCTCTCCTCACTTGAGAGCGGACAATTGAGTGTCTATCATCGTTTAATTTGACGGAACTTCAGGAAGAAGTTCTCTTTTCTGATAAGACATTGCTCAACAAGCTTTTTTGCTTCTTTTTCACTATTGTCCCACTTCCTTCCTGCTGGGCCCGCTTCGGAACAGGTTGTGTTCTTGCTGTTTTCTCTACACTCCGGAGGTCGACCCTAGGACCAAAAGGGGGTTTTCAGTGGTGCTCTGAAATGGATTCTTGGGTGCTATTTCTGAAGAGACCGAGCGTGATCCCTTTGATTCTTTCTTTGACTTTCTTTTCATTCACATCTATCATTGACTCTATCGTGTGTTGTTTGCTATCAACAAACCGGCAACCTGGAGGACACTACCCTTTCCTGCTGTAGCAAAGCTATTGACTGGCATTTACAGCTACTTGACCGCTACCACCTCCTTTCTCCTTTAACCTTACCACAACAGGTTCCAGGTTCTTGTCCTCTTGGTGGGAACTTGAACAAGGAGCCCTTGTTGCCAAAAATCTTTTCTCCTCTTTCTGCTTTGATGGCTGCACTAATTAAGATTAATTCTTTTAGCGGGGGAAGCCCAGTGGTCTACGAGGATGTGGAAGAATACCTTGACAATGTTGAAACGGCAGCCCTTTCTTGGAACTTGACTATTACTCCAGGAATTCTTGAAGCATCCAACAAATCGAAAATTCGTCTCTTCCGACAAAATCTTGAGAGAGACGGAGACGCATGGCATTGGTGGTATTATGTTTTGCCGGATACTGACAAGAAAGACTTTAGTAGGATAGCCGCAGAGTTCCGTAACCGCTATAGAGTCAAAGCTGCTCAAGCTTCGTCTCTATTTGCTATGCAGAACGAAATGTTATCGCTAATAGAGGGAGAGAAGGAACATGTCCGTGAGTATGTTCATAGAGTAGAGAAGCTCTCCTGAAAGATCCCGAAGGACAGGGACTCCCTCTTCGCTATCACTTTTCTTAAAGGCATGAGGGACAAAGAAAGGAGGCAAAGGGTGACATTCGATTTGAAGGATACCCTAAATTTCAGTTTTGCAAAGGCACTTACCATGGTGAAATTTTCATTTCAAGAAATAGGGGAACCGGACCCATTTCGCCCGAACCAGAAGGGGAGAGAACCATAGCATCTGCTACCTTCTCTTTATTCTACTCCTCTTGTACCTCAGGTAAATGCGGTTGCTGTTCCTGATCTTTCTTGTCCCGCTCTGGAAAATAGTGTCGCTTTCCCGATTATGACGCAAGAGCAGTTTAATGCATATATGTCCTCATATGAATCTACCATGCGTCCAGGTCCTAGATACCCGTATCATTCTCCTTCAGCCTCACAACCTTCCCGCCGGATTAACCCTCGTGTTACTTGCTTTAACCATGGGACTAGGGGCCATTATGCTGACATGTGTACTAATCCAGCTATTAGTTCTTATGAACAGCAGCAGATCCGGGAAATACTTTGCTGGGAGCGAGAGCAATTTACTGCTGACTATTCTTCGGTGGAACAAAGGTTGGAACCACTGCTTTCTGGCTCCAACACTATTGCGGTAACCTCGCGAGATATTTTACAGCCTCCGACTTCGGACAAACCTCTTGCCGGAGTTGCAACAACTCCTGTCGTGACCTGTGTGCGCTCTTGTAAAGTCAGTGAAAGGGACTTGGGGCAGGCTTGCAAGATCGCATCACAAATTCCTGCAGTCCGTACTATATTTCAGAACGCTCTGGCAGAGAAGCGAGCAAGAATTGAGGAAGCTGAAATGGATGGCATGACCAGTCAGCAGGCGGCAAAAGCTCCATGCCGAAGTACTGACTATGATGGCACTCCATTGTTGAGAAGATCCCACCGGCAGACTAATAATCCTCTTGGGTACAGACGAGGAGAAGAGCGTGAACCTGTTGTTGAGATTGAAGTTGTTGACTGTTCACCGCAGCCTGAACCGGAATATACTATGGATATCGCTGATGGGCAGGATGCTATTGAAAGTGATAGCGAGGGACTTGATACTCCTTATCCGTTATCTTCCAGGACTAACAGACGAAAAGAAAAGGCAGAAGTAATTCCGATTAACTGGATGAAGGGACAGGTACCATTTACAATTCAGGATGCATTAAGCGGACCCTCTTTCAGTTTAAACATAACTTTACCTGAATTGTTAGATTGTTTACCTAGATTAAGACAAGACCCAGCTGAACTTCTTCGGTCCTCTGTTTCCCGTGTTCGGAACAGGAAGCAGCGGGAAAATTGTGGCATGGTACTGCAAGTGGCATTACACTCATCGAAGCAAACTCTAGGAAATAGGGTTGTCAGTGAAGCTGCTCCAGGGTCTGATGAGAAGATAGAGTGTCTATATATTGAAGCATGGGTCGGAAACTACCTGGTTCCGGAGGTTCTTGTGGACGCCGGTGCTATGCTCGACCTAATTTCCTTACAGCTAGTGGTGAAGTTGAAACTCAAAAGATTTCCTGTTTCAGGATTGGGAATGAGGCTTGCTGATGATCATCTTGTAATCTTAAGGAATTATGTTTGGATTGACGTTGTCGTTGCAGGTATTCTAGCAAGAATTAAAGCCTATGAGGTCGCTGTATCCCAAACCTATCAGTTACTACTGTCCCGAAGATGGCTTAGGCGAGTTCGCGCGGTTGAGTATCATGATACTCAAGTGCTGTTCATTGAGGGTGGGGATCGTGTACGGAGGCAGGTTCCAGGGATAACAATTGGGCAAACTGGGGTCAAGATGGAAAGATTGGAACCGCCGGTAGAAATCGATGTGGAGGACGAGGTAGCGGAAGAAGCCATTGAAACTCTACTTAATGAATTAGATTACTGGAAGGAAGGAAATCTTAGGGCTGGGATTTCGGAAAATTAGTCGCGTCGCTTTGGTGTCAGGGAACGGAGCGATGCATGGATGACCCTGGAATATTAGTGTGGGATGGGGTAGCTGGAGATTGGATGTTTCAGAGTGAGGAGAGGGAATGGAGAGTTCACTGGTGGGAGAAGTCAAGAAACAGCAAGGAAAAAAGAACAAGAAGCTAGAGCGAGAGGAAGGAGCGAGCGAGAAAGAGGAAAGAGGCAAAGACGAACCAGATAGGTACCAGAAGGGAGAACAAAGTGGGAAGGTGTTCTGCAAGGATGTTGTTAGAAAAGAAAGTTGGGTAAAGACTGCGATAGAGGAGAGAGAATTGCGAAGTTGGAAGATGTTAAGTACCACAGCATTGACGAGGAATAAAGCTCAGCTCTTTCCTACAACTCGACGACCAGAACTGCGAGATCTTGTTTCCGAAGATCAAGTTTCTTCCGAAGCTGTAGAGCAATGGTTCGCTTCAACTGCTTTGCAATTGGGAACAAGCCTTACCAGTGTGGAGAAAGAGAGAGCAAAGCGGTTACTATTTACCTGGAGAGATATTTTTGAGACCGATCTCTTGCGCATCTGCAAGACTGATCTGATAGAGTATGCTATCATTCTCGAACCTGGTGCAAAAGCCTATAGAGGACGCATCCCGCTTTATACCAAGGAGGAAATAAATTTCTGCAAGAGACTTCAACCAAAGATGGAAGAAGCTGGATTGATCTTCCAATGCGACTCTGAATGGGGAGCACGAACCAAGTTCCAGTTAAAGCCACGAGCGGACACTTTGCCGAAGGAATCACGACTTGAAATTGTCATAATTTTATTCCGTTAAATCGTGTTACGGAAAAATCCCGCTCCCCTTGCTCAAGGATAAAACAGAGAGTTTACACGGTTTTGAAAAAGGGTAAGCGATACTTCTTCACGACCGATGCCGCGAACTCGTACTAGGCCATACCCGTTCGCCCTGGAGATCAAACAAAATTAGGCTTTGTCACTCTTTACGGAATGTACTGCTATAATGTTATGGGCCAAGGGCTTACGGGGGACACATACGTATAGCCGATTTCGTGATCAAGTGTTCGGTGCGATTCCAGAGAGTTTTTGTGAGGACAATGGAATGAGAAAGGTTCTGACTGGATCTGAGTCATTGATAGGAGAGAGTGGAGAGATCACATTTGACGGCATGATAGATGATAGCTATGGCAGTGCTACTACATTCGAGGCAAGGTACCAGTTTCTCCATACGGGATTCTTTCCGAGATGTTCCTGGGGGCCGATGTATCTCCAAGACTCGAAGTCATGCTTTTTCTCTGACTCTTTGCACTTTGTTGGCCTGGAAGCTGGACCGAATAGCTTACGACCTTCTTTACGCAAGAGGGAAACTATTCTCCAATAGCCTATACCTACGAGTCAGGAAAAGGTGGAAGCCTTTTGTTATCTGACCCCGTTTCTTCGGCGGGTTATACCTGGACTCACTGAACTCGTCCAAATTATGAAGTATGGAAAGCAAACCTCTGACGGAAAGGAGACGCTCAAGCATCAACAAAGACGAAAGGCTTTTGCAGCGGAATTCACCTGGGATACAGAAAGAAATACGCCTTCGAAGTGATAAAGCAAGCAATCGCGAACAATGCTATGGCTTCATCTGACCCACAAGGTCAATATCACCTTGCCATAGATGCGAGTAAGCAAGGAATAGGCGTGGTCCTTTTCCAACTTGCTGGAATTGAAGATTGTACAGAGGCAACAAATACTGAGAAACATCCGACGGCTGAACCAATTATTATGTTTATGTCTTCCCGACTAGCAGAAGTCGAAACTCGGTATTCTAATTCGGAACGCGAAGCGCTAGCTGTTATTCGGTGTTTAGCGGAGGTTCGCTGGATGATAATGGCCTCACCCTTTTCTGTCTTTGTTTATACTGATCATGAAGCACTCAGGACTATCCTTACAGGGCCTGATAATGATGCCGAGGGTCGGATAGCCAAGTGGCAAGAGAGACTTGGGGAATACGACCTCGGATTACTTCACAGGCCAGCGAAGAACCACTTCATGGCGATAGCAGATGGACTTTCCCGTCTACCTACTTGGCTTCTCACATCGCATATTGCAGAGGATACTGAGGGATGCGGACCTGTGGTTGGAATTTTAGTTCCGGTATCTAGGCAAGTTACAGACACGACAGTTAGTGGAGCAGTAGCTATGGGCTTGAGGTGTGATGGAAGGTTCTGGAAGCAGCTCAGACTAGATAGGAGGGAGGAACTTGGAGGTTACATGGGATTGAAGGAAGATGAGAGTGGGAGGATAGTGCGATTTGTTGGGCCAGTCATGGTACAAAGGGAAGATGGAGATGAAGGCAGAAAGGAGAGCGGAGGTTTGATAAAGGCAGCAAGGGATATGAAGTGGCGAAGGTGGAGGAAATGGCTAGAATCTGGAATGTATGGGGCAATCATACAGGTTAGGTTGGAGGAATTGGAGGGTGGAGGCTTTAGCGGAAAGAAACTGGAAATGGGACGAAGTCAGAGGAGAGCCTTCAAGAAGGCATTACGGAGATATGTTCTGGTGGATGGGGCTGAGCCTAGGTTATTCTTCCGCGAGAAGAACAGAGAGCTGGCAACATGGATTCTAGAAGGCGAGGTTACAGCAGTCTTGACACAACTGCATGAAGGACAGGGTCATTTTGCTGGTCGGATAACTCTGGGCCGAGCACATGGGAAGGTTTATTGGCCTTCTAGAACCTTCGACATAGGCCACAGGACTGCATCCTGTGAAGCCTGTCAAAGGGTATCGCGGATTCAAAAGGCGGAAGAGATTTGGTTAGTTATCCAGTTTAAGCCAATGGATATGACTGGAATGGATTACGTGGGGCCAATAAATTCTCCTTGCGCTGCTCCCGGATTTGTCTACATCTTAGTAGTTATCGACTACTTTTCTCGTTTCCTTTGGGCTGTCGGCGTGAAGAAGGCTGATCAGGTATCTACTATGCGCGTACTACTCGACCATGTTTTTCCTGTCATGGGCTGGCCATAAACGGTCTACACTGATAACGGTAGTCATTTTACCGGTTCAATAATCTCACAAATGTGGAAAGATCGCGGTGTTATCCATTTCCCTTCAGCCATATCTCATCCGCAATCGGTAGGGCTCAGTGAGCGCTATGTGCTGATGCTAATAGGTAGAAATCGTTTGTCTTGCATCTCAATTGGCTTGTCGAGATACTGGAGTAAGGAAATACGGAATGCTGTCCTTGCTATTAACACCCAATTCTGCGATTACATGGCTACACTTCTGCTGAAATTCTTCTTGGTTTTAACGTATCATCTACAAGAATGATCGAGGCTGGAATGGAGGATTGGGTAAAGAGAGATGTCCCTACAGGGAAGGAAAGTCAGGAAATCAGCGAGATGGACCTTCATGCTTTTGTGAATCTTCGGTATGAGCGAGGTATTGAGGCTGGCACCCAATTGGCGAGAAAGCAGGACAGCCTCCACCCTCGTACCATGGTTGGATATCGTAAGCCAAAACAGGGGGATTTAGTGCTTGTTAGCGACTTCCAGCAAGTGAAGGATAAGGGACGAAAGTTGGAGCCCTGTTGGTCCACGCCTAGAATCGTTGAGCGAATATCGGCTTCTGGAGTTTCCGCCCATGTTCGGCACCTTTACCATACTCCAGAACACACTAAGCGGTTTCACATCGATGATCTTATCTTATATGTTCCTCGCACCAATGATTACCCTTCTGAGGCGAGGCAAACCCCGGGATATAGAAGTGGAGGAGTGGAGTATTTGAGAGGTGCAATGGGCTATGCAGTGGGAGTTGGAAGTGTCGGTCAGAGAGGTTTTGATATCACGGATGTGGATAGTCTAGCCGGTCCTTAAGGCCATGGGCGGAAAGCAAGAGTTCTCGAGAGTGGGTAGCTAGATAGTAGCAGGAGAGGTTCTTAGTTAACGGAAGGAAATAGGGGTGAGATAGAAACATTGGGTCAATGTTAGGGGCTGACCGGGGGGGCATCTGTGGGGCTGGCAATGGGGCACTTTAGTTACTAGGTTTCTTTGCTTTTACTTAGATTTTATATAGATAGAAACCGTAGATAGGGGTAGCTGGAGGAGGGTTGATGCGCCAGTTGTGTTGCCCAGGCAAAGGTAGGAGCGGGAACTTTGAAAATGCCTTAAGCCTTCCTGTATTCAACAGGAGAGCAGACGATCGTGGTTACATCAACAGTGTTTTCTTGAGAACGAGAAAGGAGAGCCTTTCCTCACTTGAGAGCGGACAATTGAGTGTCTATCATCTTTTAATTTGACGGAACTTCGGGAAGAAGTTCTCTTTTCTGATAAGACATTGCTCAACGAGCTTTTTGCTCCTTTTTCTCTATTGTCCCACTTCCTTCCTGCTGGGCCCGCTTCAGAACAGGTTGTGTTCTTGCTGTTTTCTCTACACTCCGGAGGTCAACCCTAGGATCAAAAGGGGTTTTTCAGTACTGTACAAGGTAGGGTGATAAAACCTTCTGTATTTGCTTGACCATGGCAGGAATACCTTTCTAAGTAATACTACTTAGCCCAATCTTGGCATATCCGGATTTTCACTATCAAAATCTTCTACCAATTCCTGTGCGTGTTTTAAGTGAGCAGGTGGTTCTCAAGGGTTCTCATCTCCTGAACACGCTCTCCACTTTACAAAGTAGCGCGGTTCTTTCAATGTCCTGGTCCTGCCACGGATTCTTCGATCATAAGAGATTATTTCCCACTTGATAATTTTTTCCATCTCCCATTCAAGATCACAATCGATCTCGTCGGGTTCTATAGATAGTTGTTGTCGTGCAAGTTGAATGGATGTTTGATAGGGCTCCAGTAGCCATACATGAAATAACAGGTGTGGATCTTCCAACATTCCGATATTTGAAGTTTGAGGCAACTTCTCGTCGTTGTTCCAAGATTTTGAAGGGGCTGGACAGCTTAAGCGCTAGTTTTTTGGATAGGCATTTAGTGCGGATATTCTTGGCATTAAGTATAACCATATCGCCTATTTTGAACTCAGCTTGTTGCTTAGCCTTCTGATCGTAATAACGTCGAATTGCTTCCCTAGTTTTTTCTAGAGATTGTCAAGCCTGCTGATGTATCGTCTGCATCCAGTGAGCTAAAAGGTTGGCTGCTGGGTTTCGCGCATCATGTCCTTCAGCAATTCAGTTTGAGGATAATAGCCATTGTTCGCGAAGAAAGAGGGCATACTGTGTGCCTTGGTTACCGAGTTATGATAAGCGAACTCAGGTAAGAGTAGAAGGTGGTACCAGTCGTCCTGATGGTAATTGACAAAGATACCGCGATAGTCTCCCAGAACTTGGTTAACTCTTTCTGTTTATCTATCAGTTTCAGTGTTGTACGCTGTCGACATTTTTCTTTCGATGCTAAGTTATTTGGACAATGATTCCTAGAATTCTTCTGCGAACTTTGAATTCATATCTAAAATAATTTCTGAAGGTAACCTGTGAAGTTGCCATAATTCCTTAAGGAAATGCTTCTGCGCGGTCACTTTTTCTTCTAATCTGATAAAGTGGGTCACTTTTGTGAAGCCGTCTACTACAACCATGATCTGAGTATATCCTGCTGATTGCGGTAAGTGAGTGATGAAGTCTACCGAGCTTGAGGCCCATGCAGCATATGGTACTTGCCCATGCAGCATATAGTACTTGTTGTGGATTAAGCAACCCAAAACTTGAATGTCATGGGACTTTCACTTGTTGACTGGCCTTGCAGGAATGAACGTAATCGTTTATCCGGTCAGTAAATCCCTTCTAGTGGAAATCCTGTGTGATGATTAGAAGGGGTTACTCTTGCCTAAAGTAATCTGCTGCATGGCGGTCGTGACAACGCTTGGCGATAAGTGTTTGCAGTTTATCATTTGTGGTTCTAAAAAGGAGATCTTTGTACTAGAGGCGGCCATCCGATATCGACCATTGCTTAGGCAATTCCTTTCACTC
>Ga0307510_10006754_pt1 | contig 13681 bp, 5 predicted proteins | sample 12_EM_MG_FD_207224 | JGI IMG/M metagenome (GOLD analysis project Ga0307510, IMG submission 207224) | Populus trichocarpa ectomycorrhiza microbial communities from riparian zone in the Pacific Northwest, United States - 12_EM | ecosystem: Host-associated > Plants > Roots > Unclassified | place... | reverse complement strand
AAACCAGATGTGCCCTTTTGAGACCCGACTATTTGAAGTGATACCACAAATAATTATCTTTCTTTTTTTTAATTTGTCAATTCTTTGGGATTTTATTTTTATAATGGTTATTTTTGTTTTTTAATTTATTTTATATTTGGCTGGTTTGTCGCAAACCTATTTAAAAATAAATAAAACCAGGTATTTGAGCTTCTTTTTCTAACATCGGATTCTAGAGATCTAAACAAAATAAATTATAGGTTAATATGAAATTTATATCAATCGAACTTGAAATAAACTCACAAATAAAACTAGAAAATAATTCAACTTGTGTTATCTACTAGTCTAATTTCTTTTAATTTTTCTTATATTTTTAGTCATTCTTTAATCTATCATTTTAAAAAATATTTCTAAACAAAAATACTCTCACTTAAAAAACTCGAACCCCACCTAATTTATTAAGAAAGTAAGTCTAAAAAGATAATGAAATATCCTTCAAATTAATTTTCTCACTCCTATTTTCAAAAATAAATTAGGTTAGATTAAGTTTCTTAATCAAATATATTTTTATCATTTTAGATAAGATTGAAGAATATTATAAAATCTTAAGATAAATTGAGAGCAAATATATTAGTAAAAACTTTGTAGACTATATATAAAATATAAGGATAAATTGACTTTATTTTTCAAAATAAAATTCAAAAAATAGTTTATTAAGGGTTGGAAGTGACGTGAGATTTTTTTTTGGAAACTAAAATATACATCGGAAAACTTCAAGGGTAAAAGTATAATATTGGTGAATTTATAAGGACAGAAAAGAAGTTTTACCCATTAAACAACTTCTTAGGCATCCCTTGTGGCAGTAATGAGACTATTCTTTAGTTTGGGTGTTTCAAAGTAGAGTAATTGTATTTTAAATACCTTTTTATTTTAAAATATATTAAAATAATTTTTTTTATTTTAAAAAATTACTTTTAATATTAATATATTAAAATAATATGAAAAAATTTTAAAATTTTTAAAATATATTTTTAAAATTCAAAAACAAATGACCGTATCCCTGTGTTTCGAGTGAAAAGACATGACTGCCACTAAAGCACAACATTAGAAAGCAGCATGATGACTTCGCCCTGTCTATCTCTGTCTGGGAAAGGAAAAAAAATAAAAAGTCTCTCTCTACAGTAATCTCTGATATAAAATTTGTCTTTAAACAGCTTTGCAAATTTCAAACTCTCTCTCTAAACTGCGACTGCTACCATTTAGATTCCCAAAAAAGGACATCCTTTTTTGAATCTTGATTCAAAACAGAGATTTTTTATGCAAAAAAGATTACTACTTTCTTGGTTAAGAAAATCATTTGAAGAAGTTTCTTGGAGATTCTCACTCGAAGTTTAGAATTTTCTTGGTGGGTTTTTGTGTTTGTATCGGAAGGCTAAAAGATTTTTTTGGCTTTGGATAAGATCAAGAAGGAGATGAGCAAGAATCTTTTATGGTTGTGAATTGTAGATGTCAAGTTTGTGAAGTTTGACTTTTTTTGGTTTAGTTTCTCTTCTAAGCTTGTCTAGGGTTTTATGTTTGGTAAGTAATTTCGGTATTCCTTCTGTTATTTAGTTGCTTTCAAGCTCATAATTTTTTGTCTGTCTTCTACTTTATATCTGTTGTTTTCTTGCGTTCTGTTCATTTGTTTTAAAATTAGTTGATGATTATTTGATGCTAAGGCTTAGGGTTTGAGCTTGAATTTGTGAGAAAATTGTGGTAATGTTGTTTATGTCGTGATTATCTGGATTAAAAAGTTATGTTTGCATAATAGGATTTTTTTTAGTGTTTGCATTGTGAGAATTTAATTTATCAACAAGTAAAAGATCAATTGATTGCTATTGGTGTCAGATTCAGCTAGAATTGATAAGTATTAATTGTGTAAGCCCTGTCCTAGTGTGAGTTAGCTGTTTTGAAGATGGATTTTGTTCATAGTTTGTTAAAAGAACTAAAATGTTCTCATTTTTTCTTAAGAAAAAGTTGACAATGTTACTATGTAAAATGCTTGCCACAAACTTGTGAGAGATGCAGCATCAGCATCGCTTAGAATTGTAAGGGAAAAACACAGTTTAACAAGAAAGAGAATGTTAACAATGCTGGGATGATTAATTAAGGTGCAACTACTGGAGCATGGATAGAGAAGGGTAAGAAGAATTAGGTAGAGACAACTCATGGATTTTTTGAGAAGTTTCTTTGTTGGCAACTGAGCTCCTATTTATGGTTGTAGATGACTCATCTCTTCATTTGGCTAGATATGTCACTCCTTTGCATAAATTCAACGTCAAAAATTATATTATGAAATTGTTCCATCATTGATTACATTTATTTTTACTGATTGAGAAAATAAACATGTACGCATGGGAAATGTTGGTTTGCTTCTGTTGGTGGTTCATTTTCTTCTGCCTTTTATCTTCTAGGCCTTTCGTTGACAATCTTGTTTCATGCATCTCTGTATGTTTGTTAAAGGCTTCAGAGGAGATAGAAGTTCCCTTATAGGAGAGTACATTTATATGGTGGAAATTCAAGTCATAACTAGCAGTTGTTCTATCCTTTTCTTATACTTATCTCAATTTTGAAAGCTTACAGTTGGTCAAAAGTTGAAGCTGTTTTCTGTGGAGTTTTCTTAGGATCGTGAAGTTTATGATTTAAATTACATCCCTTTGGTACAATTTACTTGGGGAAGAACAAGGGAGGCTCTCTTGTATGTACTTTTTAGGCTTCAGTTAGGTTTTGACTACTGTTATGGTAAGGCCTGTTATCTTCTGGAGTTTTGTCATGCCAGTGCAAGTGCACAAGAAGTTTGCAAAATTTAAAGAGCTTGTAAAACCCATTTCTGGTGCTAGATGAAATAGGTGCATTGTCTATAGAAACTTGGTACCCTGCAACTTGTATAATAACACTGGTTTGTGTAGCAAAGTTGCTACTGAGAATGCAGTAAATTGCAATTCCATGCTTTATCTGGTTTTTATTTTCCCTTGTTTTAATGACAAGTAGCCTTCTTGGACAAGAATTTGGATAACTTTTGTTGAAGGTGAATGGCTCCAGGCTCTAAGTCCTTGTGCCTATCTATGTGTTTGTCACTCAGGAATAGTTGTCATATGTGGCTAGGGGATGCTAGAGTGTTAATATAAAACCATTCTTGGGGTCTCACCTAACAACTTAAGCTTTTGGGATGAATGGTTTTTTAACATGACATCGGAGCTTTAATGACCAAATGGTCATGATTTCTAATCCTACCATCCCCAATTTTCCTTTAGTTAAAATTACAATTTCAGCACAAAATAGTGTTGGTCCTTGCAAGTTTCAGGGATTTCATTTGAGAGGGTTTATTAGAGAGTTAATATAAAACCATTCTACAAGCCTTACCCACCAACTTAAGCTTTTGTGTTGAATGGTTCTTTGACAGGGATAACTCTCTTAATACATGTTTTGAAGATAGGCTTAGTGAGTTTCAAATTAAAAAGAAAGAACCAGTCTTCTCTTTTCATATATGATCTAGTTTCTTGGCATGAGGTCCTGTTATGAGTTTGTCAAAGCTTGATTTGATTTTTGTGATTCTGATAACCCAAATTTTATCTGGTTTTGTTGTGTTTTATTATATAGCTTTCTAGGTGTCAAAACCTTGAACACACAGCATTTTTTGTACATACATAGTTAGGGAGAGAGAAGATAGTTAGGAAAGTGTTTTCATTCAAATACCGCTAGATCGATAGTCCCTAGGGCTCCCATTGATTTGGGAAGTCATTTGTTTGTGCTGTTTAGGATTGAGAGGGCATCTGTAGACTATGAAGTATAAATCAGGTAAAGGAACATAGTGGCTGTGGGTAATGAAATGAAGTTGTTCTATTGTGCCCTTTGTTTTCGTCCATGATTGGTTTGCAACTTTTCAAGGATGAAAAACAAAAGCCTATGTTTGGGTTGCATATCTCCCTATGTTTCTTCCATTTAGCCTTGTAAGATGCATATGGCTCTTTACGTTCTGTGGATTGCAGGTTCACACACTATCTGCCGAGGCATGTTTTCAGTGTTGTGAACTCAGGATGACAATCCTTTCATGTGTCTGTTTTCTTTTTTTCTGAAGCAGTTATAAATGGTTGTCTTTTATTGTTCCTAACAGGTGGATTTTTGAGAAATCAGAGGAAAATAGATTAATAAAGCAATATGGGAGCAAAAGAATGCCAAAATACTACGGGCTCTCCTAAAGTGGAGGTGGGAGAGATAGATACCAGGGCACCATTTCAATCTGTCAAAGATGCCGTTACCCTCTTTGGTGAAGGTGCTTTCTCAGGGGAAAAACCTGCCATCAGAAAGGCAAAACCTCATTCTGCTGAGGTAATTGTGATTCATCTTTTTTGGCTCTAAACAGTACTGCCTAGTGTTTTTGGTTTTCTTAAACTTTATCCAACCTGCCTTCCACAGGCTAAACTGTACTTGAGTAACTATATGATGTATATAACACTGTCTTCCCTATAGATATCTATCTTGTTGTATGGATCCATGAACACTTGCAAGCAATGTTTAGTATTCCTAAACAAATAGATTGAGGTGAGTCATATTTGTGTAGCTTGGAGTAACACAAAGGTTAGTAGTAGTATTGTTCCTCAAAACATGGTTTGATAAAACCTTACAAATAGGTTTGAGTTATTCATCATGATAGTTAAGGCATGCTTATCTTTTCCCCTCTTTCCCTGTGCATTCATCCTCTAAGGTTATAAATAGGTAAAAGACAAATCATAATGTATCCCTTTCTATTGCTGCTCAAGATAATGAATATGCAAACTAAAGTTGTTTGATGAAAATATTGATAATTATTCTGATTGTATTTTTTAACATCATCTACTGTGAATTTTTATTGTGCAGAGAATTTATATTTTCAGTGTTGCCCTTGTTTGCACAAGTGACTAACTTATTGTTTCTTTACTGCAGAGGGTATTGGCCAAGGAGACACAGCTTCACCTGGCCCAAAAGGAAATGAACAAGTTAAAGGATCAAGTAAGGAATGCTGAAACAACAAAGGCCCAAGCACTTGTAGAGCTTGAAAAGGCTAAAAGAACAGTAGAGGACCTCACTGATAAGCTCAAAACTGTCACTGAATCAAAGGAATCAGCAATTAGGGAAACAGAAGCTGCAAAGAATCAGGCTAAGCAAATTGAAGAAACGAGCAATATTGACCTTCCTGGATCTGATGGTGCTAGGAAGCAGGACTTGGAATCTACAAGAGAACAGTACATGACTGTATTTACTGAACTTGATGCCACAAAGCAAGAGCTAAGGAAAATTCGTCAGGAGTATGATACATCCTTAGAAGCAAAGCTTGCTGCCTTCAACCAAGCTGCAGCAGCTGAACATGCTGCCAAAGCAAATGTGGAAAAAGTCAGTGAGCTCTCCAAGGAAATCTCAGCCCTTCAGGAATCAATTGGGCAAGCAAAGCTTGTGGCTCTGGAAGCACACCAAGAGCAAGCAAAAATATTTGCTGAAAAAGATGTTCTGAGGCAATCATATAAAGCTACCCTGGAAGCATCAGCAAATAAACTTCTTGTGTTGAAGAATGAATTTGATCCTGAACTGGCCCGGAATCTTGAAAAACAGCTGGCTGAAACAATGAATGAGATTGGTGCTCTGCAAAAGCAGATGGAAAATGCCAAGGCTTCAGATCTGGATTCTGTGAAAACTGTCACTTCAGAGCTAGATGGTGCCAAGGAGTTCCTACAAAAAGTATCAGAAGAGGAAAACTCCTTGCGAAGCTTGTTGGAATCTCTTAAGCTGGAGCTGGAGAATGTGAAGAAGGAGCATTCTCAACTGAAGGAGAAGGAAGCAGAAACTGAATCCATTGCTGGGAACCTGCATGTCAAGCTCCGCAAAAGTAAGACTGAGCTAGAACAAGCACTTGTAGAGGAATCCAAAGCAAAGGGTGCTTCTGAAGAGATGATCTCTACTCTCCACCAGCTATCATCAGAAGCAGAGAGTGCACAAAAAGAAGCTGAAGAGATGAAAAGCAAAGCTGAAGAGTTGAAGAACATAGCTGAAGCCACCAGAATTGCATTAGAAGAAGCTGAGAAGAAGCTGAGGGTTGCTTTGGAAGAAGTTGAGGAAGCAAAAACAGCAGAAACAAGGGCTCTAGATCAAATTAAGGCATTGTCTGAGCGAACTAATGCTGCACGTGCCTCAACTTCTGAATCTGGTGCCAAGATCACAATATCAAGGGAAGAGTGTGAGGCTTTAAGCCGGAAAGTTGAGGAGTCTGACACATTGGCAGAAATGAAAGTGGCAGCTGCTGTGGCTCAAATAGAAGCTGTTAAGGCTAGTGAAAATGAGGCTCTCAAGAGGTTAGAGGCAGCGCAAAAGGATATTGAGGATATGAGAGCTGCAACTGAGGAGGCTTCGAAGAGAGCTGAGATGGCTGAAGCAGCCAAGAGGGCAGTGGAGGGAGAACTTCGAAGGTGGCGTGAACGAGAGCAAAAGAAGGCTGCTGATACTGCATCGCGGATTCTGGCAGAAACACAGATGGCTTCAGAATCATCCCCGCACCATTATAGGAATCAAAAGCAGAACCCGGCAATTCAGACAGTTATTGAGGTTCGGAAGTTGGACAAAGAGAAGTTCTCTCTCTCTAAAAAGGCACTTTTACCTAATCTGAGTGGTATCTTTTATAGAAAAAAGAACCAAATCGAAGGTGGGTCTCCTTCTTATCTGCCTGGAGAGAAGCCTGTTTGACATTTGTGTTTGCCAGACTCTGTGATTATGAATGGTTGAGAGATACGTTTCATGAAATGGTTGGTTGTGTATAAAATTTTCTCTGGGAAAAACGAAAGCCCGAATGTCTCTTGCTCAGTTTGAGAAGATGAGATAGGCGATAATATGATGAAACAAGTCAGGGAAGTGTGCCTTTTGTATATGACTAGTTATTAGATTAATGATCGAACAAGTTCTGCTGTAGAAATGAGTTTGTCTTCAAGAATGGACTTTTTTTAATTTGATGTGACCAAAACGCTGGTATCTTCATTTGAGGCATGATTTTCTGGTTTTCCATTTCAAGTGAAAATATCATTACCGGTTTCCGAGTGTGATTTCTTTGTTCTTGGGATTGCCAGGTTCCCCTTTCCGAGTGAGCTTCAACATAATAGAGAAACAATGAAAACTCGCGCAAATCTAAGCCGCTTTTGTCATCCTTTTCTATTTTCTGATGGAAGCACAGTACTTCAGCGAGGACAATTTGGCTCCTGAATCTCGCTGGTGGAAAACCTCTATTAATGAGTTTGTTCCTTGTAGATTGATCGGACTGGTTTCATAAAAGGGTTGTTCGTGCACCTGGATGGAAAAACCTGCAAAACAAAGGGAAGTCTTTAGAAATAATAAAGGATCTTATAATGGTCAAGGTAGCAAACATGGAGGAGGCCCTTCGAGGCTGAGAGCCCAAACGGTTGTTCTGTGTGTGTTCTTGAGGAAGAAAAGGATGGAGAGAATCAAGGAAGAGATATCTTTACCTTGGAGCTCAAGCTCCTATATATATATATATGTATAGATTTGTGTCCATGTGAAACTCATTTACAATGGACATCTACGAAAAGGAACTCCAATATTTATCAGTACATTCATCATGAAGGTGAATGCCTTGTTGCCTTTCGGATCTTCCTCAGACGTTCACCAATTGTTAGTTGGGCACGTGGGAATGTCTTCTAAATAATTGTTTACTGGATAGGAAGCCCATATTACTATGCTGGTCAAGTTCAAAGAATTTTTAATGTAAAAAAATGAAGTGTTTTTTAAAAAAATAAAAAAATTATAAAATCTAGATTATCAACTTGATTGAGATTAATAAGCCTAATTAAATAAATATTAAGAGATGAAACTGAAAAAAATATAAGTTTAAAAAAAATCAAGCAAACTTGTGAGAATTTTTTAAACCTGATTTAAGCTTTTAAATTCGTAATTCATGAAATTATGAACGGTTAAACTTCCAACCAATCAATCAACTCAACGTTGAAATATGAAATAAAAAAAATCTATAAAAAAAAAGGCAAGAAAAAATTCAAGTCAACCCGAATTAAACTGTTAAATTTACGATTTAGATCATAAGATCATGATAACTTCATAAAAAAACTAATAAAAAAAATACAAAGTTTCATTTCTATCAGATTCAATGATGAAGGTTGAAATCAAGACAAACAAACTAAACCTATGAAATCAAAATAAACTCTATGCAAAGCAATTTGAAGAAAATTACAAACTCTAATTTCCAAGCAACATAATATTAAAGGATGAAATTAAAAAAAAAACTAAAAAAAAAATACTAAGTTGTTGGAGAATGAATTGAAAAAAAAAATCCCATTAAAAAATTACCCAATGAGAACATAATAATAAAATAAAATTATGAAGCCTAATTAAAAATATATTTAATTAAAAAAAACCCAAACAAAATGAATAGAGTCAATCCAGATCAACATGTCAAACTCACAACCCTAGTCATGAGATCAGAATTACCCTATAAAAAACAAGTAAAACAATTATAAAAGAAAATCTCCAACTAATCCAATATTGAAGGATAAAATTGAAACATAACTAAATTAGAAAAAAAAATAGCCCAAAAAATAACTCGAGTCAACTCAAGTTAACCCGTTAAAACAATGATTTGGATAATGAGATCAGGATAAATTTGTAAAAAGCAAACCAAAAAAAATTATGAAGCTCCACTTCCAATAAATCTAATGTTGAAACTAAAAAAAAAAAAAATTGTATCCATGAGATCGACATATAACTCAATAGAAATAAAATCAAAAGAAATTATGAAGTATAATAAAAAAAAACCTAATATTGAAGGATGAAATTGAAAAAAAAAATACACAAAACACTATTCTAGTGAATAATATTTTGTGAGTGGTTGTAGTAATTTAGTCACATGCTTTAGTATTTTGTTAGCTAGCTAGTTAGCCAGCACTCCGCTACAGGTGGAATAAAAAAACTTAACACAAAAAAAATCTATAAGTCTTGTCAACATGTTTTCTAGAAAAAAAAATAATTTTAAATGTGAGTTTAAAATTACATTTAATAAAATTGATTGAGGATTAAATATGCCAATAAATATTAAAAAGAGTTGTTAATACTAATTAAAGAATAAGTTGAGAACTTGAGAGATAGATGCATATTAAAATATTTGATCTTATATAGCGGGGAGCCCTCAAAATCTTATTTATTTATTTATATGGAAATATTTTTTTAATATAACAAGAGGTAATTGAAATTATATCAAAAAAAATTAATTTTATAGTATAATTCCTCCTTTTTTAATCTCTTAAAAAAATTATATTTATTGTTCTATGTATTTATTTAATAAAAACAAAAGCAATTAGGCAAAAACCGATAAAAATGGATGATTTAAAATAAGGATAAAAAATGTATTTGTATAATCAAAACTTTTTTATCCTATCAGAGCGTTCAATTTGTTTGGCAATTTTTTACTATAATATTTATTTTTTAGACAACATTTTATCATAATCATAAAAGTAAGTTTTTATTGAAAAAATAATATTACGATAATTTGATGTGAAAGTATTAAAAAAACATAAGAATAATACATCGTTTATGCATTGTCATGGGAAACTATTTGGCAATTATTAAATTCAACTTGACCTAGCAGGTTAACCTCAAGGCTCATTGCCATGGTTGATTGGTTAGATCAGGTTTTAAGTTAAACCATATGAGAGTTCATTTCATGCGACCTGATCAATTTGACAAATTCAAATACAACTCATTCGACTGAGTTAAAATCTAATTTAACTTTTAAAAAAATCCATGACATCACCGTTCTTATTTTTTAAAATATTGAGATAAACATCATTTCAGATCGATTCAAGTCTTCAAAATTTCTTTGTTTAATTTTTTTTTAATAGTTAGAGGAAGATGTGTTGGGTTGACCCACATCAACGCAAGTTCATCGCCAAACCAACAACCTGGATCATGGACCTCGTTTGGTTTGTGGGTTAGTGCACTTGCCCCACTTTAAAAAAGGCCACGTCAGCCGGCGCCTAACCTTCTTCTTCTTCTTTCTTTCTTAAAATGGATGGACAATGGACAATGTGTTGTTCACTGGTTGTATTCTAGCCATCTAAGGTATCTGGAAAGTTACCGAAAAATTAAGTAACAGCTATCTGGACAAAAAAAACTCATTTATAATTTATTTTCACATTAAAACACCTTAAAAAATCCACAAATATCAATCAACTCATATCTAACCTCAAAAAAATATTTAATCCATCAAAAAGTTGAAAATTCACCCTTATTAATAAAACAAACCTAAGACCATATATGTTTTTTTTGGCAAGATTAGGGATAAAAAAACACCTCAATGAAACTCCTCTCATCCATTGGATTCCATTGACACCAAAACAATTTTGTTTATTGCTGGAGTGCAGCGAAGGAACCTCTCTCTCTTTGGTGATTTTCTCTCTCATCTCTCAAGTTTTGGAACTAAAACATGAACAAAAAAAAGTTTTGGATTAAACTAAAAAAAAGTATATCAAAAATGAAAAATAAAAAACTCAGGGACCAAAGTTTTTAAAAAACACGCCTTATGAATAGTAAAAGAAAAAAGCCAAAGTTTTAAAAAACACGCCTTATGAATAGTAAAAGAAAAAAGTATGCATTTTGTTTCAAAGTCAAATCCAATCCCCGAAGTTTTAGCAATAAAATTGAACATTATCTTGCTAAATCGAGCATCAATTTGATACCAGGATGTTTTTAACATCATAGGAACCTGTAACAAACTAATTGAAATAAATTATCAGCCCTAAATCCAAGTCAACTTAATTTGTAAGGACAAAATTGAAACAAAAAGTTAAGTGATCAAAGTAGAAAATTCTCCAAGGATAAGAAAAGAAAGAAGAGAAAACACTATTGAAATCCACCTATTGTGTTTTCTTTCACAATGTAATGTGAAGTGTGTTTCGATGGTATTGAGATGCATAATACTTTTCAAAAGTATTTTTCGCTTGAAAATGCATAAAAAATAATTTTCAGATTGTTTTTATTTTTATTTTTAACATTAATGCATTAAAACTATTGAAAAATACTAAAAAAATATTAATTTGATATTTTTTTAAGTGAAATATACTTTTAAAACACAACAAAAAAAGAGGTCACTAGACTCCCGGAATCAACAACTCATTTAAGTTTCTTTTAATAAACACCTCCCTTTTATCATTCTTAATCTATATGAAAATCTAGTCACTTGAGAACCCAACAATATATCAAATTAAACCAAACACACAAAAAAACAGGGAAAAAGAAGGAAAATAGATAATATTACGAAGAGGAACACAATCAAGTGATTTTTGTTAGATTTAACTTAGGAATTTATTTTCAAGAGGTTTGTTTGATATTTTATTTTATTTTCCTTTTGTTTATGTTTTCGAATTTTTGAGAACAAGATGTGAAAAATTATTTTTTTAAAAAAAAAAACCTGAATTTTTTTTTAAAAAACTCTTAAAAATCATTTTTGGTTTGAAAAAGTTTTCTCAACTAGTTATTTGCATTTTTTATTAGGCTATTAACATATATTTTCAGGCTTAGGTTGGATTTAAGAACCGGGAAATGGACATGGATCATGATTAGAATTCAAGCTGGGCCTTGGTTCTAGTGCGATGGGCTCAAGATGGGGTGTTGGGCTAGAGGGTCTAACCATTCTTTTATTAAATTTTATTTAAGATTAATTATTTTTTTTATATTTTTTGAATTATTTAAAAATAAAAATAAAAAAGTTATTTTAATATATTTATATAAAAAAATATTTTAAAAAATTATTATTATTACGCGTTTATAAACATGAAGGTACAGAAAGAAAGTAATGATAACTGGAATATCTTATTATAGAGATTAAATATATTTTATAAAAGAAAAAATTAAAATAAAATAACCAACTTTTTAATATTTTAAAAAGAGCTCAAAAAACTGGAAAAAGAAGAAGAACAGAAACAGAAAACGAAAATGATATCAAAAGTGTCTACACAAATTAAAAAAATTAAAATTGAAAAGCATGAAGAGTAATCCCTGCTTGGATGCTGGAAGCTTTCACAGTTGAAAAGAAAAGAAAAGAAAAGAAAATAAAAATGATGACATGATTGATAGACGCAGTTTGAATAACTAAAAAGAAAAAAATGTCTTAGTAATTAAGAAAAGGAAAGGAAAATAAAAGGATTGAAAATATTTTATTTTGCACTGGAAACTTGAAAAGCCAATCTGGAGTGGAAAACACAATCGAAAAATGGCAAGCAACAGAGACGACTCGCTTTCATACACCAACAACCTCTCATTACCTTGCTCTCCAATCACAGCTTCTGACCTTCTAGAGCCCTATTACCTCCCCGACCCTTCAAGCTCTCTCTTTGGCAGTGCTTCCAATAGCTACCAAAACGACTCTGTTTTGCTCATTGATCCTACTACGTGCAGCGGCAGTGATGCGGAGTTTGGGTTCTCTAGACCTGATTTCAGACAAAGCCCACTTGCTGGGACTGTACAGTTGTATCACCGCCACGTCTTCTTGTGTTACAAGAACCCTTCTGTTTGGCCAGCTAGGATTGAGGCTGCTGAGTTTGATCGTTTGCCTAGGCTGCTCTCCGCTGCTGTCATGGCTAGGAAAGGAGATATGAAGAACGAGGTGTGCTTTTCGGTTTCATTCTTGAAATGGGTTGCTTTTATTTTTTAGTAAACTGAAGTGGGTTTTGTTTGTTTTAATGTGATTTCTTAGCTTTCATTCTGATGGTGGGTTGTTTGGTTTTGTGGGATTTTTGAACTGGTTTTTGTCTTCTTGTTTGCGTTGTCTCTTTGGTCTTCATGTGGGTTGGTGTATTTTTAGTGGATTGAAGTGGGTTGGCTTGTGAATTGGTTCAGATTATGGCTGACTTGAACGTCTCTGATTCGGGGCTATTTTAGTTAGCTTCAACGTGATGTGGTTGATTTAGTTTTAGTGAATTGAACATACATTGAAGTGGGATTTTTGGTGGTTTGTGGATTGGTTCGATTATTGAAAGTGCGTGATTTTGTGGTATTGTTACTTCAAAATGATAGGTTTGGTTTAGATTAGTAGACTGGAGTGATTCTGCTTCTTGTGGATTTTTCAATCTATGGCTAATTTGAAGGTGAGGTGTTTATTGGTATTTTTGCTTCAAGTTGATGCATTAGGTTTTAATTTTTAGTGTTGTTGAATTCGATTATGTTTGGGGACCAACCACAGCTCATTTAAATTTTGAGGACTGTTTTGGTGGTGGATGTTTGGATGTCTACGAATTCTTGTAGGGTTGGGTTTGTTTTGAGTGAACTGAATTGAGGTCGGTGAAGGTAGTAGGTGCTTTAGGGATTTGGAGATCTGCAATTTAAGCTTCACTGGACTGAGGTTTTAGGCGTGGGTTTGTCAGAATGCCATTAGATTGAAGGTGTGTTATTTGGTGTCATTCTTGCTTCAGGTTGATGTGGTCGGTTCTAGTGTTAATGATTTCAGATGAGGTTATTTGCAGTTAGAGGATTGCCTATGAGTGCAGAGAAATTTTAGTTTGACTTCAAATGAGGAGGATGGCCCTTATTTTAATTTTAGGGGATCAATAAAGTCTCCTTTGAGTTGCTTGGTATTTTAGAAGTTTGAAGGTTTTCTTTTTATCCATTTACTAGATTGATTTGA
>Ga0307510_10006753_pt1 | contig 13681 bp, 5 predicted proteins | sample 12_EM_MG_FD_207224 | JGI IMG/M metagenome (GOLD analysis project Ga0307510, IMG submission 207224) | Populus trichocarpa ectomycorrhiza microbial communities from riparian zone in the Pacific Northwest, United States - 12_EM | ecosystem: Host-associated > Plants > Roots > Unclassified | place... | reverse complement strand
TGTATTTCAATCAAAACACTATTCTTGGAATCACCTAATTATGATAATTTTAGATCATTGTTATGTGCATTATTGTTGTCATCTGATATTACAAGTTGAAAGAGACTAATTTCTAGTGGTTGAAGATTTAGGAAATTGGAGCTACAACAAGCTTTTTTTATATAAAAAAAAAAGGGGATGGAAGTTTGAAAATGAGAGAAGAGCTAACTTTAATTATGTAATTTTTAGCCTAATCATATCAAACTTTCTATTTGATTTTGGGGGAAAAAGGGATTAGAATGAATTAATATTTTTTTAAAAAAATAAAATTAATTGATACAATAATACTAGATGGTTGAAAGAATCCTTTTCGAATTATTTTTTTTTATTTTTTTTTCATGAAGAAAATCCATGGTAATAATTGCAAAACATTCGTTGGACAAATCAAATAATGAAGCATGCGAGTAGAGCCAATCTCACAAAGATCACTCATTCCTCACAAGTCTTATCCTTCTTTTACATTTTAGCATAATGATTTCAAATCATGTACACTTGTCAATTCTTAGTTTCAATAATTTCTTTATAAATTAAAATCCTTTATTAGAACGTCCTGGCTGTAAACCAACAATGCTTCACAAGATCATTTTCGATCGTTTCATGTTTTTTGATTCGAAATAATTATAAAGTAATATCTCGTGCTTGTAATTTCCTCTGTTAAATCACTCATTTCTACAACATATAATACTTCAAAGCGACAAAACGTAATTAGTTGTTCGTCCTTGTGCAATATAGTAAGTTTCCAATTATTTAATTGTGATAATTTTTTTATATATATAACCTGGGATGTCCGGGTCAGCTTACGCGCACCACGACTAATTTTCGGACCCACTGAACACCCTGCAAGCCCAATAAACAATTAAATGACCACAGAAATGACATGAATACACAGAAAAATAAATTTAATTGTGATAATTTGAACCTTAAATACATGTCAAGTTTCTTATTCTTCGCAAAAACACTTAATTAAAATTAACATATACTCACTAGAAAAATAAATCTTTATTTTACATGAAACATTTTGATGAAAGGATTAATTGGACCTTTATTTGAAGTTTAAATTACCACATTAGAGTATATAAAAATTGATTGGATATTTGCCTATTTATATAAAGATGAATCATTAACTCTTGTTCTTATATATGTGCACCACCCATTTTCCACATTGAGAATCTCACCCCTTTTTTTTCTCAAATAGGTATCACATTTTGATCATTCTCGGTTTCCAAAGTGTAGCAAGAAAATTTATAGTAAGAAATTAGGTCAATGTTTTTGCCAGAAGAAAGTACAATAAAAAATCCAAAATAATAATATAATAGAAACTTATCCTTGAAAGGCAAAGGGACTAATTGTTGCTATTGGAAGCTGCTATGGGCCCTGATTAAAGCAAACAAAATTACTGTAATCATGGTAATTTAATTGAGTCTGTTACATCAAATGGGCCTCCTTCTAAATCTTTGCAATGGATTAACGAAATGCATGATCACCCCCAATGCATCAGATACTGCATCATCTTTGTAAAGTTCTTGGAAGAGATGAAAGCTGAGGATTTTTAGCAGAAAATGCCCATAATTTGCCATCCTTAAGCGACAAAACGTGGTAAAAGCAAGCGTCTTAGGTTCTGGGATGGAAGCTAATGATTAGCATGATTTCTTGTAACACATAATTCATGGGGGTTCTTCTGAACCATTTTTCAAGTTGTTCATGGGCCACGATATGTTGTTTTGGTGCATTGCGCATCATTGTTCTTCTAACTCTTTGTTTATTTGGAAAACTTTGTTGGGTCCTTTTAAATTACTTTTTTCCATGAAACAGGGAAAAGAATTGAGTACTGTTCAAGCTATAGTCAAAGGAGTTTTAAAGATTTGTAAGAAACATTGAGAAAAATATTAATCGAGGTCCTACAAATTTCAAATCAAATTCATGAACTATAAGTGAAAATGTTAAGAGTACGGATCTCATTATTCACGAAATAGCCATGATCAAGTCGTGAGCGTTTCTTATTTTACTAGTAAAATTATTAGTCACTAATCAAAATAATGGATCGTCGAATTCTTATTTATCAAAATTATGAGGATTAAAAGACTTAATTGATGTTGGACTACATAGTAGGAAGTAATCTTCTCCTTTTTCTCTTGATAAGCAATAGCTTGCTTTAAATGCTAAAAAAAAGTGAAAAACAAACAATAAATGTATCTACGCAATCTATTAGTTGAAAGATTTATCTATTAGTTGAAAGATATATGAACTAATTATTAGAAAGACAGTATAGTTAAATAATTCAATGTCAAATAATAAAAATTAAATTAAATTAAAATAAACCCTAAAAAAGATCAAAATGATGAAAAGGATTAAAAAAATAAGGACCAAAATTGAAAATGAAGTAAAATTAAATTAAACTTCCAAGGAAAAAATTAAAAAAAAATAATCAAAAGAATAAAAAAAATTCAATCAAAAAAATGAGAAGCAGATTGAATAAAAAAATCTAATGAAATTAAATAATGAGAAATGAAATTAAAAATAAAACAAATTTAAAAAAACATCAACTCTCAAGGAAATTTTTTTTTTTTTTTTTGTGACATACCTAAGTAAAAATTCCTAAAGACGTTGTAGAAGACTTTATTTTTGTAATGCATGCGTGTACATGTAGAATATTTTTTTTCTAATGTAAAAATTAAAGTTAAATCAAAGCGATTGGCTTGCCGTCCGACAAGCATATTAACAAGTCTCTCCCTCGCAACCGACCAGCAAAATTCAACGCAAAGCTCCCATATTTTCAATGGAAAAATGTGATAGGTTATCCAATATTAATTGCATGAATTATTTGGGTTGGCAGCAAGAATTTTCAACTCCCACTTTTCAAACTTGGACGACTAACCGCAGCAAGTATTTCAACTCCCACTTTCCAACACCTTAATTTCACTATAACTTGGTAACCACTAATTAAACTGCATATAATTTCCAAACCATATGTGCATGCATGGGGATAGCTCTAATTCGTTCTTAAATAACATGAGAATTTTACAGTTATTGTGACTCGAATGTAAACATCCATCCGGCTCCTTAGCGAAGTAAAGAAAGAGGGATTAGGTCTTGAATCGCTTTTCATTTGCCAGAAATAGACTTACGATCCAGTCTTGGTGATGGCGGGCAGATAAGGGCTAGTAAATACTTAATAGCTAGCGGAACAAGAGAAGAAATTATTCGATTGCGACACAAACAGGGGCTTAATTGCCATCAAAAGAAGAGTTTAGGATCTATTATGTCACATCACAAATTGGATCGAATCCGGAACAGCCTGCACGATGCAAGAGGCTTCATAGTTCATACCACTCACCTATAAAGCCAATGGTAATTAGGGTTGATTACATCAAATTAATGGGACTTTTAAGCGTGATCATACATTCATAGCTATAGGAGAAAAGCTTGGTATATCATTCTCCACGTATAAATGCCCTCTCATCGTTCCCAAATTCAATTTTTTTCGATCGGAATCCCATTGAGTTGTGAATAATAACCAAACACGTGGATCCATCAAGACCCCCTCCCCTATTCCCTTGGTTTGTCATGATCAAAGGGGAAGCATTGAGTTGATGGAGGCTTTTCAAGTCCTTTGCTATTTGTTATGATAACATGTTATGATAAATCCCACAAATACAGAAAAGCCTATAATTTCGCTTGTTCATTCACTATATCCATGAAAAACAAATGGATGGACAATTCTCCAAAGTCCACTTCTCTCATCATTGCTTGAAAATTGAGTTGATTGATGATAGATGCATACGTACATACGTACATCGTGGATATACGCGTACACGTTAATGATTTCCATGCTGTCAAGACAGGAAGATTTGATGAAGTGAATTACATAGTGTATGTCATGGCAAACAAAATACAAGTTCCATAGTGGTAGAAGTCGTGTAGGTTTTTTGACTCGGTGTAGGAGACATGTAAGCATTGATTTATTCGTGCGTATCAAATCAAGGAAAGTACAGGCTATTTCTTCAAAAAAGGAAAAAAAAGAGTACAAATTAACAACTGCCTCACATGGCACATGAGATTTCTTCTGCCTAATATTCAATGGCAGTGATCAAGATTTGTTGAAGAAAATATCAAATGAGGTTTACCATTACGCTTTTTGTTGCCAGTGGTTATTACTGAAATCAAGAAAGTGTAAGAAACCTAATGATCCTAAGGCTAAACCCTACTCAACCCTATTAATTTGAGAATACTTGTCTGCCAAGTTCAACTATGAGACTTTCATCTATATAAAAAAAAAATAATAATAAAACCTTGAAGGAGCAGATCTAATTAAAGTTTGGTGGAATTAGAATTATAGCCTTCAAATGTTATTAAAATACTTTAAATCCATAAATTGGTATATTTTTGAATTTCTTTCTTCATGAACAATAAAGGAATTATCAAGTTCCATATGAGTACATGAAAATAAAGAAATAAATTAATCTACATGACTTCAGAAAATTTCACCCTTATGGATGACGAAGAACATTTAATTAATGAAGTAGTAGTTCAAGCTTTGGGTACTTAACCAAAATATATATACGTAACCCGAAAGAGAACTATAACTTGTATATACGTACACGTACATTTATACAGAAACACGGGTCTATATGGCTCAGAAATATAAGCAAATTGCAAGGAAGAAGGAGCTTTTCTTCATCAACTGATGATATTTTGGATCTAGTATTTTTTTTTATCAGTAATTAACCCAAAACGGAAAATATATAAACAAAAAAAGAGTCTAATAATTAGACTTCTGTCATCAAGCTAGCACTGTTTTTGTCTACATTTGATACACACCAAAATTACCAACCAGTTCTCCTTGAGAGTAAAGGAGAAACAATACATAATCATTACATTTTCTTTCAACAAACCTCCAATTAAAAGAAGAAGAATTATGCTACCCAGCAACCCCATATACAGTACCCACCAACTCCTCAGTGTTTTCAAGAAAAATGAAATAAAAATAGTCACCTTTTCTTCAAGAACCCTATTTAATCTTCATGGTGATCTCCAATTTTGTAAGCCAATGCCATTGTGTCTCCGTGAAGGGCCAGAAGTTGGTATAGGTAGATGTCTTGGCAGGAAATTCAAGAAATGGCCTTTGTACTGAGTCTTTGGCTTGAAGTTAAAAACATTGGTGGATCTTGAACCATGAGAGTAACCAACAAAGAAAATGAAGAACAAGAAGAAGAGACAAAGAAGTAGAGTTAGAGGTCTTCTACATGCAACCATCATGCAAAACTACAAGTGACAAAGAGAGAAAGAAAGAGAGAGAGAGAGAGAGATGGAGAAGGTAACAAGGGGGTGGCGCTAGTTTTTTAGGGTATAACTTTGATGAGCAAAAGGTGTTGAGAGCAGGAAACATGGGCAATTCAATGAAGAATCGTGTGTATTATTAGATTGAGACGTTGGCTGGCTATATGTGCGTTTGCGTGTGAAGTGTTGAGAGAGAGAGAGATGATTTTAAAAGACAGAAATCAGATGCTTCTACAAGTAGTGGTAGTGTTGGAGGCAGAAAGTTGAAAGAAATGTAAAGGCTGGATAAAAAGCTTTTGAATGGGTCTTATTGGGGCTGGGAGGGGTGTTATTAAAAGATGGGAAAAAAAGGGTTTTCCTTTTGTGATCAAACGCCACCAAATGAAAAGGAAAGAAAAAAAAGGAATTGAGCAAAAAGGAGAGAAAGATTAAAGATTTTTAAAGTTATGGGAAGGTTTTGTTGTGTCATCTTTTCTTGGGGTTAGGTTGTGTTTGGTCCCACTTGTTATAAATGGCCGACTGTAAGCTGGAATACCACCTGTAGTTTTAGGTCCTTGTAACAGCAAAACCTGTCCCTTACTTGTCACCCCACCCCTACATTTGTAGGGCTTGAATATTTCTTATATTTCATGCTAATAATGCAGCATATCTATATGTGTGTGTGTGTGTGTGTGTGTGTGTGTGTGTGTGTAAGGTTTTTTCGGTGTTGTTGGAGTATATTGCAAGGAGATAACTTTCTTGGATAAATATTCTAGTACTTATATGGTAGTAACTATATGATAAGTTTGATGCATAAATTTGGGACGAGTATTTGTGATTTGATGATTCAGTAATATTGAACCATATTGTTTAGAAAAGCTAATTGGATCATTAAAATTATGGAATCATGGTTATTATATTTAGGGTATGTTTAGGTGTGTGATAGCGATTGCTTTTTAAAGTGATTTTTGTCTAAAAATACATCAAAATAATATATTTTTTATTTTTAAAAAATTATTTTTGATACCAGCACATCAAAACGATCTGAAAATATAAAAAATATTAAATTTAAATTAAAAAAATTTAATTTTTATAAAACACGATTCCTAAACAGTCTTTTAATACGAGACTAATTAAAGCAAAGTCTTAGATAAACTTGTTGAGTCGGCGTGAATTAATCACCTTAACAAATTCAACTTTATACTCTTTGGAATAAATTGAATCACTTATATTAGTAATTTGGTGAAGTTAGTAAAAGAGATCCAAGGTTTAAATCTTACTTTTTTCAAACAAATTGGTATTTTTATTTTTTTTGTTTTTTCAAGTCAAATTGTTTTTGACCTAATTGAGCTCTTGAACCTGTCAAAATCCTAGGCAATCCAATCATAAACCTAGACAAGTTAAATTTTATTTTTTGAATCAGCTCGTGAGGTCATACATATTAGGTTAACAACCATGATAAAAAAAAAAAAAAAAAGTGGTATTTATATCTTTCATGCCCTGAAATCACATCTCAAACGAACTTTTTTTCCTGTAAAACAAAAGAAAATATTGATAAAGTTTAGCGAATTGTCAAACTTGATCAAGATCTCAATCAATTAAGCGTACATCGTATCCTTTTCTTCTTGTATAAGCTAACGATCTTGACATGAATGGAAACTTGGCTGCAAATGGAAAGAGCGAATGACTTTGGCTTGGATCCAGAACGTCAAGGATCCAATTATCATTCTTGAAATCAAGCACAAGTTTTTAACATGACTGAAACATCAAATCACAGGGACCTTCACTCTTAAGAAAATCCGTATATAATTAATAGTATTTGCTTCCTGTCCTGCCCATATTCCTAAATTAAAGGCGACAGGACAGTGTGTCATTCTGCACGAACAGTGAGTAAACAAAAATCAGTGCCTTTTCACTTACAGTAGGTCGACGTACAACCTACTGCCTCTCAAATCTATCTCCATCTCCCTCACTGTTATAGCTCTCAAAGCTACCATACATATAATCGTCTTCTAGCAAGAGAGATATGGTTTCCAAGGAGTAGAGTTGAGAGATCCATTCATGCCCACAGTCATGTCTACTGTCCAATATTGAGCCTCATATATATTGCCACAATAGATGTGAGATTACGTAGAAAGGTCCTCTGTATGAAGCGATAAGAGAGAGTTGCAAGTGGGCTGTGGTAGATATCTAGTTCGTAGAAGAAACAAGAGACTAGGAGACAACTAAAATCCCCACAAAATTCTAGAATAGTAAAAATTTTATTTCGATTGCTAATTCAATCACTAAAATCAGTTTATGTTGCGACTTGTGAGTTGTTCAAAGTTTGAACTTTTTATAATATTGCTAGCCTACATAGATAACTTGTGTAACTATCAGAAAATCAAAAAATACAAACGGAAATACTGAGGGAATATTTTTGTTGGTAAATTGCAGAGGAATTTTACCTATGGCAATATTCCCTCTGTATTTACTGACGGAATTATATTGGAAAAAAATAATTAAAAAAAACAGCAAAAGAAACAATGACGTGTTATTTTTACCAACGGAATTACCGACAGAATTTATTCGGTCGGTAAATTAGTTGGTAAACTGTGAACACTGTTCATCATGTCAATTACAAAGAGAATTATCAGCGGAAAATTCCGTCAGTATTTTCCAGAAAGCTTTGGAACTGTTCACTTCCCAATTACACTATTAATTACAGTTCTTTACAGACGGAATCACCGATGGATTGAAAATTCGTCAGTGTTATTTGGAGGTTTTCTGAAAAAATTAGATTAAATTAAATATTATAGACGAAATCACCGACGGATTGAAAAGTCATCGATGATATTTGACGGTTTCTGAAATTTTTTTAATAAATTAAATATTACAAACGTAATCACCAACGGAATGATTAAAAATATTAATATTTAATTATCCGTCAGTAAAACCGTCGGTAAAACGCCCAATAAAAAACCTAAAATCCCTAATTTCACAACAGACGAAGCTCCTTTCTTCTTCTTCTTCTTCCCCATATGTAAAAAACATTGATATCCATTTCTTTCTCTTCTCTTCTCTCCCCAACTCCCTCTCTTCTCCTCCATGCTCAGGTATGTATTTTTCTCCTTTCTTCTTTTTTTTTTCTCAGTTTTTTTTAATTAATATACTTTACGAATTTTTATTTTTTTTTCTCTTTTTAACTTCACTTGCAACCACGTTAAGGTAAGATTTTTCTTTTTTCTTCTTTTTTTGTTTTTTTCACTTTATTTGTTTTTTTAATTGTTTTTGCTCTTAATAATTGTATGAATATTGTTGTAGGATTTTTTTTTCATATGACTTTATTTTTCTTTTTTCCAAGCATTTTGAGTATTATAGAGTGTTGATTTATATTAATTTAATTATTTTATAGTTTTGTAAAATGAATTTTTAAAAAAATATTTTCAAATAATTACTGACGAAATTACATACGGTATTTTGTGAGGGAAATACCTACGGAATGAAGCGAATAATTATTTTTTTGCCCCCCTTTTCCGTTGGTAAATCCATCGATAATAATATTTTTTTATTACTGACGGACAAAAAATTACCAACAAAAGATTCACCGACGGAGCATTCTCGTTGGTGATTTCATTGGTAAATTAATTACCAACAAAATGATAGTATAAATACCGACGGAAAATTTCATCGGTAAATCTAAAGATTGTGGTAGTGTGTATGACTACCGACATAATTTTAAAGAATTGGTTTTATAATATTGATTAATATTGGGTCGAGCCACTTGTGAGTTGTTCAAAGTTCAACATTTTAAACCATCTAGGTGATGGCCCAGTGGTAAGAGTTTGGGACCAAGAGGTTTGCTCCATTTGTGGTCTCAGGTTCGAACCCTGTGGTTGCTTATATGATGGCCACTGGAGGTTTACATGGTCGTTAACTTCAGGGCCCGTGGGATTAGTCGAGATGCGTGTAAGCTGGCCCGGACACCCACGTTAAATTAAAAAAAAAGTTCAACATTTTAAGGACTGTATTTGAGGTCCTTTATAAAAACATATTGAGTTAGCGTGGATCTATTTATATATAAAATAAATTTATAAAGTTTATTTTTTACAACAATTATATAATTTTTTAATATCAATACATTCAAATTATTGAAAAACATTAAAAAAATAATTGTTTTTGTTTATATAATTGTTTCTGTTTTAATAGAGATTATATTATTGATCTTAATGAATCTTATATTATATAATTGTTTCTGTTTTAGTAGAGATTAATTTTACTCAAATACATTCCATTAGAAGATCATTTCTAAACCCCTAGGATTAGCTCAAGTAGTTAAGACTTGGCTTGGATACTAGAAGTGATGTGTTATGAGATTTAGTTGAATCAATTGGTTGAACCAGTTAATATATAAAAATCTAAATTGGGTCAGTTTTTTTTTAAAAAAACCTACATTTGTTTGGAAGAAGAAAAAAGAGTTGGACCACGAAAGCCTATTCGAGGGGCGGAAAACCTACATATGTTCGAGCCTCTCCCGTCACTGAAAAAAATAAACATGGAGTCTATTCGAGGGGGGGAAAACCAAGATGAGTCCTTGTTGACCCAAATTCCAGATCAACCTCAGTGAAGATCTGCTTATAAAAAATTGGGAGAAAAAACTATTTTGGATAAGAGCACACCTAACAAAATCATACGAGGGTGTGTGCTATATACGAGACTCTCACACACACTGCATCTATCTGGGCCATTAAATAAATGGTTCCTGCTCCAACCCCCACGCCAAGAAAATCTGATGTGTGTTTTAGGTCTTCGTGGACCATGCCTGTGTCGACTGGACCGTACCAAAACCTATGAGGTTCAATAAATTCCCCCATTGTTTTGCTGGTCCAAATTCATCTGTTCTAGGTGTGACTTGGTCTTCATTCTTCAACTCGATCCTAACCGACTCATAAATGCGATTTGATGTTAGATACTACTGTAGTGTTCTTATGCAGCATTCTTCTGATCCCAATAGCGATCTTGATTTCACTAAGAAAGTAAACATTCGTGCCCTAGAAATAAAAAGCACGAAATTATGTAAAAAGCCACTTGAATTATTCGTGCATGCCCACACATGAGTTTAATTTGTATAGTAAAAAAATAAGATTGCATTTGTGGAAAACATAGTCCCATTCGCATATTAAAAGGGAGCAATGGCGGGGGGAAAATGGAACCATCGAGTGGTTTTTGGGTTTGATCCAAATTCACTCGAGGTAACGTCGTTATACTCAATCGGGGGCTCCATCTCGTGCAAAGAGCTGAAAAAGGTTTGGTAAAAATCTTAGATTTAACAAAAATGTTGCTGAAATTGCGTGGATAAAATACAATATGATAACCTAAAACTCATGTTGTGGTTTAAATTTTTGGATTAAAATAATTTTTTTAATAATCTTAAATAGAGTTTTAATTACTAAGTGATTGTGAATTTATTTTTTTTAAGGAAAGAAACACAAGTTAGTGATGTATTTATACAAATTAAACTCCAAATAGTTAAAAAAATAATATAAAATTGTTTTAAAAATATCATATATATAAACTTAAGTTTTTAAGAGTAAATGATAAAAATACGAGCTCTAAAGAGCAAATTCACTTGGAATTCGAGGGCAAAGGATACTGGTTGGTTCTTAAATTAAAGGGACCTACAGATTTTAAAATAAGCTGGACAAATTAGGAATGGACCGTTGAATATCATACTTTTTATTTTTTTTCATAGAACACATTAATGAAAGCAGTAAAGGAAAGTGCATAGGACTGGATTGCATTTTTAATGCAATAATATAGTCTTCTAAGACTGCCCCACTGATTTGATGGTGCATGGGATGTTGCCGGCCCCACTCACTATTTCATGTGGGGGTAAATTTAAAAGGTGAAAACAGCCAAGCTGTTTTATCACTTTTTTTTTTTTATTATTCCCTTTGAGCTTTGTGATCTGTAAATCTAGCTTTCATTTTATTGGAGAAAGTCTCGCAAGTAATTGAGATAGGTTGTTTTTATATTTTAAAATAATTTTTTTTATTTGTATGAAATTAGTTTTTTTATATTTTTAATTTTTTTATATGTTGATGTTAAAAAAATTATATTAATATATTTTTAAATAAAAAATAATCATTACTATAACATGAAATAGGCTTTATTATATGCCATGTGGATTAATCAGATAAATCATGAACTTTTTTTTCTTTTTTTTTTCTTTTTTTTAGTTGGGGTGGTGGTTATTATTCATAAAAAAAAAGAGGGGGGGGGGGGCGTGGAGAGGGGTATATAACCTTCAACTTCCATGGGCCGAGGCCTATTTCTTAATTGCTCGGGCCCAGCTCATTGAAAGTTAAGGCTTTTAGAAACATGCCCGATTACTTAGCCCATGGGCATCAAGGGCACGAACATTTCACCTCCTTTTTAACTATAAATATAACTATAACTAGTTTTTTTTTAAGGGGCAAGGTGATGTTCGAAACTTATTTTTATTTAATTTTCGATCAGTTAAAATAAGTAATTATAAGAAGTATAATTATTCAAGTTTTCAAGTAAGACACTAATTTTTTTATTTACATATTTATTTTTACAAAAAGATTTTTTTTATCAGGAACAAGATTTTTTAAATAAACAATTATCACCTCAAAGCAAGTTTGAATAAAAAATTATGACTTAATAATTTAAATTTTGACGCGACTATATAAAAAAATAAAAGAATAATTAATTTAATGAAACTATATAAAAAATAAATATTTTATCCTCGTTGAATATTAATGAGAAGTTAAAAAAATATCTTCATGTTAGTTTCATAAATAATTATTCATAAAACAATTATTAACAGTAAGGTAATAATATCTTTCAAGCTATTTATCAAAACTACTTAATTATATGTACAAAAACAAAGTTCATGCCCTCAAATTTCTCCAAAATCATAGTACTCACCTTGAAAGAAAAATACACAACAATTAATATAATAACCCTTAATTAATTAAGCCTCACTCGTGCAAAAACACACATTTAAATAATTGCAAGAGATTGTCAAATCTACCTCCCTCCCAAAAGAAACAAAACGAAAATCGAAAAGGATTGTCTAATATGCATTAATACATGCTTTATTGTTATTTTCCAAATCAAGATCCAAAGCAAATGACATGATTGGAAACACCAATAATAATAATAATAATAATAATACTAGTAGTGGTACAACATTGCACTCGATCTATACCCAATTCATTACTCGTTTCTATAGATGGTTTCTTACAAGCTACATCTAATGAATGGCCGTGTGAGGAACGCTTCTTTTTTTAAAAAAAATAATCAGAAATTCCTTGATTTTGGTATACATAATTTGTCATATTGCAATTTAAATTCATGCATGTATATATATCCTTTCGTTTTTCTATGAAAGATACCTTATTCTTCAAAAAAAAAAAAGAAGAGAAAAACCTATATATGCATATTAATGCAATCTATAAAAATAATAAAAAAACAAATAAGATTTGAATAAAAATCGAGTATATAATGATCTTGGCATGATAATCTTGGAGTAAGAGACATGCCTGGTCAAACTTGAAGAACTGCTCGTCAACCCCTCTTTTTACAAAAGAGAAACACCCACGTTTTGTTCAAATTATTCGGTGATGAACAGGAATAGAAATCCTTGCATGGAATCCTCTTCATTTTGACTTTTGTGTGTGTATAAAGTAAAGCGAAGTTTATGTAAGTTGGACAAGCTTTGCTTTCACCGCTGAAAATCATGTCCACTACTAGTGCATTAGTGACGTAAGAACCACCCAAAACATGAGGCATCTTTCAAGATTACTATCATATGCCCTAAGTTCCCTATCAAATTTATTTTAGCGGCCAATGAAAGGGCATGATTTCCATTACTTCTTTTTAAATTTCCTCGGGAACAATTAAGGGAAAAGAAATTTATTTTGGAGATTTTTTTTTCCCCAAATTTCAAAAGCAGAGATTCACAAAGTGAATGCAACCAGTCTAAAGAGATTAGTGTATGTTTTGTTGACTAATTGTGCACCAGTTCTGTAAAAAAATGGATGAGGAATCGAATTATTATACATATTTGTGGCCTTGGAATATTTCCTCTCGAACCGTTCATTTTCCCTATCTACACACTTCCTTTCTCGGCTGGAATTCTGATTCAAGACTATTCCAGATCAAGGTTTAGTTTGAAAATGGTTCAGTCGATAAGAATAATATAAATTATATTTTAAAATTATATTTAACAGTTTAAGTTTTTAGATGTGATGTTTTATTAACATCAAATTAGAACATTGATGACCACACGATTATAAATTCAAATCCTATTATTTTTATATTTTTACTATTTAAAATTTAATTAATAATATAAAATAGTGTTAATTTTTACAAGTTT
>Ga0307510_10006752_pt1 | contig 13682 bp, 14 predicted proteins | sample 12_EM_MG_FD_207224 | JGI IMG/M metagenome (GOLD analysis project Ga0307510, IMG submission 207224) | Populus trichocarpa ectomycorrhiza microbial communities from riparian zone in the Pacific Northwest, United States - 12_EM | ecosystem: Host-associated > Plants > Roots > Unclassified | place... | reverse complement strand
AGGAAAACTGTAAATCCAACTCAGAGTCCTGAACAGCCCTTGCAATCGTAGCAAGATAATAGGCTCTCTTGTGAAAATACCGATAATTTAGATAGTCTTTCTCCTGCACAATAGTCTTGTGTTGCCAATTAGTTTCCATTATCATAGTGAGTAAGGTATACACACTGGAGGCATCTGAAGAATTAGGTCAATCGCAAAGCCTTCATGCTGTTTTGCGACAGTCTTAAGCGCATAACTCCCCGCGATATTTACGTATGCCGGCTTTTCATATGAGAACTTGTACTTGATGTCTGCTCTTGGCCTCGGCTCTGGGAATGGAATCTGAATCTTGCACCCTCGCATTTCCCCCTCAACCTCGTGAAGCTGTGGATAGTTAGCATAATTTAGAAGTATGAGTGACTCAATATACGTACTGTGGCATCTGTTTTGCGTGGGATCTCGTCGATGATATTCTTAAGTCTGTGTAGCATCTTTTCGACCGGTGCCATTCTTTTGCGAGAGTCCACGCGGATTTCACAGAGTAATTCCTCAGTTTCCATTCGGAAAACGCTGGACTTGGATTCGTAACTCTCGCTCACGGCCTGCGCTTTTTCCTGTTCAGAAGGTGGACGTTTGGGGGTTTTCCTTGTCCTTAATTTCGCCTTAAACGTTCGATCTCCAACGTCGCCTTCCTTGGAAATAGCCTCCGATTCTTCCTCCGAAGAGAGTCCACCTGTAGTCGCCCTGGCCCCAGCTTCCCCATCTTCTTTCTCAATTTCGGTTCGGCGTTTTTTTGTGGCGGGCGCCATTATGGCAATTTTTATTTGCTGTTGAAGGGTCAAGGCAAGACGTTAGTGGCCTGAATTTTCAGAACAAAATTACCGGTGGGCCTGTAGTGTGTGGGGAATTAGGTGGTTTGTAGGTTTCTCTTACCGCGCTATCATACTTTTAGAGGTGGGCTGGTTGGTGGCTTGGCAGGTATTCTCAGCAGAGCCGCATGAGGCTCGCATCATTCGAATCCTGCTCCCCCCACCCATAAAAAGCTTCCTGAAAAAGCAACCCCGCCAACAACAAAATGCTCAGCGAACAGGTGGTGATTTCGACTTTCCGACCAACGCCAGATACCTCGAGTGCTGCAGCAGCAGAACCCGCAATTTCCGTTTACGATTTACACACATTCTCTCAGACTGCAGTCTTCAAACGGTCCACGACCGCTAAGAATTGCTTGGCAATAACAGATTCGCATCTGTTCGCTGCGCAAAGCGATAAGGCAGTTGTAAACATATACAGCCGAGAGAAAGGGAATTTAGAGACCACAGTCCCGTTCAAAGAAAAGTTCACTGTTCTTGAGGCCGGCAGTAAGGAAATTATTGCCGGAGGAACGGAAGATGGAAGGCTAATGCTTTGGGAGGTTTGTTCGCAATAGTTTCCGAGTAAGAAGGAATTCTAATAAGAATAGACTACTACGGGACGATATATATCTACCCAACAAGCTCACCTCCAGAAAATCACCAGCGTAGTCTTTGATTGCTCTTCGAATTTCGTTATCACTGGCTCCGCCGACAGTAATGTGTATGTCTGGTCGATACCTGCTCTCCTCGACATACGGACCGGCGAACGTTCGCCCTTATATATTCTGGATCGACACACTCGAGAGATTACTGCTCTTGTTACTGGGAAAGCAGCAGCTGGTGGGCCTTCCGATATTCTACTCACTGCTTCCCGGGATCAATCTGTTTCCGCCTGGGACTTCCACACCGGCACACATCTGCGAACTTACATGTTCTCTTCAATCCCGACGTGTCTTGCCATCGACCCCGCAGACCGAGCATTCTACGCGGGGCTAGAAGATGGAGGAATTCAATGTGTGGACTTCTTCAACCCAACTGATGGAGCAGATGATACCGCCTCAAATCAGCTATTCACCAGAGAATTCAGGGATATACCCGTTATACTGCCCGAGAAACGATGGTTTGCTTCTGGCATTGAAGGCGTCATAACCGCTCTAGGTGTAGCTTTTGAGGGAAACTATGTTGTTTCGGGGAACGAAAACGGAGATGTCTGTGTCTGGGACGTTGCGACGGGTCACATGTTTCGGAATCTTGTTAAATTCAAAGGTACTACTCAGACTCCATAAACACTAAGGTTCGGAGGAATATACTCACACTTACTAGCAAGTATCGCAAGTTTAAAAATTCTTCCTCCAATTGGCTTCATGCCTGTGCATTCAGAAATTTCAGAGCAGAAACATCAACAAACCAACATATCAAAACCTCGCTATGATGCTGTCGTATCACCCTCGGTTGCCGACCTTCACGGATACACCGTCTCAACAAAATTGCTTATGCCCTCACTTCCCGGGGTGGTTACCTCTCCATTGGGGTCTATGCAGGTCAGCTTGTCAAGTTCATTTTCACCTGAAAATGACCTGGGCACACTGCAGCAACAGGCAGATCAGATGACGGCTTACAGGCCTGCGTTGGTGCCAAAGCACAAGACCGAAGCGCTGGAGGCCGAACTGAGAATCCTATATGAACAATATGACCGGCTGGCAGCGCTGCATAACATGACATGGGAGGGAATAGTAAAAGAGACCCTAGAGTAGATCCTTTTAGTCGAAATGTATTGGCAATTCAGTTTGTCAACGTATCATAGCTGTATAATACCGGTAGATTTCTCAAAACTCCCACCCCATCAATTGATAGATGTTTATCATTACTGTAATACTAAAGTCAAGTGACAAAGAACTCGAGCCGACGGCCATTTTACACCAAACCAAGCACTTTTTACCAACCATCTAATCACCCCCAATAAATCTGGGGGTTCTATTTTAGACTAAATTAAACCAGGAAACAAGAGAGTAGTTTCCAAGAAGAAAAATTAGGTAGAAAGTTTGTGGAATTGAGAGGTCAGAGATAACCTACCGTACAACATAGGTGGTTGTCATGTATCTTTTGTATGGTACCATCAAACAAAGTCTCAAGTCAATTTCTGATCCTACTACACCATTGCACGAAAAATCATGAGTTACCAATTCAGAGGCTTGAGATTTTCATTATAGCAAGAAATAGTTGCTCTCATTTTTCTTTGCAACTTCTTGAAATTTCTTGCCTAGGTAGTGCCAAGCTATGTGTTTACGAAGACGGCTGTTTTCGAGTTTTTGTCATCCGACTTTACTTATGGTGGCCTCAGATGGGTGGCCAGTACCCCCAGATACCGACATTTCCTTGTATTCCCAATTGCTCCCCATTGTTCCCCATTTCCCCTCAAGCGAGTAATGTCAGAGAGACTATTAGTTCCAATGGCGTAAGTATCTGGTCGGGCCGGCACGGGTCCCCCGGTCTGGAAAATTGAAGCAAAAAATGCGCCAAACCCGGATTGAACGGGTGACCTTCAGATTACCCCGAGTTTTGTGCCGAAGAGCACTTCAGTCTGACGCTCTCCCAACTGAGCTATTAGCGCTTGATAGGCTTTATGGCAGTTAATTAAGGATCTCAACAACCTTCATCATGCATCCTCACTCAGCGTGAAACACTACCGGTAATTGGGGTCACCCGGTAACCAGACAGACCAAACAAAACACACGAAAATCGCAGGTTTTCGAGTTATCATTACCCCCCCCTCAAATTCCCCTAGAGTATCATACCGTAGTGAGGAGTATAATCTCCTTCCCCTGAAGTTACCCGCCAAGACCAGGGTTTTTGTATGGGAACAATGCATTGAAACACACCTTACCCAGTTCATGCGCCCACAGCTCTGTACAAACTCTACTAGTAGACAAAAGCCTGAGATATATATATTATATTTCAGACATGCTGTATTTTTCCATAAGATTTCCGGAGCCGAGTTTCGAGATATCTGTGGAAATATAATGGCTCGAAAACCTGTATGATGGTTTTGATGTGTTTTGGCCACTATCTGGTTACCAAAAGACCTCTATTGATACCAGTACTACCAGTGTGGGCTAGGGCGATTTAATGGGGTAGTTTTAGCAGTCGCAGGTTGTTTTTCGCTGACCGTGAATCTCACACTAGTCGATAGCTTGGCGCCTAGAATTTCTGCATAAAATGCGTCTCTCCTGTTTCCGTTAGACAAGCACAACTACACTTTTCTCAACCGTTCAATTGGATCACGACTTCCTTCCTCTCAATTGGGCTCAACTTCACCACCCCCTTTCCTTTCTGTGTCGGCGACGTTACATCGTATGGGTCCAGATCAACTTTACTCTTCCGATTACTCGGTATAGCGAGTGGTCACAAGCGATATTTACGGCACAAGGCCATTCCCCTTGGGAGAAAGAAGAAGACACATCCCACACCAGTATATCATAAGCGTTGCTTGATAAGGCCAAAAGCGCGCCGAAAATAGGGGCCCTCGAGTGACCCTTGTTGCGCAGATTCTGCTATACTGACCTTCGGGGGAACGTAAGAAATAGCTGGGTATCCAAGGCACACGCTAGAATTTCTGTCGATTTTTAACTGCCTTATACAGAAAGCGGGAGAGGCATTTGAGGTAATTGGGGCTGGCTGCAATACAAAAACCCTTGTCCTAGCAGGCACCACAGAGCCCCAAGGGGAGCATACGCCATCTCAGCCAGGCGGAAGAATCTGAGCGGTTGTACCCAAGGAGACCTTAGGGTAATCTATTTTTTATTTTTTATATCTTATTTTTGCTTCTGTCTCTCCAGGCAATCGCATCTGATATTACCCGTCGTGTAGCAATCGTCCCTAGTTCAATCTGAGTCGCTCGAGATTGTCGGGCGCTGGAAGCTTCAACGCACCAACTCCCCAATCAAATCCAGCAGCTGCGCAAAAAAAAGCTTGATGGCCCATTTAGCAGATGCGAAGGCGCTTCTCGACAATCGAGGTCACTACACCGGTCAAACCTTCCATGGCGTTAATCCGCTGCTACTTGTTGAGAAAATTATCCGCGAGCGTATCTTTGAGAGCTTATACTGGAAAGAGCAAGCATTCGGCCTGAATGGTGGGGACTGCTCTTTTTGTCCTTCTACGCATACATTGTTTTCTGCTCCTGCTAACTGTCTAATGTAGCTGCGACATTACTTGATAGAGCGGTCGAGTTAACGTACATTGGAGGGCAGTACTCCAACCAACGGCCCACACCATTTCTCTGCCTCACCTTTAAGCTCCTACAACTTCAACCTAGCCGGGAAATAATCTTAGTCTATCTTAATGACCCCGATTTCAAATACCTTCGTGCGCTCGCGGCGTTCTACATACGATTGACGTGGAGTGCTGTGGATATTTACCGAACCTTGGAGCCATTGATGGGGGATTACAGAAAACTGAAGGTTCGTGGCATGGGCGGCTGGAGGATGACTTACGTTGATGAGTTCGTTGATGAACTCTTGACTAAGGAAAGAGTCTGTGATATCGCGCTGCCGCACATTAAGACACGAGCGATGCTTGAGGACGCCGATGAGTTGGAACCTAGAGAGAGTTTGCTTGGAAGCGAAGTCGAAAGCGAAGAGGAGAGTGATGCTGAGGATGAAAAGGGGGCCAATAGTGGGGATGAATAATAACTCGGCGATACCAGGTTTCCTTTCCCTTCTCCTTTTCCGTGGTGTTGGATGTCTTAACATCCTGCCTTTCAAGCCGTGGTCAGTCAGGGCAATGGTTAGTGGCCCTCTATTGGGATGACTGCCTATATTTGGGATACCCAGATATGTAGGATTAGGATATAACATATTTCAAATTGCCTATTGCTTTACATCCTCGACCTACTGTCTCTCTAGTGTATCATATCAAGTATTCGCTATCTCCATCTAAACTTACAATTTTCCTCTAGAATAGTCGTACGAGTACTACCACGCCCGTAAAGTCCTCATACCCTCCCTCCACCTCATGAACAATACTTCTGAACAAAAATGGAACAGGAAGACCCTTTTAGATAACTGTTCTCGAACGCGCCTCTAAGGACATTGTAAACCTTTATCACAATTTGTTTTACTGGATAGTGGAAGGAGAGGGCTAATGAAGCATTTCTAAGTGCTGGCAGTACTTAGGAGGGAATGGGAGCTTTGCGGATGTAGCCGTGCGCCTGTCCTTCCTACAATGGCCTTCCTGGTTCGGGGTTAAGTCAGGCACGCCCTATTAACTCCCAAAATGTACGTAAGTGGTGGCTACTTAAACGTGCCTTGATTTATTTCCTTTTCCTTTCTTCTTGGAGAATCCTAACTCCATCAGCCACACCCAATGCTCCTCGTCTCCAGACTTCCCACTCCCATCTCACAATGTCAACTTCTGTGCATAAATCTTTGACATAACCTAGCCCCCCTATCCACATAACTAGTTCCCATAGTCTTCTTCCGCCTGTAATCCAGTCAAACATCCCACCGTTGCCACCCAAATCTGTAACCCTCATCCAAGCCGTAACCGAGAACCAAACCACTGCGAACAGCGCACCAATGAAGTACCCACACGCAACCTGTCCAATTGTATGGTAGGACAAGTAAATTCTACTCAGCGCTACTGTGGCCGATACAATTAAAATTCCACCGCTGAGTGCCCATCGAACCATCGGACTAAACCCTTTGGACCGGCGATGGATCCAAAGCGAAAAATATACGGCGAAGAACGCCATAAACTGGGCGTGAGAAGAGGGCATTCCGTACCCTTTTCCATACATCCCTAGTTATGATCATACTTGTTAGCTTCGTTAAACATAGGGATAGGGGGTGAAACGTTTTGGCCGGCCCTGTTTGAAGTATCTTTTGAGCGCCCAGTTCACAGCCTCACAAGATAATTGTCCCGCAAACATAAGCACGACTTCTATTTCGCGTTGGGCGATTACCAAAGTCGCGTAAGAGACACCGAGAGCTTGTGGGAGGAGGGCCAGCCATGCACACAGCAGTGATACTGGATCTTCGGGGTTCTAGTGTGGGTCCGGTTAGCTAGTGAATAGGGACCCATAAAGGGATGTACTAACATAGTAAACGTGGGAAAAACTGAGGGAAGCGAGAGGGGGTTCGAAGTGCTCCTCGGCCATTATACTGGAAGTTCGGCGGAGTGAGGTGTTGATAATTTATGAAGGGGTCAGTGTGTTTGAGCCTAAGGTTCGGAGGTGATGGGCTGGATTGGCTCGAGGTTTAGCGACATGGGTTAGGGGTCTGGGTTTTTGGAGCGAGTGAGGCGGGGTGATCATTTTGCACTCGAGGCATGGTGCCAGGCACTTGAAATCAGCCGAGAACCGGCAAGATGATAATTTTCGAAACTTCCCAACCACAGCCACATCTTTAGGAAGCTTCATTTAGGTGCTCGGAGCAAAGTTTTTTTCTAATTTTCAGTATACAAGACTAATATTTAAGGAGACGGTAAGATTTGGAATCACTAATGTACATGTACCTCGTACTTGTATGGTAATTTTCGAGGTTCTTTTAGCTAAGAGCCACTACTGTATTTTGCATGCATTAAATAAGCAAAATAAACTACCGATAAGTTGTTGATTTCAAGTGTCATACCCAGTGTCATACATCCAGTTAATATCCCGTAGTATGATACGCAAATTCTAAGGTCTAAGATTAACTAATGAATTGATTTACCATGTTTATAATCCACGGATTATTCATGATTAAGTCTACGACTGAGCTACTGAATAGGCAGCTAAATGTTTTATAGTCTGTCCCCTGATTTACTCCTCTGATGGGCTTTTGAGCTCGTCCTCCCCAGCCCGCGTGAGAACAGCAACTCCTTCAACGTGATGTGTTTGCGGAAAAAAATCAAACCCGCGAATTTCATCAACTCTGTATCCACTACCTCCTCCATTAAGTATATATCCCAAGTCCCTCGCCTGAGTATGCACATTGCAACTAACGTAAACCACTCTCTTAGGTTTAAATTGCAAAAGTTGGTCTAGAAACAACTTATCACAACCCTTCCTCGGAGGATCAATGATCACGCTCGTTTCAGCGCCGGGAAAGTCTATTGATTCGAAAATCCTTTCCGCATTGCCGGTTATAAAGCGGGCGTTATTGATGTTGTTGGCAGCTGCGTTAGAACTTGCATAGGCTATGCTGTCGGCGGCGATGTCCACCCCAATTACGCTTGTTAGGTCTTTGCCGCAGAGGATTGTAAAGAGGCCACTTCCGCAGTATGCGTCTACTAGGTACTTCGGAGGGGTAGATTGGGTAGTTTTTGTGCCGTCAGGAGAGGTGGTGACGATTGGGTAGTGCAGTTTCGAGCGAACATAATCGGTGAACTTAATTGATTAGTCCAAGGGTAAAAGTTGGCTAGAGGAATGACACGACCACGATCAATTCTGGGGAACATACAGTTGGCAGTATAGAATTGTTGTTCTGGAAGAAAGCTCCAGCAGGATTCACAAACTTGTAATTCCCGATGTATTCCGTGGTCTGGGCATTGCTGTCTGTGATACATTCTTTCTCCTCCACCCATTCCGTATCTCCTTCTTCACTTCCCTTTCTTGGCCTCCTAGTTGTGCTTTCTCGAAGTAGTAGCGTAGCGCCGCGTTTGTAAGTATGGAGGTTCTCCTCTACATATTTCCTAGCAGACTTGATCCCTTTCCTCAGAATCTCTGTTCCGATCGGGCAATCCTCAATATCCAACACTCGTCTCTGACCTTTAACCATAAAACCAATGTCCGGTGTCGGATCCCCAGTTTTAAATCCTCCCTTACGTGGACCGTCAAAATGTGGTGTCAACTTTGTCCGATAACCGTACTGTAGTGGGCTTCCGACTGTATCCCCGACACCCGGCAGTAATTTCGGATTGAGGTTGGAAAAGTTGTCGTAAGCTTTCTGAATCACATTCTGTTTATGTTCCAGCTGCTTTGCGTACGGAAGCATCTGAAATTGACAACCAGAACAGCTACTGAAGTACTTGCAACCAATGAGTGAATCATCGCGATCCTGAGAGGGGCTCTTCACAGAGAGGAAGTCGGTTACTGAATGGGTAGGCGTGTGTCGAATTACTTTTGCTGTGATGATGTCCCCAGGAATAGAAAACGGGACGACGTAAATTCGCCCACTATGCTCTGCTAGACCATCACCGGTAGATGAGAGCATTTTTATGGTGAGCTCTATTTCACTGAATTTCGGAGGGAGGCCTTGTTCCGAAAAAGGAGTTTCTGACTGCGAGAGACCCAAGGTCGACATCAGGGAAGAGATGTCTGCTTGGAGAACCTCCTCCATCCCGCCTTCTTTGACGGGCTTCACGGACCATGGTAAACGGCGGCGTTTTTTGTTTCGAGGAGGGCTTCCATTATGGGGGCGGCGTTGAGGGTGAATATTCGAAGGATTTGGAGGTGGTGGAGGCGGGGCAGACATCTTCGGCCAGACCTGGGGTGGGGTGTAGGCAACAGTAGACTTAAAACATCGAGAAGGGGTCGGCGTGGGAAAGGACAATTTGAGGCTTGCAGGCCGGAAAAGCAGGAGATATCGGTTTATCATGCACTGGCGTGTTTCCTTACTTTGCCACTGTTTGCCGGAGTGAGTTTGGACGTAAGGTTGGTTAGGCTTACACTTTGGTCTTTTTTCTAAAGGCGAGAAAATTTCAAATCTACCAAGACAGCCCTAAGCCCTAGGCCATAATTTTCAAACACTGTTTCGTGCTCAAGACACTTGAGTGGGCTGTGGGAACTTACAATGACATATACCGGTATCAGGAATAACAATGGCGTGAACCAGCGCACTGGAGACAGTGTGAAGTGGGGCGTTTATTAGGGTGGGTAAGGTAGAACCCCGTGCTGTATTAAATATGTAGACTAATCCGCTGACCCCATTTTATCTCTTCAAAAGCAAAAAAAAAAGAAGTGAAAGAACAGCCAGAGTCCTAAAAGAGATACAAGCAATCCGCCCAATGTCCTTCACGTACTTTTATTCCCAAACGCCATCGTCGAACCCCTTCATATATAATCTCCCTACGGCAACTGTTATACAAATGCAATTTCAGAAAGTCGTTAATTATACCGGCACAGGCTGCCCCTGCTTGTGACCCGCGCTTTCTTTTTCAACCTCCGTGCACTTCTTTAACATATCGTCCTGCCATTCTGCGTATTGTTTTCTTCTTTTAGGGTTTAGATAGTCAACTTTGTCCTGCATCATGGTGCCAATACCGCTCTCTTCCTTCTCCTTGACTTTAGTCTCTGTCCTAGTCCGAACCCTCAGGGTTCTAACCACCATTGGAGCGATAGGTGCAGGAGTAAACGCAACCTCTCTCTTCTTTTCTACTAGAGCCAAGCTAGCGCTCAATTTGCTCTTGGGGACAGCCTTTTTCCGGGCTGGAGTGTTGGTGACCTTCCCAGCCAAAATCTCAGCTTGGAGCTGCAAGTCCTCCTCATCGGCAGCTGCGGCCTTGCGTTTCTTGATACCGCCTTGATCGGGAACTTTCTTCAACCACTCGAGCTCTTTGATTCCCATCATCGATAGATCCTTGACCCAACCATCCGTATCCTCCTTTGTAAACCCATCTTCACCAACACTCCCTAGGGCTTTCATTACACCGTCACGCTTCATACAATAACCTTCTCCGCGTCTCCATTTTCCGGCAGATCCGACGGTGATGGTCTTTCCTTCAGGGAGAAGCTTCTCGATAATAAGTAAGGCGGCGGCTGTGATGATAGGGAGAGCATAGTTCTTTCTGCGAGGGAACTTGTCGTCTGGTGCAACCAGCAGGGTCGCGATCGTTCCGGCAATAATGTGAATTCCAGCGGAAGGGCAACCCAAGGCGCGGCAAAGTGTAACGACACGAGCTTTAATCTCTGGATCGACGGATAAAATATTTGAATTGCCGGCGGCAGGAGTAGAAATAGACGAAATAGTGGAGGGGGTTTCTAGAGGAGCTTGTGGGGCGACCTGTTGAGAGCGAAAGGAGACAGTTGTCAAAGCTTTGTGGAACTGGTTATAAAGGGCACCATAGGCTTTCTTAGCTAGTGGTGGTCGGGGTTCGATAGCCGGAAGATCAAGCTTCTTTCGCAATCTATCCCGCAGAGTCAGAGCTACGGGTCTATCTTATGAGAAACGAGAAAAGTGGGGATACCTATCACACGCGATGTGAGCACAGACATAAACTCTTGTCGCCTCCTCTGCAGGTTTTAAACTGCTGATTCGATTGCGAGACTGGGTGATGAGTGACGCGGATAGATCGATGAGTTCCGATGGTACTGGTCCTACAAGCGACGGGATCAGACCCGAAAGAGTGGATTCAAGAGCTTTGTTCATGGCGAGAAGAAAGCTATCCGTCGTGGCAGAGGGAAAAACTTTTAGCGGAGGTCTTGGTATGCACCTTGTGAGAGAGATGAGAAGTGGAGAGCAACTAGATGGAAGGTGCGGTAGATAAGAGGGACCTTCAAAGTTTCGCGTCCTTTGAGGCTCAAAGATGACTCAGCAGGATACTGAAAGTCTTGGCGTTCTGTTTCCCACTTTCCTTTTCTTCGTGTCTAGTTTAATGAACCCTAAATTCCCTAGCAAAGTGGTTACTGGTCGATTTCTTTTTTCACAACGAAATTTCTTGCCATAGCCATGCCTCGCCCAAAGGAGGATCAGTCGGACCCTTCCCTTCAATTACTTTCTGAGGATCCGACTTCCTCCGAATCTCAGCACAAGCCAAAGATTATCTTTTCTGATTCCGAGGATTCAGACTCTGGAGACACCCAAGAGTATCATTCTGCGGTCGAACTGCCTGATGGGGGAGGTGGCCACAAGCTCAGGATCAATGAGGAGTATGCAAGACGGTTCGAACACAACAAGAAGCGCGAGGAACTTCATCGCTGTATGTTTCACCCCCATCGTGGCTGCCCCACTACCCCACTATCTCGCCACCCGCTAGATGTCGCTAACGGTTTTTAGTGCAAGAGAAATATGAGAAACAAGACCTAGAAGAGAAAGAGGAAGACTCGGAGGAGGAGGAGGAGGAGGAGGACGACGCAGCGGTACTAGCAACGGAACTCCTGGATCAAGAAATCGCAGCGACAATCGAGGCAATTCGAAAAAAGGACCCAAGAATATATGATGGGAAGACAGTTTTCTTCTCAGCCATTGAAAAAGAGGCAGGTGGTAAAGGGGGAATTGAGAGTGAGGGCGAAAAGCCAATGTTTTTAAAGGATTATCATCGCAAAAATCTTCTTTCCGGGGCCGTCGGCGATGAAGATGCTCCTATGACTTACTCACAGGAGCAGGAGGATCTCAAGCGCACGGTTGTTCTTGAAATGCACCAAGCCGCTGCAAGCGAACCTGATTCTGATGCCAATGACGCTGACGCAGGTTTTCTGGTCAAAAAAACGCAACCTGAGAAGCCTGAACCTATTACTGAGATTCCTGACCCAGCCACTGCCGATCCAAACAATCCTGAGGAATACCTCACACGTTTCTTCCAGTCTCGCGCATGGACTAAACCGACTGGGCTTATCCCTCTCGGGGACGATGATTCAGGGGAAGAGGACCGTATAGAGGAATTCGAAAAAGCGTACAACTTTCGTTTCGAGGATCCCGACGCCAATGCCAGAGGTAAACTAATAACCTACGGTCGCGATGCTATTTCGGCCAATACTGTGAGACGGGAAGGGATATCAGGAAGGAAGAAGGCACGTGAGAAGAAACGCGAAAAGCAACAAGCCGAGGGGGAACTTCGGGAGAAGGAGAAGGGTAGACTACGGAAGCTCAAAACGGAGGAATTAATGGAGAAATTCAAGATGGTTCGAGAGGCAGCTGGAATAGGCGGCGATGGAGGTGACGAAGAGATTGAGGCTGAGGTCCTGAATACCCTTTTAGAGGGTGACTGGAGCGATGAACAATGGGAAGAATGGATGGCCAAGAAGTTCGGAGATAGCTACTACGAGGCTAATGTAGGCAAAATAAAGAAGCCAAAGTTTGACGACGAAATCGACATTGGTGACATAGTCTGCGATCTCGAAGATGATGCCAAACTCGACCTCGAAGATGGGGAAGGGGAGGTTTACTCAAGAACCTCAGAAGGAGACGATGGAGTCTGCAAAGATGCCCAAACGGCCAAGAAATCTAAAGACAGAAGGTCCCTTCAAAAAGAGGAGCGCGAAAAGAAACAAAAAGGAAGAGACATCAAACGTAAATTGGAGCAATACGTTGAAGAAAACTACGATTTCGAGGATCAAGTCAGCACTTCTCCCTCCTAGTATTTCCCCAGTCCTAGTTTCTAATCCGTACAGATCCCTTCTAATAATTTTAAAACAACCTTCCGTTACCGCGAAACTACCCCCGAATCGTACGGCTTAACATCCCTAGATATTCTTGCGGCAGAAGACGCAGACCTCAACTCCTTCGTTGGGCTCAAAAAGCTCGCTACATTCCGAGAGCCCGAGAAGAAAAAAAGAGATAAAAAGCATTACGGAAAAAAGAAGCGATTGAGGGAGTGGAGGAAGGAGACTTTCGGTGATGAGGAAGGAGCTAAGATGCCGCCTGACTGGAAGCCTACTGGTATCACGGAGGAAAAGGAATTCATCGTGGATATCAGAGGGGGGGAGGGCGGCGAGAGGAAGAAGAGGAGGAGAAATGGGAATAAAGGCTAACAACTAATACCAAATGTATAGTATAAAGGTTTGTAATTTCGGTATCTGCGAGCCGGGCTATACCTGGGTTGAGACAATGATCCCATGGGCGGCGATATCGTGATCTGGTTTCGGTAATGGCGTATCTTGTAAGGGAAATATAGTAGTAGTCGCTTGAAATTTCTCCTCCGATGCACCATATTTTT
>Ga0307510_10006751_pt1 | contig 13682 bp, 9 predicted proteins | sample 12_EM_MG_FD_207224 | JGI IMG/M metagenome (GOLD analysis project Ga0307510, IMG submission 207224) | Populus trichocarpa ectomycorrhiza microbial communities from riparian zone in the Pacific Northwest, United States - 12_EM | ecosystem: Host-associated > Plants > Roots > Unclassified | place... | reverse complement strand
TTTATTTGTAAATGTATTGAAATAATTTTTATTTTTATTTTTTAAAATTTACTTTTAACATCAAAACAATCTAAAAATATAAAAAATTAATTAAAATAAAAAAAATCAAATTCTTTCTAAAATAATTTTTGAAATACAAAAATAAACATACTCTTAATAATTAAATACCTCGATAAAAAAAAGACTAACAAATTCCAATTTCGTAAAAATGGCAAGGTCTCTCTCACCTGGCTCTACTACCTGCCCACTTACACGCCCCGTCGTCTTCTGATTTCTCATCCCGCGTTAACCCTTCGCCGGTTTGTCTCCGTCCAGGCTACCATATCTAACTTTGAATGACAATATTAGTAATTAATATAAACTTCATGCCCCTTTAATGCTCTCGCAACATTACTTATTGGAAGATAAAATGGCAAGACGTATCTGGTAAGTTTTAATTTAGTTCCTCTTTTATTTTTCTTGTTATTTATTATATAAAATCGTATCTGGTAAGTTTTATTTTAATTCCTCTTTTATTTTTCTTGTTATTTATTATATAAAATCTATAATAACAGCTAATTTTTAAAATATTTTTAATTTAACCTGTTTTTTTATATTTCTCAAGAGTCCACATACTTCTACAAATGGATTTTGAGTGTGTTTGGCTTGGTAATTTAACTTGTTTTTTATTAAAAATTATGTTTTTTTAGTCATTTTAATGTGCTAGTATCAAATATAAATTTTTTAAAAATAAAAAATATTATTTTAATATATTTTCAAGTGAAAAAACTTTAAATAACAATTACTACCACATTCTTAAACACTCTTATTCATATAATATATGTTTAAAATAAAAATCTTTTTGTTTTTATAGATAAAAAACATTAAGAGTTGAAAAAAGAAAAAAATATTTTCTATTCACTCCTTCCAAAAAAGAAAAAGAAAAAGAAAAATTAAAACACTTTCGGTGCAAGTCACATCAACATGGAGGAAAGTTGACAGCAACGATGTGAACAGAGAGAGCATTCTCACTGTTGTTGATTTCACACTTGGATTTCTTCCTTCTTCTTTTTTTCGCCTCCCTCGTTCTCTGATTCGTGCCCAGTCATGGCTCTTACACCCTTAATCCCACCAGTTAGGAGAGGATATGTGTTATGACAAAGCAGCGTTTCTTGCTCTCTCTGTTGTCTTTGCTGTCTGTTTCCTACTTATCCATTGCAGGTGTAACCCTGTTAGTTGGCCAACCCCTCTCTACAACCCGAGCACTATTAGCTCCGGTAAAAACAATAATAGTAATAATATTATTTATTAATAATAATTTTTATTTTTATTTTTTGAATTATTATTTTTTAAAATTATTTTATATTGTTAGAACTGTTTTTTTTTAATTTCATTTATCTTAATCCCATCATATAATTTTACGAGAATTGAACTTGATGATTTTTTTAGATTGGATGTTTTGAGTTTAATGACTTGTGTTGTGAGTTTTAAAAAATAGCATATTTTGTAAAAAAAATTTATATATTTTTTTAATTTTTAATTATATTATTTAAGTCACATAATCTAAGTACAGCCTCGCAGCGAAGTGCAGGTGCGAAGGCTAGTTCATATCTATAATTATATACAGTAAGTTCTCTAATGTATATTTTTTAATTAATATGAGTGTTTGAGCCAACTTGTGCGTAACTCGACTAATCTCATGAGCCCTAAAATTAACAACCATGTAAGCCTCCAGTGGCCTTAGGGTTTGTAGAACTCGAACTAGTGACCTCTAGGGAGCAAACCTAGAGCCTGACTAATTGACCTATACCTCTTAGAGTTTTTCTAATGTATTTTTTATTTATAAAAAAGTGGAAATTAAAGTAGAAATTTTAAAAATATTAATAAATGGTCTAATCACATAATTAGACGAGCTCGTTATACCTTTTAAAGATTACTTTGAAAAAAAAACAGTGTACTTTATTCTTAGGTTTTTAAGAGTATGAGAATTGAAATAGAAAAAAATCATTATAAAAAGCACTAAATTCACATTATCCGAATGGCAAAACCTAGTAATTAAAAGAAACTCCATAGCCTTTCTAGTACCAGCCATTGTTAGACCAATTCATTAAGCTTTCCCTCCCTCGAGTAAGCAAACTCGACTTTTCCTAGCCTCGAAAAGTCTCTGTCAAGTCTTGATTCCCAAATAAACTAAATATAAAAAATTAAAGCAAGACAAGAGAAATTTGAAGATAGAAAAATAGAAAGAAAGTGAAGGAAAGTGAGAGAAAATTTTAGCCAAACACAAAGAAATAGAAAAAAGAGCGAAAGAGAGAGAGCTAAACAGTAGACAGAGAGTATGAAGCACATTTTCAAGAAGTTACACATAGGAAGCAACAACGAGTCATCACCAAATCGAACAAGTAACGACACCGCCACGAGCGCATCGACACCTCCACCACCGCCACCATCATGTTCCTCCGATCACCGAGCTGCCGGAACCGGAAATTCACCGGCGAATCCTCCATCAACATCGCCTTCACCGGCGACGACAGCGCAACCGTTGGCGTTTGGTAATCGGACGGATTACTTTGCGTCAGAGGAGGACTTTCAGGTGCAATTAGCGTTGGCGATTAGCGCGTCGAATTCGGAGTTTAGAGATGATACGGAGAAGGATCAGATACGTGCCGCGACGTTGTTGAGTTTAGGAGGAGGGAATAATCGGATTGATGTGGGCAGAGAGAAAGGAGAGGGAAAAGTGGAGGATTTGTCGAGGTATTATTGGGTGAGTTCATTTTTAATAATAAGTTCTTGATTTTCTTGTTTCTTTATTTTATTTTTTAGTGAATGAGGTTGAATTAGGGTTTTAATTGCTTCCTTTCCTTGTTTCTTTAATTTAAGTTTTAGTGGATGGAGTTGAACTAGGGTTTTAATTGCTTCTTTTTTTGTGGTTGAACTAGTTTTTGGTTAATGAGGTTCAGTGTTTGGAATATGTGTAATTTAGTGATCAATTAAGGGAAAATGAAGATAAATTAAATATTATCATTGAGTCCGGTTATTGTAAGTAATTTAGTTCCGAGTTTAGTTGAATTAAGAAAATCTAGTCAATTTGAGCGTTTTTTAGGTCTTCAATCCGGATAACTATAGTGGATGAGCTTGGGAGTTGCTAAATTGTTTCTGCTTATTGTAAGTTACTGTGTCAAATTTAGCTTAATTAGGGAAATTTAGTCGATTTGAGCTGTTTTTTAGTCTTTGATGTGGTGAATTGTAGTGCATGAACTTTGGGGTTATTAAATTTGTGGGAAGAAAGATTAAAGTGTCTGAATTTTGGAGGTGAAGTGCTCAGTCAGTTTTGGATACCATGAATTGTTGAGAATGAGTTTGAAGTTGAGTGTTTTATTTTGGTTTTGGTTATTGATCGCGAGTGTTTGTGTAGAGGAATTTATTTTTAAGGTTGCATGACAGAGTTTTGTTTAGTTTACTGTTAAGCTACGGAAAATCTAGTTGGATAAAATGTGCATGAGTTTCCTACATGTTCATTTGTAGTATGTAAGGCTTGACCATAATGTTTTCCTGTTTGCCAGTTTTCTTGCTGTTTATGTGCACATTATGTTGGATTGAAGTGTCAAGGAAAATTGCTTTAAGACTTTCTGGTTGTTTTTTTTAACAACCATTAGTTTGTAATAACTTGGGCATACATTGATTCAAACATGCAAAAACTTTGAGTTAATGAACTTTAAATTGATGTAACTCATCTATCAAACTATGTCAAAACTTATCTGGCCAAAAAGTCCAAGTTTGGTGGTAGTTAGTGAAGATAAACTCGTGTTGGATGGTCAGCTGAAGCAATCCTCCCAGAGATGTTGTTAGCAACAATAAAATTTTGGTTCTGTTAAATATAAAATAATTTGGTTCTATTAAATTAGCTATAATGCTGTGCGCAAAACATAAAAAAACTTCATGCTAAGCTACACCCTGGAACATTTCACATTAGAGCCTTCTTAAGGTCAATGGATTTTGAAGATATCTCATGGAAAGTGAAAATTGGCAAAGGAACGAGTTTCATTTACAATAATCTTGATATACATGATGTAGTTGATGAAGGTTGTGTAGGCGCTTCATAAATGATAAATGTGCAGCACACCTGGAACTTTTCCAGCTTCATTTAAGGTTTCTGTGAATGTGTGCTATCAAATAATGCTTTCCTAGTTTTATTTCCCTTGATCCGAGTTGGATTGCTTCACCAGGAATATAACGTTCTTGATTATGGGGAGAGAGTGATGGATGGTTTCTATGATGTGTTCTGCACAAGCTCAGCAGTTCAAGGAAAAATGCCATCCCTCATGGACCTAGAAACAAATGCTGGCGGTTCTGGTTTTGAAGCAGTAATAGTTAATCGAAAAGTTGATCCTGCCTTGGAAGAGCTGATGCAAATTGCACAATGTATTGCATTAGACTGGCTTGCAACCGATGTTACTATTTTGGTGCAGCAGCTGGCTGAACTTGTTACAGGACACATGGGTGGCCCAGTAAAGGATGCCAACTTGATTTTGGCAAAGTGGATGGACAGAAGCACAGAGTTAAGAACTTCTCTTCAAACTAGTGTATTGCCTATTGGGTCCATAAATATTGGTCTGTCTCGACATCGAGCGTTGCTTTTCAAGGTCAGCAACATACTTCCATTAGTGACTGCCTGAGGGTTTTGTTGTTGCAGCAATCTTGTATATTTTAAGTTAGGCTGCTTGGAATTGCTATATTCATAATTTTTGTTTGCCTGGATCTAGGTGTTGGCTGATACCATTAAGTTACCTTGTCGACTGGTGAAAGGTAGTCATTACACTGGCATTGAGGACGACGCTGTCAATATAATAAAGTTAGAGGATGAAAGGTTGTGGCTTGTCCTTGCTGTATGTTTTTATATCTATGAGCTCATTCTTTATCCTTTCCGTGTCTGCCAATAGTTTTTAATTCTCAAGATGACCATCTTCTTTGCATATGCAAGTAGGTTTCTTTTAGTGTATTATTCTCTCTTATTCTATACTGCTTCTGTTTAGGTTTTAGTCCAATGTGTAATCAACTCTTTCTACCTTTTGTAGTGAAGTCATTCTTTGAATGAAAACTTCAAACTGCTACAGGGATATAGAAAGTAAGTTGATAAGACTGACTGACTGGGAAGAGGATTATTGTTGGACCCCCTCAAGTACCTAATGTACAATGCTGACTGCAGGATCCTGTTTAGAAGTAATTGGTGGAAGAAATTACATGTTTTATTTTTTTTCCATGGCCACATCTTATACATTGATGGAATGTTTTGTTACACGTTGCAGATTTTCCTTGTACATGTGCTATTTTTCTTAAAATCTCTACCAGTTTCACTAGAATGAATTTCTTTTGCTCTGGTTGGGTCAAGGAGGAACCTGCTATTTTTGGTTGACTGTTCATTAGTTGCTTTCTTAGTTAGGAATGGGGGTCAGGCTTTGGTAATAAGCATTTGAAATAATGCAAGACATGCTTGTATATACTAAGAGAATTGAGTTTGTCACTTGATTTTACAGACCAAGTATGACCCACAATGTAAAGGCTTGGATCCCTGTTTGAAAGGTCATGGAAAAGTACATGTCCTCTATGCCTCATTAATGCAGAGACACAAAAGCAGGGGCGTATATACGGGTCCTTTCTGGCTGTCGCAATCAATCCTTGTTTATGCTATAATTGTTGTGTGCAACTTATTGTTTTCTTCTTTTCAATTTCTTTTATGGCCATTTCTGTTTATAAAGGTGTAGTTTTGCTTACTTGCTGTTAAATAACTAAAAATCCAATTTGTCAAATCAATGCAACATCATATGCACAGATTTTGTTGGAGACACTGGAGCTATTCTTTCATGTTCTTGTAAAAATGCTCACCTGCATTTCTGTGTCCTGTCTGTGTATGGTAGATGAAAAATATTTGTGTGTTTTCACTTGTAACTATATTTTTTCTGCCTTCAGAGAGTTTTTGGTTGATCTCATGGCAGCTCCCGGTACACTTATACCAGCTGATGTTCCTAGTGCAAAAGACACTACCTTTAAGATCCCTGCTCCTCGCTCTAATGAAACTGGAGTGGTTTTTGCTAGATCAAAACCATTAACTGGCGAAGGCACTAGTCAGAACTCTTCAGTGGATGGCATTTCGCCTTTGGATAGAATATTATGTTCTGAAAATGCAGAATCCCTGCCTTCTTTCTCTGGTTCAAGTAACAATGCTGGTGTTGGTTCTTCTGGAGTGTCAAATAAAACAGCTCCTACAAATCAGCTTGGTAATATAGCTTCCACAGCCTTTGGGACTTCTGTATACAAAGGGAGTCGTGGGGTGCATGCAATTGGTGATGGTTTGCGGATGAATGTTAATGTAGTTCCATATGTTCCTAATACCTCAGAGGATTCTAAAAACCTTTTTGCAGATCTTAATCCATTCCAGATCAAGGGAACTGGCAAAAGTTTCATGCACAACAAACCTGCAGAGAATAAAATTAATGAGTTTCAAGGACGGAAAAATAACCCCGTTCCCAGCCCACCTGCACCATTGATGTGGAAGAATCGATTTGCTTACAATGAGGTGCCTAGAAGAAAAGATAATGATAATGTGGAGGGCCTTTATCCTAGAATCAATCGGGAACCTAATAATTATAATCACTCCTCCTTAGCTTCCACCAGTTTGTCTGAAAAAGTTTATCCACAGGGTTTCAAGTCATCCAGTAATTTAAATACATCCAATAGAGAAAGTGACACCAGGAATTCTGCGAGCAGTGCCAGTTCAGAATTGTCATCATATACTAATCAAGGCTACAGTTTGCCTTCTGTTGAGGAAGTAAACTCAAATTTTGAAGAAAAACTCTGGGATGCAAAGAATTTGCAAAATGACATGGAAGCCTCGGTTAAAGAAAGTGAAGACAATGAAATTGGTTTCCATGACCGTAGAAAGTGCATACATGACAGATTTATGGGGACCAATCTAAAGCTGAAGGGTCCAGAAAGTCCTAGCACATCAGTTGATTCCAGCACTCACAGGGTTGATCGAATATTGGATGACGTAGATGTAGGTGATGAAATTTGCTGGGAAGATTTGGTTTTTGGTGAAAGGATTGGACTAGGTAATGCAAATGGCTGGTCATATTGTGTTGGAATTGATCGTGGATTCACTATTTCTGAATTGGTTCTACATAATCATGTGCATACATGTGTGTGTGTGTGTGTGTGTGTGTGAGCATGCACATGCACACTCACGTACAAAACCAATGTGTAATATGAAATATGCATCTAGTTATCTTTAACATAAAATATTCTTTATAATATTTTCCCTTGTTTTCATGAGAATTTGTCTCATGCTATTGACTTGAGAAAAAAAAAATGATTAAGGTCTTAATTTTCTTGTGGAGGTCAGAAACTCTTTGCTTTCCTTCTCATTTGTGTCTTAAGCAGGCATGATTATAAGGAGGATTAATGTCTGAAGACAGTTTCTCACATGTTTTCTTGTGAATAGGTTCATATGGGGAGGTCTATCACGCTGATTGGAATGGCACGGTGAGCCTGACTTTCTTCATTTAATTGTTCTTTACTTTTGTATTTTAGCTCAAATTTATTTATTAGAAATGTGGAAAATCTGTCTCATTTTTCTCTTGATATCCTGGTTTTATCTTAATCAATTGATGTCTAAATTTGATTGTTTATTTTCTCTGATTATTCTCTCTTTGCACTATCTCAAGTGGGTTGCTGTTGTGGAGTTTACCATGAAAGATAACTGGAGATAAATGTAGTGCCATAAATGTTGGTCAAATTTTGAAAATCTACATTGACTTGAAACCGAAACATGTGTTTTAAATTAACCTGGATATGTGGTTAGAGAAGAACGTTCTTCATTGATGTCTAAATATAGTGGTTAATTGTTCTGTTACACTAATTACTAGCATAAGTGCTTGCTTGCTGAATTTTGGAAGTTTGGTGGGAGAAATAGACTTGTAATTTCTAATCTTCTAGCTGGTGGATTGTTGTTAAATCACAGGAGGTTGCTGTGAAGAAGTTCTTAGACCAGGATTTCTCAGGTGCTGCTTTGGATGAATTCAAAAGAGAAGTAAGCAACAATTCAGCTTTCCTAATATTCATATAATAAACCTATTTCCAGTTACCATTTAGCCACATGAAACCAAAAGATACAAAACATAATGGCACTGACATAGTAAATGCCCTGTATGGCCATGCATGTGGCTATAACCTTCTCTTGGTAGTGCCATGTCCTGTTGTACTTAAAGTTGGATTTAACAGCACTTGATAATCGTTTGATTTCCCACTTTCTTTTCCATCAAGATCTTGGGAAATATTTGACTTGTAAAAATTGATTTAGTGTCATTTGAGTTGTCTTCGTCATTCAGCACATGCACATATCTAAAGAAATCTGGGCGTGCCAGAGATCATATTCATTTCCTTTTAGTTCAAAATCATTGACCAAATCTTTGATTTCTGTTCTGTTATGTAAGGTTCGAATAATGCGTAGATTGCGTCATCCAAACGTTGTTCTTTTTATGGGTGCTGTTACTCGACCTCCAAACCTGTCTATCATCACAGAGTTTCTTCCAAGGTATATAATTATATGCTTCATTTTGTTGTCTCATCTTAATGTGATAAACTTTTTTTGAAGCAACAGTGAATGGTAGCCATCTCTGTGATTTCGTCTATGTGTAGGGTATTGATACTTGGTTACATGCTTATGTATGCTTCAGCTGACAGTTTCTTGAATAATATTTTGGTTTTCCAGAGGAAGCTTATACCGTATTCTACATCGTCCTCAGTGTCAAATTGATGAGAAGCGTAGAATAAAGATGGCTCTCGATGTGGTATGAATTATCAGCCATTTATTCTTTTAAATTTGTACTTTACACCCTTTTGTTAGATTTCAAATCCCTTCTTGCACTGCAGGCAAGGGGCATGAACTGCTTGCATGCCAGTACACCAACAATAGTTCATCGGGATTTGAAGTCGCCAAATCTTTTGGTTGATGAAAACTGGACTGTCAAGGTATGGAACTTTATTGTCACCTGACTTCCTTTTGTTTGTTGTTCTGATTTATCTTTCTTTTCATAATAATTAGTACTGCAAAAACTGGACACGCATGTAGGTCGCTACTGGTTCAAATTGAAAAAATGGGGGTGAACTGTTAGATTAATTATTACTTGTAATTTTTTAGGGTGCAAAAAGTGGGTGCAAAAATAATTTCTAAGATTGTTTGTTAGGAGGTTAAAAACCATGTGTACCAGTCGGTCAGCTATAATAAAATTAAAAAAAAAAAAATATTAAGTGATGTAATATTAGAAGGTACCACTAACAAGGGTAAGTGAAAGAGAGGATGAGGTTGAAGGGTAATTTTAGATGACAGTTATCAATGACAGTTCTTAGATATCTAATATTAAATGGTGTCATTGAAGGAAAAATACCATAGAAGCTCTCTGGGTAATTTTATTCAAATCTTATTCTGTCTTTTGGTGTTCTTAATAGCTAGCTAGTTTAAAGGAGGATCATATGAGCTGTACACACCCACTGATTTTTGTTTACCCAGCCTTGTCACTTGCAGCTTGTATTTGGCCAGAAAGTCCAATGTGATGGTTTATTTGTTGAACTCTGGTTTTCTTCAATCAGTTGATTTTTTTTATAAGAGACTATATGTGACAAGTTGCTCAAAAGTTGAAGATACAAATCATGAAGAAGCAAATAATAGCCTGCAGTTAGAATTAGTTTTGGGTGTAGTTTTTGACTGATTTTGCGGTTTCCTGGCAGGTTTGTGATTTTGGGCTCTCACGCTTGAAGCATAACACCTTTTTATCATCCAAATCAACTGCAGGAACGGTGAGAATTTTATTTTCCGGCTAATATTCAGAAAAAATAGCTTTCATGGCTGAAGGGAGTGGATGCATTGTTTGTCTATTATTTCTAATTGAGTTGTCTTTGCTTTGTTAGCCTGAGTGGATGGCACCTGAAGTTCTCCGTAATGAACCCTCAAATGAGAAGTGAGTTGATTTTTCCTCTTTACTGCTTTCAGATTTTTTACCAACTTTCTTGCACTTCCACCACCTCTAAGCTGGGTCGATTTCTTCTAGTTTTTCAATGCTCTGTTTTATTGATAAGAGCATGGTAGAACAGCCTATGAAACTCTGCTCCATGAGAAGCCATTTGAGTACAACTATTTTCTCCTGCTTTGCACTGAAATTATCGTTGATAATATTAATTTGAACCCATAATTAACAGCATTATCTCATGATTGAGCATTACTATCCCCTCAAAAAGGGAGAAATTATTAGGTAGTCTTGAGTCCAACACATCGCCCATGGATTAGGCCAATAAACACGACACAGACAAATCTACCTAATAATTATCTCGTGATTGAGTATTACTGCCCCCCTAAAACAGAGGGATCATCTAGAGTCATGTTTTCTAGGTTCAAAAAATAATCTTTTCTTGAATGATGCCTAAATTGCAGTCTGTTGGTTTCTCCAACTGTGACATATATGTAATTGCATACTATAATTAACTGTATTTATGCTGTGTGGATTCCCCTTTGTAGTTGGGACTTGGGAATACCAATTGTTACTTGCAGCATTAGTCATTGGGACAAAACTAGCTTTAAAATGACCATATAAATGGAAAACCAACTACAGTTCTATCATCTGTTGCCTAGGAGAAAGGTTTTCACTGGTGCTCTGGCGTCATGTATAAATTTATTTATTGGATCACTGTACTAAATAGGTAATTTGTTTCTTCTGTTGAGTGTGCAGGTGTGATGTATATAGCTTTGGAGTGATTCTTTGGGAACTTGCTACGCTAAAATCACCATGGAGTGGGATGAACCCTATGCAAGTTGTGGGTGCAGTTGGTTTCCAGAACCGTCGTCTTGAAATCCCCAAGGAAGTTGATCCCTTGGTTGCAAGGATAATTTGGGAATGTTGGCAGACGTAAGTTGAGAGGAAAATTTGTAAATTAGTTCCTAATGCCATCCCTTCATTAACACAAAATCAGTCACTGATGGCTGGCTCTCTTTGTTGTGCTTTTCTCCAGGGATCCAAACTTGCGCCCCTCGTTTGCAGAGCTGGCAGTCGCTCTCATGCCTTTGCAGCGGCTGGTTGTCCCCTCACATCTAAGATCAATTTAGCCCACCTCCGCAACAAGAGATTTCAGTAAATTCTACACCTCGAGATGTCTCAGTTTTGCAATTGTGAATATGGAGACATTCTGTTATTGGCCTTTGGTTAGGCGCCATTGTATGAAATCCCAAAAAAAAAAAACAAAGAAAGAAAGAACAAAGAAAGAAAGAAAGAAAGAAAGAAAACAAGGAGAAAGAAAAGATTAGAAAAATTGGAGGCAGTGTTTTGTGCAAGTAATATACTTGAGCTGCTGCTGCTGCCAAATGAGCATAGCAGCTCCTTGTACAGTTCGGTTTCCAGGAATGTGCATTAAGGAATTGGAACTACGTTACAGGTGTGTTATGACCTTGGGACATTTGTCATTTTAAAATAAAATTGCAAATGTGAGTGTTACACATCTTCGAGATTATTGTTCACATTCTCTTGACTCTCTTTGGCTACCAAGGATATTGTCCTGACGAGATTGATGGGGAAGGCAACGATGAATTAAGCCAAAGATGCTCTATATTATTGACTTGAGGCGGATTAGCCGTGTTACAAATAACACCTTGGGCAAGCTTCTTTCTATGGCTATATTTTCAAAACTCTTGCGCCCTTGCGCAAGGAATCACCTAACCTATGCCCCAATATTCGCTTCTTTCTATGGCTATAATTTCAAAACTCTTGGCACTCCCATCACCTTGCAAGGAAATTATCTAACCGATGCTCCATTAGTAATATATGAACTTGGAATTTAGAATCGGACTTTCAAGTTGGAATTACAAGAAATCTTGAGATAAAATTGGACAGGGGCCGCGGCTTGCGCAGCCCCCTTTGCCACAAATTTTGACGTAGGATCTCCCACTTGGGGAGACCTTAAGCCAGCACCCATCCTCAGTGCAATGGACATCACTGACCTAGGCCATGGACCTTCTTGATCGCCCATCGACCCCGTCCAGGTAAGTATGGTGCATGTTGCTTCGAGCTTCTTATTTATAGATACATTCCTTGCTTAAACGTTGTCTTTTCTTTGTGTGGGATTGTAAAGTTGAGCGTACAACGCTTCACTGCATTCCCAATGCACCTGCACACGCATTTTCTCTAGTCCAATGAGTTATATTTAATACCGAGTAGAGATATGTTGATGCCTACAGAACTGATTGATTGTATGGTAGAGAATCAAAATCCAGAATTAGTGAAGGTTGTAAGTAAAGCATTTCCATCCCAAGTATCTGTTCCCAAAAATGAGCTTCAAAGGTTGATTTGGTGAGAGAATTTGGGCAGCTTCCTCCGAAGCTTTGTATCGAGACCTTGATCAATGCATCATATCCCCAATCTCGTGACAATTGATGATAATCTGACTTGGAACAAAAGGGAAAAAAAAAGAAGAACAATAACCTATCAGAAATTACCAAGGAGAAAATGCTGTTCACCTTGAAAGAAAAATAGCCAGCAGCTCATTGTTATTAATACAGTGAATAGAATCTAATTTATACTAAGAAGGAATACATACCTATGCGTATTTGACAGTACCAAGCAATGTATGACAGCAGATTACAATGCCATAGAACTTGTTCAGACACAAAATAATGGCATATCACATGTTGCTTATTAAGTCAGATACTGATATGCAGTTGCAGAGCTAAGGATTAAGGCTTTTACTCTGCTAGTAAAAAAAGATGGAATCTAAAAGCAGGAACTTGTTATCCAAATATATTTCACATCGATAAATTATGTTATACCAGAAGAGTGAGGGAGTATATTATATAAAGGGCGTTTCGAGAACTGAAGTAGATAAATAAATGTATAATAATGATAATTATATATGGATGAGCCCATTTAAATCTTAAGCTTTTAGTTAATGTACCGGAATAGAAGAAATGATGGAATCAACATAGATAGATCACTTATTATATGAGTATCGAGTTGAGTTTTATCCCCTCCAGCACTTAAGAAGCTGAGGTTGGTGACTCTGCAAATAATTTGACGGGAATGCTGACAGCACGAGGAGAGAAGACTCGTACACACTATAAAGACCCTCACAAATTATAAATTCATCGAGAATCGAAGATAAATACCAGACTCAGATATATTTCCACGATAATTATAATGGTCGAAGAGAAGCAAAACTTGAAAAACTGTTCAGCTAGGGTACTTCCAACAAGGGAAAGAACCCTCCAAAAATAAGCGTATGCCGCTGATTGCGGCGCGCACACGGTATTCTTTAGTAAAAGGCGAAAGAAAAGTTCGCTTTGTGCTCACCGCGCGGCTGCGTGCTACCTGTCTGCTCCATTTTTATAGGCACTTGCTCACGGGTTATTTCGTATTGCTCCGATATGGGTTGTCTTATAATCTGTCCCTGCATGCCCACAAGCAATGAGACAATCAGACCATTTGATGAAAACAAAAACCAGACAAAAAGGAAAGATATCATGAAAATCAAACTACTGGCAGAATTGAAGAATGTCTGATCAGTGTTTAAAACTAGATATGAACTTCAGCGACCTCTTAGGGATCATAGAGGGGGGAAAACATTCCCCAGTTGAAAAAGAAAAGGGAAAGGACTCTTATGGATCTTGG
>Ga0307510_10006750_pt1 | contig 13683 bp, 11 predicted proteins | sample 12_EM_MG_FD_207224 | JGI IMG/M metagenome (GOLD analysis project Ga0307510, IMG submission 207224) | Populus trichocarpa ectomycorrhiza microbial communities from riparian zone in the Pacific Northwest, United States - 12_EM | ecosystem: Host-associated > Plants > Roots > Unclassified | place... | reverse complement strand
TTCTTTACTTGATTCCCAAACTATTTTGGACTTTTCATAAACCTCAGGCTGAAACTGTTTTAATTCATCCAAAAGTACACTCGCTTTAAAACAAAACATTCCACTATTCCATAAAAAATTACCTTTTGCAATAAAATCTTTAGCAGTTGTTTCATTTGGTTTTTCCCTAAATGAAAGCACTTTATCCCCTTTTGATTCTATATAACCATAACCTGTTTCTGGCTTAGTTGGAATAATTCCAAAAGTTACAATAAAACCTTCCTGAGCTTTTATAATTGCTTGATTTATAGCATCATTATAATCTTCCATTTTATCAATAATATGATCCGATGGTGTTATTATCAATATGTCATCCGGATTTGAAGCAAATGCAGCAAATGCAATTGCAGCTGCAGTGTTTCTAGGAGTAGACTCAACGATATTGATATATGAGGTTTTAGATTTCTCCATCACCTTACCACTTAAATGATGGTTGTCAACATTACCAACTACCATTACATTATTGGCTAAATGACTGTTACGATTTACAGTCATTTCAAACAAAGATTTACCTTCAAATATTTCTAAATATTGTTTAGGCTGACTTTTACGAGAAAGAGGCCATAATCTGCTACCTACACCTCCAGTTAAAATAACATGAGTAATTGAATTATTTATCTCCATTTTTTTCAAAATAAAAAAAGGACTTAAAAAACTATAACCTATTGTTTGCTATAGTTCCTAAAACTCCTTTTACATCGTATATTAAACTATTTATTTTTTGAATTTCCAGAAAATCTAACTTTAAAAATTCAGAATGTGCTACACCTAAAACTATTGCGTCAAATTTTTCTTTTGGAAGAATATTTATTGTTGTTAATCCATATTCTTTTCTAACTTCCTCAATATTTGCTATTGGATCAAATATTGTAACTGAAATACCGTATTCTTTTAATGCTCTTACAACATCTACAATTTTAGTATTACGAACATCAGGACAATTTTCTTTAAAAGTTATTCCAAGCATCAAAAGTTCGGCGTGGTTCACTGAAATTCCTTTTTTTATCATTAATTTGACTATCTGTGACGCTATGTATTCCCCCATGCTATCATTTAAACGACGTCCTGCTAAAATTATTTCAGGATGATAACCAAATTCTTGTGCTCGTTGTGCTAAATAATAAGGATCTACACCTATACAATGTCCTCCAACCAACCCTGGTTTAAAAGGTAGAAAATTCCATTTTGTTGCTGCTGCTGCTAAAACTTCCTGAGTATCAATATTCATTAAATTGAATATTTTTGCCAGCTCATTTACAAAAGCAATATTAATATCTCTTTGTGAATTTTCGATAACCTTGGCTGCTTCGGCAACTTTTATTGTAGGTGCCAAATAAGTTCCGGCAATAATAACAGATTTATAAAGTTCATCTACTTTTAATCCTGTATCAGGAGTTGATCCTGAGGTAATTTTCAAAATTTTCTCTACAGTGTGTTCTTTATCCCCTGGATTAATTCTTTCAGGTGAGTATCCTGCAAAAAAATCCACATTAAATATTAACCCTGATATTTTTTCTAAAACAGGGACACATTGTTCTTCTGTAACTCCAGGATAAACAGTTGATTCATAAATTACAATATCTCCTTTTTTTAATATCTTACCTACAGCTTCACTCGCTTTATATAAAGGAGTTAAATCAGGACGATTATTTTTATCAACCGGAGTTGGGACAGTTATAACAAAATAATTACATGTTGCAATATCTTTAATATCTGAAGTGCAATACAAACCTTTTGTTTCTAGAGGTACATCAACTAATACTTTTTGCAAAATTTCATCTTCAACTTCTAATGTTGTATCTGTACCCAACTTTAAACTGGCAACTCTTGATTCATTAATATCAAAACCTATCACAGGATATTTTGTAGCAAATAAACGAGCCAAAGGCAAACCTACATAACCTAAACCAATAACGGCTATATTTACGTTATTATTCATATTTTTCCTTAATTTCGTCTATTATAAAGTACGGCTTCGCCATTCAAAGTCACATATTTGGCATGAATAATTCGAGAATTCAATTTCGGCAAATATAGCACAATAAGTCAATTTAATCAACCTTCAAAACTTATAAATCAAAAAAAACAGCTTCTAAATCATGCAAGAAAATTCAAACACTTATAGCTCAGCAAACAATGATTTTTTTTTATAAAAACAAAAACAAAAAATCACTAAAACTAGTCATCTTTTGTTTTTGTAAATTAAGCAAACTTTTAATTCATTGTTATAAAATCATGTGCTCTCTTTTTTATATTTTATCTTCAAAACACATCCTAAAGATTCCAAAACTAATATGTAATGTGTATTTGTAACTTCCTGAACAATTGCATCATGACTATTAAACACTCCTGTTTCTAATTTTATCTTATCGCCCTTCTTATATGGCACAACTAAAATATCCGAGATATTTGTATTTGAAATATTTTTTTTTATTGCTGCAATTTCATCATCACGAACAACAGCAGGTTTACCCAACCAAAATAAATATCTAACGACTCCGGCTATTTGAAATACAGAATTTCTTTGTGCATCTGGCAATTGAACAAAAACATACGAATTAAAAAGAGGAACTTCAACTTTTTTCTTTCGATCCGACCATTGTTTGACTTGGGTAATCAAAGGACAATAACATTCAATTCCTATTTGATTCAGTTTTTCAGCTACTTTTTTTTCCCATTTAGGTTTTGTATAAACAACATACCAATTCATCTAATTTGTTTTTTTTAAGAGCCTATCCCATTGTAAATAAAACCAATGGACCTTAATTCTTTTGCATTTAATATATTCCTTCCATCAAAAACAAAAGCCGGTTTATGCATAGAATCATATATTTTTTGCCAATCATATTTTACAAACTCATCCCATTCTGTAAGTATAGCAACAGCATGTGCTCCTTTGCAAGCTTCGTAAGCATCCTGAAACGTTAAAACAGCATCCCCATTATCTGAAGAATTTCTTGTTTCTAAATAATCTAAATCGCTTAAAATTTTATTTCGTGATACTTTTGGATCATAAACTGAAATTTTCGCTTGTTCATTAATTAAATCATCTGCCACATATATTGCTGCAGATTCGCGCGTATCATTAGTATCTTTTTTAAATGCCCATCCCAAAAAGGTTATTTTTTTATCGGCGACAGTGTTATACAATGTCTGAACAATTTTATTTGAAAATCTTCTTTTTTGATAATCATTCATAATTATTACTTGTTCCCAATAATCAGCAACTTCATTTAATCCATAAGATTTTGCTATATAAACTAAATTTAAAATATCTTTTTGAAAACAAGATCCTCCGAATCCAACTGATGCTTTTAAAAATTTTGAACCAATACGACTATCCATTCCAATAGCTCGGGCTACTTCATTTACGTCAGCACCTGTTTTTTCACACAATTCAGACATTGCATTTATTGACGAAATACGTTGAGCTAAAAATGCATTTGCAGTAAGTTTAGACAATTCAGATGACCAAACATTTGTCGTTAAAATTTTATCTTTACTTACCCAATTAGCATAAACATCAACCAGTGCTTTAATTGCTGTTTCTCCATCAGGAGTTGAATCACCCCCAATCAAAATTCTATCCGGGTTCAATAAATCTGTAACTGCCGTTCCTTCTGCTAAAAATTCAGGATTAGAAAGAATTTGAAACTGAACTCCATTACCTGTATTGTCCAAAATACTTTTTATCGCTTCTGCAGTTCGAACTGGTAAAGTTGATTTTTCTACTACAATTTTATTATCTTTAGAGACCTTAGCTATCTGCCTGGCACATAATTCAATATATTTCAAATCAGCAGCCATACCCTTACCTTTACCGTAAGTTTTGGTAGGCGTATTTACTGAAATAAAAATAACCTGAGCATCATCAATTGCTTTTTCTACGTTAGTTGAAAAGAAAAGATTTCTACCTCTTGCCTCTGCAACAATTTCTGAAAGACCAGGCTCATAAATTGGAATATTATCTGTATTTGGATCATTCCAATCTTTAATCCTTTGCTCATTCAAATCTACTACGGTTACTTGAATATGTGGACATTTTTGAGCAATTACTGCCATAGTTGGCCCTCCAACATAACCTGCACCTATACAACAAATTTTTGTAATTTTCATATTGTTCTATATTATCTTAATCTTTATTTTAAATTATCCCAATACCAGGCAATCGCTTCTTTTAATCCTTCTTCCAATGAATATTTTGGATTATATCCTAACATATTCTTAGCTTTATCTATACTTGCCAATGAATGCGGAATATCACCTGATCTGTTATCCCCATATATAATTGGCACATCTGCTATTTTTGAATCAAATTCGGTTAAATATTTTTTCAAATATCCAACTAGATCATTCAGGGTATTTCTATCTCCAAATGCAGTATTGTAAACAGTATTAACTGCATTAGGATCATTAGCTGAAATTGCCAAAGCATTCATCTGAATCACATTATCAATATAAGTAAAATCTCTTGAATAATTACCATCTCCATTAATTACAGGGCTCTCATAATTCATTAATTGCATTACAAACTTTGGAATTACAGCTGCATAAGCTCCTACAGGATCTTGTTTTCTTCCAAACACATTAAAATAACGTAATCCGATAGTTTCCAGCCCATATGTTTTACTGAAAATTTCAGCGTATAATTCATTTACATACTTAGTAATCGCATAAGGAGATAAGGGCTTCCCGATTATATCCTCAACTTTAGGCAAGCCTTCAGAATCTCCATATGTAGAAGAACTGGCGGCATAGATAAATCGTTTTACTTTTGCATCACGAGCTGATACCAGCATATTTAAAAACCCTGAGACATTAACGTCATTTGTAGTTATTGGATCATTTATTGACCTTGGTACAGAACCTAATGCTGCTTGATGTAACACATAATCTACACCTGAAACAGCTAAATTACAATCAATTATGCTTCTAATATCCCCTTCAATTAATTTAAAATCCGGATTCTTTATAAAATCTTTCAAATTATGATAGTGACCAGTTGAAAAATTATCTAAACAAATTACTTTTTGTCCTGAATTTAAAAAATATTCACATAAATTAGAACCTATAAAACCAGCTCCTCCAGTTATTAAAATAGTATTTTGAAAAGGTGTTTTCATCTATTTTAGATTATTTTTTATTGAATTTATTAAAAATCTTTTTTAATATGCCCATTTCTTTTTCATCTTCATGATACCCATTCGAATATGCTCCATAACCATATCCATACCCATAAGTTGCGCCATATTTTGCCTTATTTTCAAAACCATTCAAAACAATGCTCACATTGTTTAATTCACCTCTTTTCACACGATTATTCAACAATGTAATCATTTCCTTTTTTGTATAATTTTGTCTTACAACATACAAAGTAACATCACTAAATTGCACTAATTCGATTGCATCCGAAACAAGACCAACAGGTGGTGTATCAAGTATAATATAGTCATACTTTTCTTTAAGCTCCTCAATTAACTCCCCCATGGCTTCACTTATAATTAACTCAGAAGGATTTGGAGGAATTGGCCCTGACAAAATTACGTCAAGACATGGAATTTGAGTTTTATTTACTATTTCGGCTAATGTTTTTTGTTTTATCAGATAATTCACAACACCATTTGGATTTACAAGATTAAACTCTTCAGCCAATCGCGGCTTTCGTAGGTCTAAACCTATTATTACCGTTTTTTTCTCACTTAAGGCAAATACCGTTGCAATATTTATCGAGCAAAATGTTTTGCCTTCACCACTAATAGACGAAGTAATCATTAAGGTTTTTGCTCCACCTAATTGCTTTTTTTTGTACAAAAACTGCAAAGATGAGCGAATTGCCCTAAAAGCTTCAGATAGTGCCGATTTTGGCTTATCAAAAACAGCCAAACTAGTAAGTCCTTTACTTAAACCTATAATCCCTATTAATGGAATCTGTGTCTGCTTACTGATATCTTCAGTATTTTGAATAGAATTATTGACAAAAAAAAGTATAAAAACAACAACTAAAGGAATTAAAATCCCAAGAAACAAAGCTAATATATAGTTAACAGAAGTCTTCGGTCCAATTAACCCTACTCCAATATCTTTTGCCGGATCAATAAAATGAATATCAGAAAGGTTCGATGCTTTTACGATGTCTGCTTCATTCCTCTTCTGAAGAAAAGTACTGTAAATATTATCGTTTAGATCATATTTTCTTTTGATTTTTAATAGTTCCTGTTGTTCTTCAGGAAGTCTTTTTATAGTGTTTTCTGCTTGACCAATTTTATTATTTACTAATGCTAAATCATATTGCAGTGATGATTTGGCGGTAGCTATATTTTCAAGCAAAACATTTTTTATAGCCATCATCTGATTATCAAAATCTTTAAAAATTTTATCACTTTTTACGGCATATGACATTTCAGAACGCTGAGTCGACAAAGCAATAAGTTTAGAAACATTTGTAACAATATTAGGGTCATCAATTCCTGCTACTGAGGGCGCAGGTAATTTAGAATAATCAACACTATTTTTTAGATATGCTTTTAAAGAATTATAGTAAGCTATTTTTCTGGTAACAGCATCTTTTTCAACATCAAAATCTAAAATTTTATCTGAAAATTTTTCCCCACCTTGTTCAATTTCATATATGTTTTTATCCTTTCTGAAAGTTTTAAGTTCATTCCCGTTTTCTTTCAACATTGATTCCATAGCAACAAGTGTACTATCAATAAAACTTATGGTATTTGTTGCAAATTGATTTTTGCCATCTAATTGAATCTTAATTAACATTTTTACTGTCGAATTCAAATATTCGACCATTCTGGCCTTGTTCGTACCCTGCATAGATAATGTAAGAATTGAACCTGCTTTTTCATCTGCATCAATATTAATTCCTCGATAATGGGATACTGTAGCGTCAAAATCATTAAATCTAACAAAATATTCTTTCCCTTTATAAAATCCCGGATTATCAACTATTTCAAGTTTCCAATTTAAAAATGGCAAATTAACTTGTTCGCCAACCTTATATTTTTTAATAAATTCAACAGGTTGAACCGCAGTATTGCTATAAGTATTATTAGAATAAGTAAATAATGAAGCCGAATTACTCTCAAATGGAATTCTGATTTCATATTCATTTGGACTTAAAAACTTAAGCTTGACTAATGACCCAACTAATTGAGGCTTCGTTTTATCAATATTAACATAAAAAGGAACTGCCCCATAAACATCAATCATGTTATACTCTCCTTGTTCAAGGTAGTCTATATAATATTGTAATTTATCTATTACAAGTTCATTATGTGATCTGGATTGTAAAATAGTCGAAATACCGCTCACTTGATCTGATATTCCACCCCAATTAAAAACCAAACTGGTATTAGAGGTAAAAAAAGGATTACTCTCTTCTTTAATTGAAATTAAAGTCTGCATTGAATAAATCTTTTCCTTACGAATATTGATCTGATAGGCAATAGTGAATGAAATAATTAAACTCACTAAAAACAATTTCCAATAACTTGCGATTTTTAACAAAAACCCTTTAAAATCAAAACTTGGATGATTTTCAAAAATCGAAAAATCTTTTATATCTAACATTTCTTGTATTTAGTTTAATTTTTCGACAATAAATAAATTGTTGTTGCCAAAGATAACAAAGTTACAATTGAGCCTATAGATTGAATACCTGTCTGACCAGTACCCCAAGTTTTTTGCTTTAGCGGTTTTACATAAACATAATCATTAGGCTGTAAGTAATAATAAGGAGATTTCATAACATTTACATCAGTGAGATCAATATCATTAATTTGTACTCCTGTAGGGGTTTGACGTATTATAGTTACTGTTTTTCGATTACCAACAGTAGTAATATCTCCTGCATTTGCTATAGCTTCCATTATATTTACCTGTTCCATATACAAAGTTTTAGTCCCTGTACTTCCTACTTCTCCATTTATTGTATATCTGAATCCTGCTAATTTTACAGTAACAAAAATATTTGCTTCAGCTTTAAAATATTCTTCCTGCAATTTTTTTTCAATTTTAAGACGCACTTCTTCAAGTGTATAACCAATTACATTTATTTCACCTAAAATTGGCATTCTTATATTTCCATGATCATCAACCGTAAATCCGTTAAAATACAATCCTGATTCAGATTTATCACCATTACCTAATGTAGCACTACTCTCTGAAGGCTTAAAAATAGCAACCAATTTAGGATCTATAGCTTTTATATCTACACTTAAAACATCATTTACTTGCAACCTGTAAGGTTTTGATTCAACAGCTGAAACCGTAGTTTCATTTCCTGAAGTCCCTTTGTCCTGCAAATACACTAAATCTTTTACAGGAATGCATGACGTAAAAAGTGTACTAGTCAAGAACAATATATAAAAACAGTTTTTTGTCATTTTTTAAATTTTATCAGCAAATATAGCTATTCCTTTAATCTTCAGGAAATCTTACTTCATTTGTATTATTAATTATTTTTGAATGTTTTTTCGAAAGGCACACGATACAAAATACTTCTGCCAAGCGTTACTTCATCTGCATACTCTAATTCATCACCTACTGAAATTCCTCGTGCGATTGTAGAAATTATGATTTCATAATCAGCAATTTGCTTGTAAATATAAAAATTTGTGGTATCTCCTTCCATCGTAGAACTTAAAGCAAAAATAATTTCTACAACTTTACCCAACTTTACTTTTTCTACCAAGGTTATTATATTTAACTGACTCGGTCCGACTCCTTCAATTGGAGAAATCTTACCTCCTAAAACATGATAAATCCCTTTATATTGTCCGGTATTTTCTATAGCCATTACATCCCTTATATCTTCAACAACACAGATGGTCTGATGGTTTCTTGATGCATTAGCACAAATTTCACAAACTTTTGTATCAGAAATATTATGGCAACTTTCGCAAAACTTAATATCCTCACGCATATTTAATAACGCCTGAGATAAAAAACCTGTTTGTTCTTTGGGTTGTTTTAATAAATGTAAAACTAAACGCAAAGCAGTACGTTTACCTATTCCCGGTAATTGTGACATTTCGCTCACTGCTTTTTCTATTAGTTTTGATGAGAACTCCATAGGAACAAAAGTAATGTATTTTAAAATTATGCTTCTTTTGAATTATTAAATCGTTAGTGTTCTATTTCAAACGATATCTTCAGAATTATTTTTAGCCCAGATGGAAACGGCATCCTTTTTTATTGCTTTTTTAGCAATAAAAAAGATAAAGTGTACAGCTGGAAATAGCTCCTTAAAACTAATATTGATTTGTTGCTAACAAAACTAACGTACAAGCAATCTCGAATTTGATATTATTAAGTTCCAGTAATTGATACAGTTCAGGATTTTCGCTTCCTGGATTAAAAATCACACGTTTTGGCTGTGCCTCGATGATGTAATTATAGTAATCGCGTTGACGAGCCGGGTTTAAATATAAAGTTACTGTATCTATATTTTTGACAGGAATGGCTTTGGTGTAAATTTTTACTCCTGCTACTTCTCCTGTATTTTGACCTATTGCCAAAACTGTATGCCCTTTTTGAGTCAACATATTTATTGCCCTAAAAGCATAGCGTTCAGGTTTTGTTGTTGCACCCAGAACTAAGGTTTTTTTATTTTTCATTATTTTTAAATATGTCACAAAAGTAATCAAAAAAGCATGAATTTCTTGCACATTATTGATTTAGAGATTCTAAAAAGAAAAAACAATATCCTAATACCAATTTTGAAGTAAAATCTTAAAAATTGATTATTTTTACTGCGTTAACCTAAAAAATATGGATTTATTTATCTACTTATTTGCTGCCCTTTTTTCTGTCTTAAATCCAATTGGTACTGTTCCTATTTTTGTTGGATTAACTCATGATGATTCTCAAAAGGAACGCTCCAGGATTTCGCTTTGGACTGCCATAAACGTTTTTATCATTTTAATGGTTTCATTTTTTATAGGGCAGTACGTTTTGACTTTTTTCGGAATCAGTATTGATGCTCTTCGGATTGCAGGTGGGATTGTAATTGTAAATTCAGGTTTTTCATTGCTTTCAGGAAAATTCAATAAAAAGCGAGGTATTAATAAAAAGATTGAAAATGATGCACAAAAAAGAAATGATATTGCGTTAACCCCATTAGCAATTCCGATGCTGGCTGGTCCGGGATCTATCTCTTTGTTAATTGCTTTTTATCAGGAACATCATGAAATGAAAGAAATAATAATTTCGAGCTTAGCGATTTTAGCAATAGCCATTACCATTTTTGTTGTCTTAAAAAGTGCGCATTATTTAGCTCGCATATTAGGAGCATCAGGTATTGTTGCTATTTCACGAATAATTGGTTTCATTGTAATTGCAATAGGAATTCAATATATCGTGAGTTCTATAATTAATATAGTTAAAGGAAATTTGATGTAAATAGTTTCATCAAAAAACACAAAAGGGATAAAATCTTATGTTTTATCCCTTTTGTATTCAAAAATGATTTTAATTTCTTGGTAAGAAAACTTCAGCCATCATACATCTCGCACTTCCTCCCCCGCAAGCTTCAATAGTATCTAAACTTGAACTTAAAATTTCAGCATGGTTTTCTAACTGTGTAATTTGTTTTGCAGTTAAACTTTGATGTGCCGATGTACTCATAACAATATATTTTTTGTCATTTGATCCTCGAACCTCTAACATATTACCTGCAAAATTATTTACTTGTGCTTCCGTAATCAAAATAACGTCTTTTTTATCGGCCTTTAAATTCTCCAAAACCATTTTACGTTCTTTCTTATCATCAATACTATCTGCACAGATAACTGCAAAAGTTTCTCCCAAGCACATCATCACATTCGTATGATAAATTAATTTTCTCTCGCCATCAACAGTTTGAAAAGCTTCAAAAATAACCGGAGCATAATCAAAATCCTCACAAAACTCGATAAACAATTCTTCATCGGCACGAGGAGATAAAGCACAATATACTTTCCCATTGGCTCTATCTAAAAGTAGACTCCCAGTTCCTTCCAGAAAAAAACCATCTTCTTCAGCAGAGGTATAATCAATTATATTATTAATTTCAAAGCCTTTATCTTCCAAAATATCTAAAATATCTTCACGGCGTTCCTGACGGCGATTCTCAGCAAACATTGGATATAAAGCAACATCTCCATTTTCATGAAAAGAAATCCAATTATTAGGAAAAATACTGTCTGGTGTATCAGTATCAACATTATCTTCAACAACAGTCACATCTACTCCGACAGCTCTTAATTTTTCCACAAAAACATCAAATTCTTCTTGTGCTTTTGCATTTACCGTACTTGGCAAAAGTCCGTCTAATACTTTTTGATAATAATTATTCACTGCCGTTTGCTCATTCATTCGAAATGCAACCGGACGAATCATCACAATTGAATTTGTAGTTTGTTTCATTTTTTTAATGTAAAATTAATCTCTAATTAAAGGTAGAGTCGAGCATCTCAACAATCCTTCTTGTTTAGCAATTTCAGCATATGGAATTTCTTCCACTATAAAACCGTTTGCTCGTAACCAGTTATTTAATCTGGTAAAGTTTTTTTCCGAAACAACAACGTTTTCATCAATTGAAAACACATTTGAAAACATATTATACATTTCGTTTCTTTCTATGTGAAATAAATTTTCTTTTCCAAAAAGATTCACCAAATACATATAATCAGCTTCTTCACGAAAACCTCTTTTATAAATAATCCCTTTATTTTTTCCAACAGGTTGAAAACAACAATCAAGATGTAAAGCATTATCTCTGGCTTCAATTTTAGATTTAACCAAATCAAACTCTTTTACTATTTTATTTGGGAATAATTCTTTAATAAAATTCACTCCATACATATTGGTTCTGGCGGTAATGTAATCTTTATAATCACTCCCTTTATAAGTTCCAATAAAAACATGATCATTCCACAGCATAACATCCCCTCCTTCTATATGAACCTCTTCAGATGGACGAACTACTTTTAAAGGGTCAATTTGATCTATCACATATTGGATAGCATCAAGTTCACGCTCTCTGTCTGGTAAAATATTCGATTTTATAAAAATATCATCAATTACAAAACCAATATCCCTCGTAAAAATCTGATTGTAATTTTCTATCATTTTCGGACGAAAAACTGTCACATCATATTTCTGAAATACTTTATTGAAAGCTTCCATTTCAATAATCATATCTTTTTCCAGAGGATACGTTCCTGCTTTTATATGTTCCAACGATTTAGGATCATAGGCCTCATGTATTGAAGGAGTTGGCCCATTATGAACGGCAGAACCCAAAACTACAGTACGTAATCTTGACGTTTCGTTCTTTATATTTAATTGCAACATAAACTTATTAGATTTTGTAGCAAAGATAAAAAAAAGCTTCACAGTTACGTGAAGCTTTTAAAGTGATTTTATTTATTAGATTTAAAATCTCTCAATGGATGACCAGTGTAAATTTGCCTTGGTCTTCCAATTGGTTCTTTATTTTCTCTCATTTCTTTCCATTGTGCAATCCATCCCGGTAATCTTCCTATAGCGAACATTACAGTAAACATATCAGTAGGAATCCCTAATGCTCTGTATATAATTCCAGAATAGAAATCTACGTTTGGATATAAGTTTCTTGATTTAAAGTAATCATCCTCTAAAGCAGCAGATTCTAGTTTTTTAGCAATTTCTAAAATAGGATCTTCAACACCCAAAGTTTCTAACACTTCTTTAGCTGCTTTTTTGATTATTCTTGCTCTTGGATCAAAGTTTTTATAAACTCTGTGACCAAATCCCATTAAACGGAAAGAATCATTTTTATCTTTTGCTTTCGCTAAAAATTTATCAGTATCACCACCATCTTTATTAATTTCTTCCAGCATTTCAAGTACGGCTTGATTTGCACCTCCGTGAAGAGGCCCCCAAAGAGCGGAAACTCCTGCAGAGATAGAAGCAAATAAACCTGCGTGAGATGAACCAACCATTCTTACTGTAGAAGTAGAACAGTTTTGTTCGTGATCAGCATGAAGAATGAACAATTTATCCAATGCATCCACAATAACCGGATTTGCTGCGTAAGGCCCTGTAGGCAATTTAAACATTAATTGCATAAAGTTCTCTACATACCCTTGTGTATTGTCGTAATAATTCAACGGATAACCCATAGATTTTCTATAAGTCCACGTAGCAATTACAAGAAATTTACCCATTGTTTTACAAATGGCCTCGTACATTTCTTTTTCATTATCAACATTTACAGCTTTTGGATTAAATGCTGTTAAAGCACTTGTCAAAGCAGATAAAACACCCATTGGGTGAGCTGTTTTTGGAAAACCATCAATGATATTTTTCATCTCTTCGTTTACCAAAGTATGTTTTTTAATACCATTTTCAAATTGCTCCAATTCCTGAGCTGTTGGTAATTCACCAAAAATTAAAAGATAAGACACTTCTAAGAAGTTAGCTTTTTCAGCTAAATCTTCGATTGAATATCCTCTGTAACGCAAAATTCCTAATTCTCCGTCTAAGAATGTGATTTCACTCTTACAAGAACCAGAATTCTTATATCCCGGGTCTAGAGTAATAATACCAGTTAAATCACGTAATTTGTTAATATCGATAGCTGATTCATTTTCACTTCCTGTGATTACC
>Ga0307510_10006749_pt1 | contig 13683 bp, 14 predicted proteins | sample 12_EM_MG_FD_207224 | JGI IMG/M metagenome (GOLD analysis project Ga0307510, IMG submission 207224) | Populus trichocarpa ectomycorrhiza microbial communities from riparian zone in the Pacific Northwest, United States - 12_EM | ecosystem: Host-associated > Plants > Roots > Unclassified | place... | reverse complement strand
TGATAAGTACGCTGCTGGGGGCTCTTTCAATGTCCACGTCTTCCTTGGAGAATTCAGCAGTGATCCCACACAGCGAGCTTATGATGACAATCTCGTCGGAACCTTCAGCGTCTTCGCAAACGACCCAGAGACTACCGGGTGCGAGAAGTGCCAGAATGAGGCCGAAAATGGATTAATTGTGACTGGCTCCATTCCCTTGACTGGAGCATTGTTGGACAGGATCCCTCTAGACAGGATCCCTGAATTGAATTCGTTAGAACCGGAGAACGTTATTCCATATCTGCAAAGTAAACTCCACTGGAGATGCAATAGGGTTTGCCCCCCACACAAACACTTCAAGTTCACTGATCCACCTCACTGACATGTCTGAGAACGCAGCCCGACGACACCCCTATCCCGCGTGAGGAGATCTCAAGCTTGAAAGTGGGAGTTGCCTCCGTCCCGGTCCAACTTCCGACACCCGACCACTTGCTTCCCAAGTATGGTGAATGGCAGCCTCAGTACGAGGCGACTGCTGGCCGCACCGCCGGCGTGGCTGAGGGTGACAACCTGTAAAGTCATGCAAGGCTACTGCGATAACGGCGCACCAGCCACCACAGGACGGCGTTCGGGCAGCTCTAGGGGGATTTCGTCTTTTTTTTTTTATTCCCCCGAATGTGAACGTACAATGTTAAGCAAAGATTTTTTTCTTCCAAGATGGGAGAAGTGAAAAAAAAAAATACAGACAGGACATGATATATATTTTTCCCTATAGTCGAAAGGGTTGTGATTTGTTCCAATCAAACAATTTCATAGCAAAAAATGGAGTGAAAGAAAAAATGAGCAGACTAGTTTCGCGTGCAAGTGCAGTTCATGTAGCAATTGACATATTTAATAACGCCTGAACCCATGGACAAACTCGCAGTCTGAATACCGTCTCCTTCAGAACATGGTAATTCACCTCTATGCCGCGATCATCTCCTCATCACCAGTCAATTTCACCACATGCGTGTGTATGTACCGGTATGAAAATTCACTGGCACGCGACCACACCAAGAAAGCGCAATTCGTGGGACAATAATGCACCATATCCTTCAAGCTACGGTATTGTACAGTACAGTAGTCCACCCCAAACACTGCTCATCACGCCGCATAGAGGATCGTAGGCAATATCAATTATCCTATAATGGATCGCAGAAATGCATCCACGATGATACACTACTTCACCGAGATGGCAGCTGCATGTCTGCCCGTCTGTCTGTCTGTCTGTCTGTCTGTTTGTCTACCCGGCTGTGCGAGCCCTACCCTACCGTACTATCCCACATACCGTACGTACTGTACTTGGCCCGAAGCTATCACTCCTCTATCTTGCAAATCTGAACTCCACCCCCAACTATCTAACCATCCATCCATTCGCAGTATCATAAGTTACTGTACCAAAAAAAAAAAAAAAAGCAAGAAGCCCGCACCATGCTGTAAAGCATGCACCTTGAAAGTTTTTTTTCCCCATCACCAGTGAAGGGAGAGGAGGGGGGGGCTTTCCAATCCGCCCGCCTAGAGCGCGATTCCGATCGCCCATAATCGGGCCCCATCGGTGCGAGTGAGTTTTTGTGCAGCAGCCTATTGGATGTTGGATGGGTGACCGGTGGGTTGGGTTTCGGTACTCCTTCTTTCTTTTCCCATAACTCAATTTCAGATTGGGTTCGAGTGGATGGAGGAGTGGGAAAAGTGGAGAGCGGAAGGGATAAGGTGGTGGGGTGGTGGGGTGGTGGTGGTGGTGGGGTGGGGTGGGGTGGGGTTTAGATTTGGGCCGCGTGTGATATTGATGCCGTTTTTAGAGGTTCTTTTTTATTTTCTTGTTTTTTTTGGTCTGGTGGATGGGCGGGAGTGTGTGTGGGAGTTCTTTTTTTTCGGATGGCAGTTTTTTTGTTTGTGCGAGGAGGGATTTACTCGAATACGATATTCTTGGGGATGGATGGATAAACCTTATGGGTGGGTCAGTGCATAATGTAGGAGCACAGTATGATAACTTGCTGTGCTGCTCGGATATGGATAGATAGATGCTTTATGAACCTTAGCGGTAGGGTATACTATCTTAAATGTTTCGATGGGTTCGATGGCGATGGTTCATCCATTAGTATGTGCAGGATGTATTATGCTGGTATATTACCATGACAGATACCCGAGTTTGGACGTTTTTGTCTAGACTTTTTTTATTATTGACCTCGATTTATATCTGGGAATAGGGTTTATGTGGTCTGTGCTGTATGATATTATTATTATTATATTATTGAAGATTTACAGTAGCTCATCCTATTCTGACATGCTTGTTTGATGTGATGGTCTAGATTAATTGAATGAGGTTCTAGACTCTATGTCCTTCTTTCCCCCATCCTCATCGCTTCCCTCAGACCGCTATTCTTGAGCACACGATCTTGGGGGATTAAACAATGCCATGCCGGCACCACACTTCTGTGTGTAGCTGTTGGCGATGGCGTTCACTGCGTGGTACCGTACAGTGCAGTGCAGTGCAGCAAAGTAATCGAAATCGGAGGCAATTCAACCCCGAGGTCGAAAAAAAAGGATTTCCTCACTCTAGAGCCTCGTATGCCAAAAAGGCGTTACACGCACCAAAGTTCTTCAACTCGAAAAACCTGCACACCGATAAGCGCTTTTCAGCCCTTCGATTGAGTGAGAGAGTAGAGAGGAGAGGCTAAATTGTGGGGTTGGGTTCGTCTGGTTTCTTGGATATGATAGATAGATAGATAGGCTAAGCTACAGATCAAAAGCACTTTCTATCGTATTACCTTACGGCACGATGCTGTGCAGTGCGATGCAATACCGCTGCAGGATAGTGGGAGTGTTGGACCGGAAGGTATGAGGAGGAGGAGGGTTCTGTGATTAGGCTCGTCCCCAGGAAAAAATAAATAATAGGTATGATACAAGAATTGTCACTTGTCGCTCTTAGAGTAGACCCAAGTCCTCCCCCGCAGGTCCCGGACAGTAGAAGGATGGTATAGCACTGTATGATACTTGTGCTCAGAGTAGAGAGCCCACTGTCCTGGTGAAAGTATGGGTACACAAAACTCCCTTATCGATAATTACTTTCTCCGCCCTACCAAAATGTGGGGTTCTCCCTGGTCACCTTATCGGAATTTACCATTAGGATATCGTTAAAGCGCAGTGCGGTGCTGGTGACCTGCCTCTCTCTTCAGCAATAAAGTTAGTCTATCTTGATAACGAGATTGGACGCTCACGTGCGTGCGGCGTTAAAGCTTAAGTAAGACCTGGTGGACCCTGAAGGGATTCTTTTCTGCCTTAACCGAAACAGCTGCGGAGAACCGCCCTACATCCTTTTCTTTTTCTCTCTTTCCTTCCTTGTTTGGCTGATAGTGCTGCTGCCGCCTTGTGGGAAGTACCTGTTCCCCTTCCTCCTCTTTCTTCTCTCTCTACCCCTTCCCTCTTCCTTCTCTCCATCGACATTTATAATTCGGCTTGTTTGTTGCAGAAAGGAAGACAAGGAAAAGGGCGAAGAGAAGCAGACAGAAACAAAGTAAGAAAAGATCAGATAAGGCAAGATGTCGTCGACTCTACCTGAAGCCCCTGCTGCACCTATTGGGCCAAAGTACAAGGAAGAGGAGGAGAAGCCGCAGGCTACGTATGATATTATCTTCCTCTTCCTCCCCCTAACTCCTTTCACCTTAGGCTAGATGAATATTCGCAAGAAATAGACAATAAACTAATCCCCGCAATTCTAGTGTCTCGAAGCCTGTCGGACATAGCAATGTCCATATCCTCCCGCAGACCCCGCAATTGATCGCTCTCTTGACGTACAACCCCCGTTCCTGCATCCTCCCACCCACCATTCATTCCCAGATGCCCACACCCGCTTTCCCCTGGCCAAGCTAAACCCAAGCTAACCCAAATCCATCCACCCCAAACAGCATGATCCGCGACAAGTCCACTGTACGCGGGGACTTCATCTTCTACTCCAATAGGATAATCCGCCTGCTAGTGGAAGAAGGCTTGAACCACCTGCCCGTGATCTCCTCCTCTGTGACCACGCCGATCGGACACCCCTATTCTGGTGTGAAATTTGAAGGCAAGATCTGCGGCGTATCAATCATGCGTGCCGGCGAGTCCATGGAGCAGGGACTCCGTGATTGCTGCCGCTCCGTGCGCATCGGGAAGATACTCATCCAGCGTGATGAGGAGACCAGTAAGCCGCGCCTCTTCTACGACAAGCTGCCCGAGGACATCGCGGAGAGGTATTGTCTGCTGCTCGATCCCATGTTTGCTACTGGCGGGTCGGCCACTATGGCTGTCGAGGTGCTCATCTCCAGGGGCGTGCCTGAGGAGAGAATTTTGTTCCTCAACCTGATTGCCAGCCCTGAGGGGATCAGGAGCTTTGCTGAGAGGTTCCCCAAGTTGAGGATTGTGACGGCGTTCGTAGATCAGGGACTTGATGAGAAGAAGTGGGTTCCCTCCATCATCCCCCGTTCCCCTCCATCGATACGTATTTGGGCTGTGTTGATATGCTAACAAACTGATGGGATCAGTTATATCATTCCGGGACTGGGAGATTTCGGTGATAGATTCTATTGCATTTAGGCGCTTTGCTCTGGCCCTATCGTCTTTGGTGTTGCTAATGTCATGGTGGGCCTGGCTTTCATCCCAGGCCTGCGCATATGCTCACCGACCGATGCGTCAATTGGGGGGGGGGGATTTGTGCAAAATTACTTGTAAGTAATCGGCACTTTCATAGCATGAGAAACCAGTCTCCCACACCATCAATGGTCCAATTGTCACGTGTGCCTCGAAACATAGAGGGGAAAAGAAGAACCATCCATCCAATTACCGAGCAGTAGTAGAACCCGTAAAAGGGGAGTAAATAGAAACAAAGACCCAACCCTTTTTACACAAAAGACCAAGAATGCAGCCCAGTACATTTGCAAGAAGAAAAAAAGAGAGAAAGAAAGAGAGAGAAAGAAAAAGACCGTATAATAGCAACCTCATCATGAACCCACTTAAATCTCATCCATCCACCATTCCACAAGCAATTCTGGTAGCGATGTGCCATAGCACCTTTTAAAATTCATCATCATCATCATCAACAATCGCCTGAGTCCTCCCGCCGTACCCACCGCCGATATCATCGCCATCATCTAGATCATCAAACCTATCGCGACTCTGCTGAGTCTTACCCCCAGCTCCCCCATCTCCACCCCTTCCTACAATTCCACCACCACCACTGCTAACTCGCCCGGGGGCCTTATCCTTCGGATTTGCAATTTCATCGCATGCGTCGACCCATTCACTATACACATCGATTGCCGCCGACAAATCTGCTCCGGCCCAATCCCAATACGTTAATGATTATCTATCCTCTCAGAAACCTGGGAGACGCCGGCATTCGTCCGCTATCCACCCCGGCAACGACGACAAGGGCGCCGGGGAGAGGGGGGGGCGAGTAACCAAATCGAACCAAATCGAACCAAACCGCGAGGAGTGGGTAGAGAGGTAAGAAATGGAGACATACAATTAATGTTCGCCTGGAACCTCTGCCCACAAACTTTGCAAGACAAGCTGCCGACGCCGGCTTTTTTGTCGAGCACGCAGGTAACGGATTTCTCGTGGTTGCAGAAAAGACACGAAAAGGTAGTTGCGAGGGGTTCGTTCTAGGGGTCATTGTTGGGTCAGTTCTTCTTCGAAGGTGGAAGGGGGGAGACATGTATGGCGCAAGGTGGGTACTTTTTTAGGGCCCGTAGGCTTGCGGGACGACTTCTTGCGTTTGCCCTGTTATTGATGGTGGTTAGCTTGCTTGGGGTGTAATGGAATGAGAGATGCAGTATAATACCATATTGATTGCTTGTGAAAATTGGGGTTGTAGGTTGAGAAGGAACTGTTGTTGCTGTCGATAATGATGGTGGGTTGCGATAGAAGAGTAAGGCTGTGTGTGGGGGGGGTAGTCCGTCTCCCTGGCGATGGCGCTGGTAGTGGTGGTAGTGGCAGTTGCGGTGACAAGGAGAAGGCGGCAGCGGGGGTTTCAAGGCAACAGCTCAGCCACCCGAACCTACCCAGTCGAAAGGAAAAGTGTGACGAGATGAGGCTAAGGCCTAGGCTCTTCTAGAGTTGTCACCCAAAAACGGGCAAAAAGAAAGAAGGAAAGGGGAAGAGAAAACCAAGACTCCCGACACGCGTGAGAATAACTGTTCTGGTGAAATCTCGGATTAGTAAACAAAAAGAAAAGGTGACAAGGGTTGGGTGTCCACGTGATGGCTTGGGCTAACCTAATGCGGCAAATAGTGAGGGTGCTATCGTACTGTGGTTCGCCGATAAGCTTCCAGCGGGTATCGATACGGTGGGATACTGTAGGTACGATAGGTACCGTACACAGCCCGAGTGGGTAAAAAGTATCATTATCATATCATAGCTCCACAGCGAAAGTTAGGTAGACATATCATAGCTACTGTACCAGTCCGGCTCCATGTTAGACAATCTCTCCCCCGAAAAAAAATTAAATTTGACCGTCGATCAATCAATCAAGCGAAGCAGCTTAGACAACACATCTCTCTGCTCGTGACCGGATTGAAGAGCGGGAAGATACCGGTACTGGTGCTATCTGTGCAAGCACGGTACGGCAGTAGGCAGGAAATACTCAGTACCCTGCTGCCAAAATCCACTTGACCCGCTTTTCCTTTGTTCACCCATACAACAGGAGAGGTTTGGGTTTATCATATATGCATTCGGCTCTTTCCCTCTCCCTCCCTTACTCCCCCTTTCCATTCAATACTTCTTCCTCTTTCCTTCTCCCCTTCCTCCCTCTCTCCCTCACTCCTTCTCCTCCATCCATCTCTGATAATCAAGCATCCTTCACCCCTATTACCCTCACTCTCCTCCATCTATATCCATCCACCAAACCTACTTCCATACATTAATCCACTATACTTCCAGAGGTATAATTACCCCCCATATCAATCAATCAGTCAATCATCCTACCCCACCACCACCACCACCATCATCACCGCACACCACACCACAGAACAGCACAACCACAACCACACATACCATACTGCAACAAAACATCCACAAGATAATTATAGTACCAATAACAACAATATAAGGTCACCATGACAGACGCTCTCCTCCTAAACCAGATCCTGTCAGCCGTAACGCAGCTCCGGCAGGACAACAAGATCCTGGCAGCATCCGTGGATGCTATCAACGGCCGCGTCAACGCCCTCGCCGACGTCAAGAAGCTCAAGGACGACGCCGCAGCTATTAAAGACGGAGATGGGGAAGAGAAGCCCGCTAGCACTACTTCTGCTACTACTACTGCTACCGGAGGTGTAGGTGCTGAGGCTACGGAACCTCCCGCTTCCCCGACTAACGACGTTATCCCGACTGCTGCCAGAAAGCCGAGCGCTACCTCTAGGATCATCCTTACTACCTATCCAGGACAGAGCGGGATTGACCCCATTATTATGAATTGGGGGGAGAAGGACACTGCTAAGCGTGGGCCAGTTGTTGTTTCGAGAGGTGCTTCTACTGTCAGGCGTAGGAATGGTGAGTTCTTTACGGTTTTGTTCTCGGTTGATTGTCGTTTTAGACCTATGTTGCGCATCAATTGGTACTATTATTATACGAGAGATTGTCCTCAAGAGGTCTTGAAGCTTTCTAATCTACTCTATGATCTTGCCCCCCCCTCCCCTCTTTTGATCCTCATTTAAGTATCTATTCGCCCTTGTTGCTGCCAAACACTCCCGCTTTTGTTCATGCGGACCTTTTTCATATTCTGTGTTACCCTCATACTAATCATCTAATCTTCTGCCTAAATAGCAATTGGTGCCCATGGTGGTTCCTATAGTATCTATCACGCTCTTGCTGTTGCAATTCAAGACCTCAAGGTAGATCACAAGCCCGATTTCACTAACACTGAGCCTGCCGCGACTATTGGTCCCTTCCCTCAATGGTCCGACCCCAAGAAGATCGTCGCCATGGATCCCTTGGGTCACTTGGCCCCTTGGTTGTACAATGATTACATAAACAAGGAGAATGTCGAGATTCGTCCTACTATTGCCATCACGAAAGCCCACATGAAACTCCCCGAGCTCGAAAATAGCGTAAAAGCCGGTCGTCTCTCGGTTGACGGAAAGATCTGTCTGAACATGTCTGGCGAACTAGCTGTTACTAAATTTGCCGTCGAGCCCGTCTGGTATCTTCCTGGTGTAGCAGAGAGATTTGGGATTGGTATGTTGAACAATCCTTTTTCCAAGTTCCACCGTTATCGTGTCCTCTCTTTTCGTCTTGTTTGGTCTCGCCGGTCTTAAACTCTTGATATTTCAAGACGAATATCCGCTGAAGCCGAGCTAAATACAGCATATGCCGGTGGAGCCTGTTTCCGTGTCCAACGTTTCTCAACTTTTGTTCGTAAATTCATCCGCTGACAGCATTGACTTTCTCCGTGATCAGATGAGGGCATTCTCCGTCGTTCTCTTTTTGAGAACACTGGTGGCTCTTTTCCAGAACTTATCACCCGCAATGACATCAAGCTCTTTCTGCCTCCAATTGGCGGTCTGACCGTCTATTGCTTCGGCGACCCCGCCAAGATGTCTGATCCCAATGTTAAGCTTGCCCTTCGTGTCCACGATGAGTGCAATGGATCAGATGTGTTCGGCTCCGATATCTGCACTTGTCGCCCTTACCTCATCTTCGGAATCGAGGAAGCAGTAAAGGAAGCGCAGAAAGGCGGCAGTGGTGTTGTGGTCTATTTCAGAAAGGAAGGTAGAGCCCTCGGAGAGGTTACCAAGGTATGAGAATCGAGATCCAAGTGCGACAGCTAGCCATGCTTGCTAACGTGCCTCCAACAGTACCTTGTATACAATGCTCGTAAGTAACATTGCTTCTAGGCCTGCTCTTCCCAGAGAGGCGGCAGCTAAGCTCACAGGTGCAACATAGGCAAGCGCGGAATTGACCGAGCCAGCGAATACTTCAAGAGGTGAGTTATTGTCGTTTGGTATCTTCCTCTCTGCCTCCCGTGACGGCCAATGCTAACAAATCCGCTACTAATTAGGACTGAGGTACGCCTTTTCTCATGCATTTTTTTCGCATCCCCTGCTTAACTTTAGCTAACAAACTTGACAGAACATTGCCGGCGTAAAGGTACTCAATGACCAACCCCTACAGACAAGCGGATAGTCCGGCCGCATCCTTGTACTAACTGATCTTCACCTAGGATATGAGGTTCCAAGCTCTCATGCCCGATGTATGTTGTCCGGGCCCTCCACCCCTTCCCCTGTCTCTCATCGCACGATCGTTTTTCCACCCGAATGTGTTAAATCTGACCGATTCTACTGCTAGGTGCTCCATTGGCTAGGTATTACAAAGATCGACAGAATGCTCTCCATGTCCAAGTAAGTTTTCGGCTTGATACTGCCTGTTGCTTGCCTGCTTAACCCCGCGTTTTTGCGGTAAGCGGCCGTGCACCGCCCGAGGTCTGACTGACTGCCGTTGTAGCATGAAGTACGATGCAATTGTGGGCCAGGGAATTCCAATTCACGAGAGGATACCGATTCCAGATGAGATGATTCCGGAGGACTCGAGAGTCGAGATCGATGCTAAAATTCATGCTGGGTGAGTGAACCGAAGCGCATTTCCCCAAAATGCCACATTTCTCAATACGGCTCGCGTGACTATTTTCAAAAGCAGAAGCTGACGGACTGATGTAGGTACTTCACCACTGGCAAAGTTATGACAATGGAGGAGCTCAGCGCAGTTCAAGGACGTGCGTGGGGTAAGTAGCAAATGAGAAAAAATTCTCTTCATAAGGGGCAAGAGGCCGTTTACTAACAGAACTCGACAGACGACGTGGATCACTAGGAAGGCTTACATACATATGTGGCCCTTTTGGAGTACATAGCGGGTAGGGGTTTTCCTTTCCGATCCCTTAGCATTTCCACGATCTTGGGATTTCCAGGTACCTTTCGTTGGCACCGGCTGACTGTTCGAAAGGATTTTCAATTGTCAATTTTTTTTTGGAGCACATGCTCCACAAATTGCTCCACAAATTCCCCGTGGTTTCTTAATTCCCGGCGTGACGTTGTATGTAAGGCGGATCTTGTGATTCCCCGGTACTCCAGATTTTTCCCCATCGTTTTTTCACTTTGGTTTCCGCATTTGCATAAAGTCCTTCCTGTTCCACATCCGATTTATTCTTCTTCTGCATCTCGGTTCACGGTTCATAGTATTCTCGATTTTGATGAATTATGTCGATACGTAGGCGTTTTTTACGCGGTGAGCTGGAGCAAAGTCCCATTGTCTCTTTTTTCTTCTTTTCTTTCGTTCCTTTCTCACTATTGTGAAAGTGTTACCACTGCTGCTGTGGTTGTGACGAGGCATCTTGGGCATCCTGGGCGCGCACTGTATGTTGCTTGCTTGGCTGGTTGGTCGCTGTTGGATACCTTCTGAGTTCGATTAGCATTGTCACTCCTCGGATCAGAGGTTACTTTTTCCTATTCTGCCCAATTTAGTGTAAAAAAAATGGATGAAAAGTAGTTGCGATCGTGCGTTCTTGGACCCAATAAACTCACCACCTTGTGACTTTGTTTGGAGTAATAATAATGATAACCCCTGGTTTAGCCTAATGAAGGCAGGCTACGGGATGAAAAAAATTTATTGGTCTCCCTTCCGAAGGACGTGCCAAGATACAGTAGTTGCATTATTTGATTGCGCCGTGCTCCCCGCACGGAGCAGTAGTCGGTGTAATACTATATTGTAGTTTTAAGATTTGCACCACAGTCTATATCCAATACACCTCACCGACTGGTTAAAAACATCAAAATGCCATCACCCCTTCTCCTCCTCCTTCTCTCTCTCTATTTTTTTCTTTTTTCTCTTCCTCTTCTTCCCCTCCCCTTCCCCTCCCCCTTCCAGAGAGTGCGGGTAATCGCACGAGCATAATAATCATAATAATTATAATAACCGTGCGGTACACCGGCACAATAAGGCATTCTACTGAGAGTAACCGTTCCGGAGGAGGAGGAGGAGGTGGTGGTGGTGGTGGAGGTGGAGGTGGAGAAGCCCACTTTGGCCACCGCATAGTACAGTACAGTACTCGTACAGCATTATATACGTTACTATAGTGCCTAACGCAGGGGCAGGGGCAGGGGCAGCAGCAGGTTCCCATTTCTACTATATATATATACAATATTATATATATATATACAGTACTCGGTATGGTACTATGCTCTCGGATTGAGTGATATAATATAATGCGATACATTTGGTGGACGCCGTTTGCTTGTTTGTTTGTTTGTTTGTTTGTTCCTTTCGTACTCAGTTAATCGATTAATTAGCACCGCGGTTCATTTGGGTGGGTGGATGGATGAATGGATGGATGGATAGATGGAAAGTATCGTCCTTATGCTGTGTCTATAAGGATGAAAACTGATATGGGGATTACTGTACAGTGTGCCTACTGACTGTGCTGTTATGATACCGCTCGCTTGCTCGCTGTGTTGTGGCTGGGACTGGGACTGGGGCTGAGGCTGGTGTAATATATATGGTGGCGCATATGGTGGCGCGGCCACCGTGTGAAGTGGTGGATAGGCAGAGTGCTGTGTCTTGCCTGGCCCCGAATTGTCTTATCTTGTCGGCCTGCCTGCCTGCCTTACCTTACCTTACCTTAGTCTAGAGCACCACTGTGTTCGAGGATGCCGTAGGTATTACACTGTAGATAGAACAAGGGTTTAATTTACTTCACTTTGGCCTATGGAGGTGGTCAATCCATCAATCAATCAATGAAGACAACCATGTCCACCACATTGGCAGAAAGAGTCATAGGTTTTTGTCGAGTGTGTGCACGTGCTGCCGCAAAGTGCAGTGCTCTGCGGTTGCGAGTCGGGTTCGGGAGCGGTATCGTGTTCATTTCCCCCTTAGAAACAGTAAATATTATCTCTCTATCTATTTGCATCGTGTTCCCCTGGATGTTCTCGCGAGGAAGGGGAGCAGAGTTAAGGTACCAAAATTTTCGCTGTGAAAGGAAGGGGAAAAAACAAAAAACAACCCCTGTCCCTGTTTGGCCGGGTGATGAAGGGAATACAGGTATCGTGCAAAGTATACTTTGAGCCGTACCTGACGTGGGACTCACCTCATCCCGACAGGGTTATGGAAGTTCCTTCCCCCCTCCCCCTTCGCTCATTGTCCGAACAAGTTAAGGCTGATACTGTACGAGTGAGTTGATTTTTATATTGATTCTTGTATTGGAGGAGAGGGGAAGGGAAGGGAAGGGAAGGAAGGGCTGAAGTCACTAATTTTTCTGTACTCGAGTACTTCCCCTCCCTTGATTATCGGGCCTATCGTACCTACCTGCCATAACCAACCTTGCAGGGAGAGCCCTTTGTCTGTTACTCCAGACTATTACGCTGGCCAGGCGGATATCATACCTGTACTTTACCTACTGGAATGGAAGGTTGGCCCCGGTCTATCATTTCTGGGGTGAACGGTCTTTTGCTGTCAAAAGACAATCCTCCCCTTTCCTCTTATCCCGCCAGATCCACGTGTAACTGCCGCTCCTACCCTTCCCACCCCCGAAAGCGGAGCTGGGGACCGGACGGTTTTGTGTTACGCTGGACTTGGGGTTGGATCATCGGCTTCTCTTGCAGAGGCTTGCTGGGGGGCGTTGGAAAGTACCAAGGGGGTTGTGACCTGAGCGAGGTGGTGTCTCAGTTAATCTAACTCTTACTACGGTTGTCGAGTCGGAGCGCCGGTATGGTTAGTTTAGCTAGTTTTTTTTTTATCCTGTGAGCAAGCGAGTGAGTGAATACTGGTTATCAGAGTGGAGAAGAAATGCGGAATTCCTGTTTATTTTTGCCATCTTGTAAGCGCGACGAAATGTCGGAACTGCCGCTCACGAAGGCACACACACTTTTCTCGAGACCTTCTCCTCCGCTGCCTTCTTTGGACTTTTTTGAATTCTGGAGACTTGGAGGGGGGGGTTTTTTTGATGGAAGATGGATGGGTGGATGGATGGGTTGATGGAACGAAGATGGATGGGCTGGAAAAGACCAAAGAACTGGGTGAATTGTACTCGTAATGGAATGGATGGGCGGAAAAGGAAAAAAACCCTCCCCCCTTTCTCCCCAGCCCAACCCGCGGGCCAAAATGAATGGTTTGTCCAATCTCAAAACTAGTTTGTCAAAACATGTTGTGCGGATGGACAACAGTAACAAACAAAATACTGTTGGTACTTTTGTCGCATGATAGATGCGTTGTACCTCAGTTTTTCCAAACTTTCTTTTCTTTTCTCGCGATGGCAATTGTCAGTTTTGAAAATTAGATTTCACTTCTATAGGGAGGAGGGAAAAAAGGGGAGAGGTACCTGATATGGTTTAGTTGAGGTGAACAAATGAACTAACCTCCTCCTGCCGTCGACCCCCCTTTCCCCCTCCGTTCGCTTCGCTCGAGCTTTCAATGGACCAAGCACATGGAACGAACAGCAAAACTTGCAGACAACTAGAAAGAAAAGGGCTGCACGGTGAGGGAAGGAGGGAAAGTTGCATTTATTTATTTTTACAAGAGGAAACGTTAGGCGGTCGGTCGAGCAGAGCAGAGAGCCGCAGAGAGCCGTAACCGTTTTGGCCCCGCTTTCCCTTTTTCCTCCCTCTCGACCAGACTCTAGGTATGATGAGTATATACACACATTTG
>Ga0307510_10006748_pt1 | contig 13683 bp, 28 predicted proteins | sample 12_EM_MG_FD_207224 | JGI IMG/M metagenome (GOLD analysis project Ga0307510, IMG submission 207224) | Populus trichocarpa ectomycorrhiza microbial communities from riparian zone in the Pacific Northwest, United States - 12_EM | ecosystem: Host-associated > Plants > Roots > Unclassified | place... | reverse complement strand
TTGTTGAGATTGCATCATCTGGATGCAATCTGATCTTATCATTGTCCAGAGCGTGGGCTATCTGGTTTACTTCCTTGAGAGCAATCAAGTAATCGCGACTCCCATGAGGCGCTGAATCACGAATCACGCGTACCTTCAAATGTATTAAATAAGCGGGCTAAACTGTTTTGACTTTGGCAACTCACGATTTCCTGGCGATCAATTGTTTGAACAAGCATCATTTTGATTCGCTCCCAGGTAGTGCCAGACAAGCGAGTATGAGCGATATTCGCTGCGCCAATTTCGTGATCGTGATCAGCTATGTAACGTCCCAAAACAGTTGACGTGTGCAGATACTGTTTGATGAGGATCTCACAATGGCAACCAGTCTTTTTGCTAGGGATCTTGCGTTCCCTGTCAGGATTCTTCTTTTGGTATGTCCTCCCCCCTCCGGAATCCTGGCACCCACAAACAAACAGCTGCAATCGGATATAAAGTTTTCTGTCAGGCCAGGTGGTGGATGCAACCAATTCAACAGAGGAAGCACGTTCCTCCACGCGGCGCCAAGTTTCAAACTTAGCTAGACTAGCCCATTCATGGCTAAATCTGCCATGCTCCCAATCCCAATTGAAGCTTCCGACCCTTCTCGAAGTGGCGGGGGACTTGGCATTGTCCGGGATATTGCCACATGAGCTCGCAGAGAAGTTCAGGCAAGCAATCAAGGGCGGAGCAGTCAGTCTGGCCGCCACCACGGGCTCGAGCGACGCAGGAGAAAGACGAAAACGTGGCAAAATTGACATATTGGAGTGTAAATTGGACTGGGATAGCTGGAATTGTTAGGAAAAAAATAATACTGTTACTGTTGTATTTATGTAGCCTAATTTACCAATCAACAGACAGTGGAAAACCAATCAATGCGTTTTTTTCAATACAATTATCATTTTTAGCGTGTTTTTTGTCGGTTAATTTATGCGGCTAAGGGGCTAGTGTGACAGGTAACATTTTGCTTACTTATTTTTTCCCATCAATAATATACACGGGTGGCGCAGATTCCAAATATTGTACAAGTCGATTTTTCATTGAGAAAGCGGGAAGCCTGGCATCGCGATCCCAGTGCCCCTGCGCCGCTGTGCTTGCTCCTGCATGCGCGACCCCTTCCGCTGCAGCGGCCGGCTCCGCTGAGGGTTCTTTCACTCGCATGAACCAATCTATGGCGGTTCCACTTGGATATCCGCCCTCAAGCGTTGTGCCAGGGCTCGCGTTTTTGTGTTTTCCCGCCGCTTTGCAAGGGCACGCATTTGCGCCACTTTCTGCCGCCGTTCCAGTGTTCGCATATGCTGGAACAAGTGCCCAGGCATTTTCCCGGGCTCAAATAACACCTGGGAATGTGCTCGCGCACGCACATTTCACCCCAGGGCTCTCGACTTAGTCGCAACGCGCAAGATTAGCGACACGCGGACATTGCGTAATTTGATGACATGTGTAAATTGCGTGATTAAGCGACAAATGTTTTTTTTTTACAACATATGCTTTTAGGACACGTGCTTTATGTTTGTTTTGCTTGCATCAACTATTCCGAGATCTTTTTATTTGTCTGAGTATGAAAATCTGACAGCTGTACTAGTGGAAACCAAACTACAGGAGAATTACTTCTTTTGGGGCGTGACACCTGCCACCAAAACAGCGCAACTGGCACCTTGGCAGTAGTGGTCACAGTGGCAATTGCGATTGCAATAGCAGCAACAGCAGCAAGTGCAACAATGGTGGTGTGTGATAGAGATGAAGTGGGGGTGTACATAGCTGACAACAGCAGCACTGACACAACAGCTGAATAATTTGGGCTGAGCTGTGGGGCGAATAGGGGTGTGAGCCTTGCTGGGCTCATTAGAAGGCTGGAGGAAGGAAGGGAAGCATGGTCAGCAGTGGCCAATGCACCTGTGTCCCATACCCCTCTCAGGCTTGCTCACATGGTTGTGGACACTGACACAGATGCAAGGGAAGTCAAACCCTCAGGACATTGACTTGCCTGGATAAGGGGGAGCACTGCTGGTCATGGGCACTGCACTTTCTATGACCAAGGGCGCTGCTGGCAGGGCTGATAAAGCTACTATTGCAGCACCTAAGGCGTTGGGGCCCAGGGTGGATGGTGGAGCAGGGCAGGCAGGTACAAAAGGCCACTGCATGGCAAGGCCTGGCACAGGGTCAACACACCACTGCAAGAGGGCAAGCAAGCACTTGTTGAGTCAGAAAAAATGCAACCCTTGTAAGGGGCACTGACAAGATGGGGCCCACAGAAGAAGCTGTCAGGACACAGAAAGAATGTGACTGAGTGAAGGGGACTTACCTCTGGAGACCACAGAGGAAGGGATACATTGCAACACAGGAGAAAAGTGACCAAGCAAGGAGTGCCAATGCATGGAAAGTGGCTGAGTGAGGGTATATACCATCTGAAGACTACAGAGGGAGGGACACATCAGAACATGGAAAGAAAGTGAATGAATGAGGGACACTTACCGTCTGGAGACCACAGAAGGAGAGACATGTCAGGGCATGATAGAAAGTGACTGAGTAATGACTGCAGAGCAAGGGTCTTGTCCATGTTTGTGGATGGGTGCATACAGGCATGTGGTCTGTATGAGTATGTATACACCAGTTCATATGTGACAGTGACAAACCTACAGACCCTTAAACCCCAACCTTAACCACAGCATCCAAACACCACTCTGTTGCTTTCTTTCTGTCTTGACACTGTCCCAACAAGGCCCTTACTCTGCAACCCATTCCACTCTCCCCTCACTCTACTACCTACAACCACAATGGAAGCCCCCCTCAAACAAGTTCTTGAGCAACCCAACTTCATTGATGATTCAACTTCTGGTTTCACCTACAATTCCCTGTCTGGGCACGATTATCTCCAGTATCTCCATACCAAAGCATTTGGCATGCCCTCTCTCCCTCTGCCATCTCCAGGGGGTGGATTGCCCTTGCTTGGCTGCTTTCTTCCTATGTCCTCACTTCCCCCTCTGCCATCTTCAGAAGGTGAGTCCCCCTCACACTATTGCTTTCTATGTCCTGACAAGTCCTTCCCTCTGCAATCTCCACCTTGTGCCCCTTGCAAGGTTGCTTTCATTCTGTGTCCCAGCCCATTGAGCACTCACTTGCCCTCTTGCAGCAGTGCCTTGGCTCTATACCAGGCTTCGCTTTGTAGCAGCCTTTCATACCAGCTCCCTGCCTTGCCATACACCTTGCACTGCAACACCTTGGGTGTTGCAGTGGTGGCTTCTCAGCCCCACCAGCAGACCCAGTGCCAGCAGTGCCCTTGGCCATGGCAAGTGCAGCACCTATGACTGGCAGCGCTCCCCCTTGTCTGTGCATGTCAACACTCAAGGGCTTAACTTCCCCTGCATCATATCAGCATTCACAACTGTGCTAGCAAGCCCAAGAGGGTTAGGAGATACAGAAGACAGGTGTATTGGCCACTGCTGACCATGCTCCCCCTCCTTCCTCCAGGCTTTTAATAAGCCCAGCAAGGCTTGCACTCTCACTTGTCCCACAGTGCAGCCTTAGTGCAGGCAAATTGTCCAGCAGTTGTGCCAGCACCAGCATTGTTGGTCACATATGCCCTTGCTTCATCCCCACCACACATTGTCATCTCCTCACCACACCTTGGCAGTGTGACCTCTTGTGTCGCTGTTGCTATCACTGCTGCTGTTATTGCCATTGTCATCGCTATTGCCACTGTGGCCACCATTACCAGGGTGCCACAGAGCACATTCTCATTTGCCCCACAGTGCTGCCCAAGTGTAGGCAAGCTGTCTAGCAGTTGTGCTGGCACCAGCATTGTCAGCCATGTACACCCATGCTTCATTGCCATTGCACAGTGTTATCGCATCGCGCCACCTTGGCAATGCAACCTCTCATATCACTGTCGCTGCAGCTGCCATTATTATCATTGCCATTGCCACTGTGGCCACCACCACCAGGGCTCCATGCAGCGACAGACACAGCCTACAGGACAGCACCATTGCATTACCAGAGGTGCTGTGGAACAGGAATGCCAAACAGTGCATTGCAGAAGGGATTGGGCGATAACTGCCACTGCTGCTTCAGGATGGTATTACTGACAGTGAGCAATGATGAACTCAGGTTATCATTGGCTACCAAGGGAGGGGTGTGCATAGGAGCCAGGAGGGTGGTTCCCAGCTCTGGGTTTCCAAGAGAGGGGGGTTGCTGGATTATAATGTAGCAGAAATATTGGGTGAGCATATTATAATAGCACTGCCCAGAGATAGAGAGGGTGCATTATAATGTGTCCAGCACTGGAAGCTCCCAGCAATCAAAGGGGGGACATTATTATGCACCCTCCTGGAACTTGTAGGCTACATTACAAAACTGCTACATGGATACCTCATTAGTCAGCTTTGCTGCTAATTGCCCTTGACTTCTCTACAGTACATCCTCAAGGTCATGTGCAAGTGCCTCACTCAATTCCAAGTCATATCAACTTGTGTAATCTTCATTCAACTCTAGACAAGTCATGTAATGCATCACATGACCAACTTCCTCTTTAGGAACAACCCCTATCTAGAATCCACTTCAATTTTCAACCAAAGACCCCAAGATCTCCAAGATCTCAGAGCAACCTGACATGGTGACCTGACCATGACACCTGCACTACATGTACCAATGGTTTTGTTATGTCTTGACATCAGTCAATGCAACATGGGCAATCTGGAAGTCTTTGGCCAAGAGTGCTTGGTGTGTGGTAAGCAGGGCTGCTTGGCTACTTGAGGGAGAGTTACAATCTCTTGACAACAAGGGTGAAAAGCAGGACAATAGAGAGGGGTAAAGTTGACATGAAGGAGCATGAGTGGGCAGAGAACAGAGTGAATGTATGGCAGGCTTGGGCAGTTTGGGGGGTGTCATATGGTTGGCAATAGCCAATTCCAAGGTTACAGTATATGCATACCTTACAGCAAACTGCAGATGTATTGACTAAAGTGTTATCACATCAGAAGCATAAGAAGCATATGAAAGACATGAGTCTTGTATCCATTTGAGGGGGAGTGCTATAATAAGGACAAATTGGATACAAGTGTGCAGTTAATGTGTATGCTTACACATTAGTGTAATGCTGGGATATGCAGTGGGCTTGGAAATGAGTGCTGTCTGGCCTGGGTCCCACCATACTAAGAGTGAACCATCCTTTGTGTTGTGCATAACTGTTTTGTATGTGAGCTAACTTGATGCATATGAGGATGTTACCACACCACTGCCTCAACTTGTCAACCATCAATGCCATCAATGTCCCTGCCTCACCTTCCTTGCTCCTCACCTTCATTGTCCCCCCTTCTATCGTGAGCAGTACTTGCATCCCCCAGTCTCAGCTACAAACCCGTAACTTTAGCATCACGTGACTGTGGGAACATATCACATGACCCTACATGTGACTCATCATGTGACTCCTCCACCAGTTGTACATCATATGACTTATTAGCACGTGACCTTGGGAACCTACAACCCCATGACCCTGGGAAGATAACACATGACCTATCAAGGAATTGGTCATCGACAATGTCACATGACAAGACATGCTTTGGACACACATCTAAACTGTTGATCAACATGTGGCAGATTGTGGGAACAATCAACAAGATGTGTCTACTAAACAATCAACGAACATGCAACATGACTTGATCAATGAAGACACAACTCATTGGGGCTAGGCCCTAATTGAGATGTATAATGTAATCCGCAGTTACTGCGCATTGACTGCGCAGTCCCCCGTTACCTGTAATTGTACCTACCCTAAACTGCGCACAGACCACCCTGTATTAGTATATAAGACCTATGAATTTAGGTGAACAGTCCTTAGACTGTTCTCTTGTCAATCCCCACACTGGAGCCTTTCAAAGCTCCCTCCTTGTCAGCAGCAACCCGCTTGTTGTCGCCAACAGTCTACTCCATCCTGCCTCTTCTCACCTTCTGCCTCTTCCTTCTCAACGTCTCCTTGCTGCTCCTTTGGATCAGTCACCTTCAACTCCACGCCATAGTCAAGTCTTGCTACCCATAAAGTAGTGAGTTCCCGACATTAGAACAGTCTCTTAAGTTGAAGCTGACTGTTTGGAAGTGTCCTCACCTTCCCTCTCCATCGCCTCCTGGTCTGACCTGAACACCATCTATCAGGAGAACTCTGCTGCTGCCCTTGAGGTTGTCAATAACGTCCTCAACAGCCCCCACAACACTTGGAATTATCCAAGCCCCGGAAGCCCCCACCTCCAGTACCCCCCCAGTTCCACATCGTCTCCTGTCATCCCCTGGTCACCCACCATTGCCTCCAGTCCTGAACTCTGCTTTGAGTTTGTCGTCCCCAGCTTCCCCTTTCTCAAACCCATGGGCCCTGGCCCATACGACAACTACATTCCCCAGTCCCCCCAATACTCCACCTTGTTTGCCGACACAGGCATCACCCTTGTCAACCTGGACACCCTTGAGCCCACCCCCATCGATCCCAACCCCTACTTTATCCACTCCCTGTCCCCGCTCACTCCTGCGCCCACCATTGAAGCCCTTCGCGCTGCTGCTGAGTTTGACCTCAAGCAGCTTGGAGAAGAAACCACCACCCATGTCGTCTGTCTTGCTCAAGCCGAGCTTGACTCCCTCCTTCCCCCACTCACCCAAGACAGCTGGTCTCACTTCCAGCTTACCAGCAACCTTACTGACCACATCTCGATCAAGGACATTCCCATCAAGAACATTCCCCCACCCATCCTTAAAGCACCCATTGCCACTGTCGCTTCCCCCGCCCTGCCATTACCTGCTCCTTGACTGCTCCCTGTATTTTATCCTATGGTTGACATCGCCCCCTTCGAGTATCTCTTTACTGCCCTGCCTTGCCTCCCTGCCAATGGTCACCCTCACCAGTACACCGTTCACTACAAGCAAGACTGCCACATCTGGTTCTCATCGGAGGAACTCGTCAACAGCCAGTTCCTGGACTACATTCCCCAGGCCCAGAACCTTGACACCACCACACCCCCATTCTTTGTCACCCCATTCCGTGCCGATGCCCACCACTCCATCCACATCCACTCTGATGGCACCCTTCCCCCGGTCCACATCTGTGCCAAAGTAGGCAAGCACCTGTGGTCCCCCAATTTTCCCTTCGGCTATATCGAGACCACCTTTTTGGACTTGATTAAGTTTGTCTTTTCTCATTTCCCTCCCCTTTGGCTTGCTCACTTTGAAGGAGCCCTTGTCCCCCTTGTCGCATACGATTTCCTAGACAGTTGTATGGCCATCCTTTGTGGCCACTTACACTTTACAGAGCAAGGGATCCTTTTTGTTAACTGCAGCACACGGATCACAGACTTACTTCGTACAGACCCCCAGTTTTCTTGTTTCGTACCTACCCCTCGAGTCCCCGCTAAACCTTTTGATTTCATTACACCCCCTTCTGAGAACCCTTTGTAATACTTTTTAGTAAGTTACAAAGGACTTATTTGGTGTAAAATAAATCAAAGGTTTTTAACTTGTCTCTTTTGTTTGTCTTAAGTGGCAAACTTTCATGAAGAAATCTTAAGACAAACTTACTCAAGAATCGCCAATCTCCAGGAACAAGTCCAACTTATCTATTGGAGTGAAGATCACTTAGTGCCTCAGGATCTCTTGGATATCCTCCCCTTTGGTTGTCTCTTCAGCACTCAATGCTTCTACCATTACATTGATTACCAACTTGTTGACATCCTTAACACAGCAAGACATTGCACAGCATATTGGCAACTCTCTGGCGCCCATAACTTCGACCAATCCCCAGCCACCCAGATCTCCTTGTTCTATGAAGAAACCTTCTTCTGGCATTACTTCGTCCCATCACATAGGCCGGAAATCATCATGCAGATCCAAGCCGGACACAGAATCAGATTTCTATCTAGATTTCATGTGTTGGAAACCAAAGTTGAAGTGGAATTTAACGAAATTCGACTATAGACAATCCCAAGCGGAGAATTTACTTCAACTAGCTTGTACCAGTTCATCTACAGCGACAAACGAATCCTTATGTATCAGTGGAACAACCACGCCTGGACCACAGACCTTCTTACCCCACACACAAGTCTCATTGATCCCCCTTCCCATTTTACCCTTCCCATCACCTAGCCAAATACCCAGGGAAGAGACACTGAATACCTGGAACATTTCCAGCATATCCTCTTGGAACCAGATCTTCTCACGCTCAATTCATCCTATCATGATAGCATGGATAGTACTTTACCCCCCACTCTGGTTGGTACCCCTCAATCCAGTCCCCCAAGCACACCTGAGTCAGTATATTGGCGTGCCCAAGAGATCACCTTTTCAAATGACAACCTGGATCTTTGTTTCTGCAGAATTGACCTTTGTTGTTGTGATAGCCATTACCCTGGAACCCTACCCACCCCACTCGGAATCCACCTCTGGGACCCCCAATTCTTCAGAGCAGGACCTATAGAAGGTCTCCATTACAACCGACAACCTGGCCAGTCCATGTAACCAGAGAAATCACTCAGCCCCAGCCCAGGAACAAGGACACTTCATACCCTCTAATGAAAGAGGAAGACACAGACTTTGCCAAACCCAGAACTTCATTGAACAAAGACCCCAGCCCATTCCCTCTCCCCAAGTTTATAGAGAACCAACCCCACCCCCAAATCCTTTCACTGTACCAGTAACCCATCACCTCTAGGAAGTCCTACATGGGCCATATAACGCGTTACCAAGGATTGAACAACTACTTCCCCCTACTCCCTGTAGTCATCACACCAGTGTCTCAGGAAATTCCGATCTAGTTGGAGCCACTTCACAAATTTACCTACCAGAAGTTATCTACCTAGGTGTTACCACCCCTACAAGAAATTGCACAGAGCTCCACATCTTCAAGCAACATTGTTTGTTCCTCTTACAGAATCATACTGAGAAACATATTAGCCACCCCTTGACAGAGTTACAGACTATCACTCTGCATATCGGGGCCTTTAATAAATTCTTTTGGAAATACCATACTTTGATCACAATCAACAGTATTCTAGAGGATTATAGAGGCATTACCCATCATAGTGATACTAGAACTCCTTGTCTGGTTAAAGTGTGTATGATTTTCTACAGTTGGGATAACCCCAGTTACACAGTCACTCTTGCATAAGCTCTTGGCAAACCATCCTTGACAACTTTCCGCCCAAAGACTGACTTGAACTCACAGAAGAAAAACAGGCATATATACCAGTCTATGCCACTAACGCCTTTGCTATAGACTATAAAGACACTAGGTGTCTCTTTGCTCTTTTTCAAGAACCAGCTATCTGGTATAAAGGAGTAGGAACTATCTGGAAGTTTACTGCAGATAACACAGAACTTACCACATGGAAATTTCGATTCCTCGTTTTGCACCTCAATGAAGTTGAACATTTCGACTTTGTACAATGAATCGCCACCTACAACAGCAAACAAGTCAAGTGGGACACCCTATACCCTGAGTGGAAATACCTCAACAATTGAAGGGTACATTTCCAAAGTCCTTGTACTTCTGAAGCAGAAGAAACCAAACCCTCTATCCTTGGAGAATTCGAGAAAGAAGAAAGTGATAAATCAGAAGAATCTGATAAAACAGACAAATCAGACAAGGAATCTACACACAGTAAATCCTCCACCAACAAGGATACACTCAACGTTAGCAACTTATTACAAGAAGCTAAAACAAGGATCGTTGCTACCATCCAGAAACTCACCAGTCGCCCTAGCACCCCAAGTCCCCAAGGAACCCCCTCTTGTCCAGTGAGTACGCTTCCTGGAAGCTCCAAACTTTCAATACCAGAAGAAAGTTCACTTCCTACTCCACCTGTGTCCAAAGGCAAAGCAAAGGAAGAACCTTTACCCTAGACCCTTGCCAGCTTTTCAAGACCCTCGCAAGCCACTCCAGTACCCACTGCAACCCAGCCAGAAGCACCACCTGTACCAAAAGGAAACCCCAAGGGAATACCACTGCAAATCCCTCCTCACTGGCCATGTTCAGGAAGAACAGGCCCACCACAGAGACCACCTAGTCCCCCAGCACCACCCCCACCCCCAGTTGTCATGGCAGGAAATGTCGTGACTCCCAAACTCTTGGGAAGTTCCCCTGATCCCTATGATGGGAACCCAGCAAAGGCCCAGGCCTTTTGGAACACATTGGCCAACTATTATACAATGAAAAATGCAGTCTACAATACTGACGACAAGAAAGTACCAGCAGCATTGACCAATTTCAAAACTGGTACTTGTGGAGGAGATTGGGCCAGCGATTGCATTGCTGATGCTTTAGCAGCTAATCCAAACAATTATGGGACATGGGCCCAATTCCAGACTGCTTTTCAGAAGCAATTCATTCCCCCTGAAGTCCAACAAGAAGCCATTAAAGGGATGCATGACACATACATGGGCAACCAAGAATTTAACAACTGGTACCAAGATTGGACCTACCAGGCTCGATGATCAGGCATCGATGACAATACCAAGATGTATGCATTCAGACGATGCATTAACCTGGCACTCCAACAGAAACTAGTTGCCCTATCACCCCAGCCAGCCACACTCCCAGACCTTGTGGATAAAGCTTGAGATCTGGATCATTCCTTCTGCATGTTCGCACCACGATCCTATACACCCTCTACTGGAGGATGCAGAAGAGGTCATTTTACCCCTTGAATTCGAGCAATCGAAGAAGAAGAACCCACTGCAGAAATAAATGCAACTTGCGGATGTGGTCAATTTCAAGGACATAGCCATGGAACCTCGTTTCATCAAGGAAAGCTCTCCCCAGAAGAAAGGAAACACCACTTCAGAAAGAAACTCTGCATGTACTGCAGCAAACCAGGACACATCGCCACCAATTGCAACTTAGGCAAACACCCTGGGACCTCATTACGTCAAATGGACTCTACCCCGGAAGACAGCATGGATAAAATGAGTATCCATGATAGCATGGAAGCAAACGAGCTGTCCACCAACTACTTCACACCCATCGATATGGATATCACCCTCAAGATGCTATCCATTTTCAATATGGACCCCCAGAACATTGATGCAGCCCACATCAATCACTTGTCTTTTTAGCCCACTCTCCTGTTGCATCGTCAGTGAGAGTTGTGCCACCATACCATTGTAATTCTAGCAATCTCCAAAATCTCCAAGTTCCCAAGACTCCCCATGTACCAGTAGATACGATTCGAAATATACGCTCCCTGTCAATTCAGGTTAAAGTTCGAATCGTATGCCACAGGAAAAAAATCGATGCTCATACAATACTTGACAGTGGAGCTAAGGGCGTCTACTGTAACATCTCATTTATCAATGCACACAAGATCCCCACAAGTACCCTAGCAAAACCCATTTACCCAAGAAACATTGACAGTACCTTGAATAAACAAGGACCAATCCACCATACTGCCATCCTGTGAATGGAGATGGGTGAAGAACACAAGGAAACTACTGAAATGGCCATAACCAATATAGGACAGCATGATATACTCCTAGGAACTGATTGGTTCAGAGCACACAACCCCCAGATAGACTGGACAAAGAACAAACTATGTCTCGATCGCTGCCCCACCTCTTGTTACCCAAATTATCTGGACGAAACATCGGACTTAGCACACCTCCTTCCAACTGAAGATTTGGAAGCACACTATGACGACCTCCTCGAATCCAAGTACCAAGGCATAGATCCTACACAATACATTATAGCCCACCTCCACAGAGAATACAAAGACATGATACAACCAAACAAATCAGTGGTCTTGCCCATGATGTCATCTCCCAAGACAAGCATAGTTGCGTTGCAGCGCAATATGGCTAAACATGAACCAGTGGTTACGCCCACGGTGTCGATTACATGAAGAACAGGACCGGTGGTTACGTCCACAGTGCCTCCCAAGAATGCATCATGGCACGCTACCCTGTCAAATACTGACACGTCATGGCACGCTACTCCACAATATGAACCGGTAGTTGCACGAACTATGGTGTCAACTACTCTAGCCAAAGCAGAACAACCAAAGAATGTCGAAATACCCCCTGAATTCCATCAATACGACAAAGTCTTCTCAGACAAAGAAGCACAGCAACTACCCAAGCACCAGCTGTGGGATCACAAGATAGACCTCATCCCAGGCATGGAAATGAAGAAAACCACAGTTTATCGCCTAACACCTATTGAGAAAGTTGCCCTTAAAGAATACATTGAAGATGGCCTAAAATGAGGCACACTCCATTGATCCAAAGCACCCCATGCATGCTCCTTCTTCTTTATTGACAAGAAGGATGGCAAACTATGACCAGTACAAGACTATTGCCCACTGAATGCAATTACAGTTAAGAATGCAGCTCCAATCCCACTCATCCCCAAACTTGTCAACAAACTATTGGGAGCGCGATTCTTCACCAAGTTAGACATATGATGGGGATATAATAATATCTGAGTATGCAAAGGCAATGAATGGAAAACGGCCTTCAAAACACCTATGGGATTATACGAATCCACAGTCATGACCTTTGGACTATGCAATGCACCTGCGACATTTCAGACATTTATGGACATAGAATTTGGTCCATTAATCAAGGAAGGACATGTAGTTGTCTACCTCAACAACATCCTTATCTACACAACCACAATCACAGAACTCATCTACTGGATGCACAAAGTCTTCCAACTTTTACTCAAGTTGGACCTATACCTTCAACCCACCAAATGCTCTTTCAACCAGACATTAGTTGAATACCTAGGATTAATCATCTCTGAAGGTGAACTACGTATGGACCCTGTGAAACTCAAGGCAGTGCAAGACTGGCCTAAACTGAAGAAAGTCAAGGATGTACAGCAATTTCTAGGATTTTGCAACTTTTATTGTCATTTCATGCAAGATTACTCCATGTTGGCACAACCTCTGTTTGACCTTACAAAGAAGGATATACCTTGGGCATGGACCCATTCACAAGAAACCGTGTTTACTGTGTTACAGCACACACTCACCTCTGCGCCGGTCTTAATCCTACTGGACTATGACAAACCATTTACCCTGCTTACCAATGCCAGCAACTATGGCATGGGCTCAATTTTGGAACAAGACGACGCATTAGGACAGTCGTACCCAGTCGCTTTTTACTCCAAGTCACTCCAACCAGCCAATCAAAACTACAAAATTCACGACAAAGAACTCCTGGCTATTATTCATGCTCTCAAGCATTTCTGCCATTACCTCCAAGGCAGTGCCCACCAAACAAAGATATTTTCAGACCATGCAAATCTCAAGTACTTCACCACAAAACAAATGCTCACATGTTGCCAAGTGTGGTGGTCCCTATTCCTCAGCACTTTTGACTACATTATTATCCCCAAGCCTGGCAAAATTAACAAGGCAGATGTGCTGTCCAGGCGTCCAGATTATAAAGAGGGGATAGCATCCAAGAATGCGGAAACAATTTTGCTCACACCAGAAAAATTCCTACTTAAGCCAGAGCAATTCCATATATGGGCACTACATAACATGGCAATCCCTACTGGGATCAACGAAGAGCTCAAGGAAGCTATACAAGAAGCAATAAAGACAGACACATTGATGGGCCAGAAACTCAAAGATATCCTCACTAGTGGCCCAAGACAAGTAAACAAAGGATTACAAGAATAGAACTACAAAG
>Ga0307510_10006747_pt1 | contig 13685 bp, 14 predicted proteins | sample 12_EM_MG_FD_207224 | JGI IMG/M metagenome (GOLD analysis project Ga0307510, IMG submission 207224) | Populus trichocarpa ectomycorrhiza microbial communities from riparian zone in the Pacific Northwest, United States - 12_EM | ecosystem: Host-associated > Plants > Roots > Unclassified | place... | reverse complement strand
ACTTTTCAGTCTTGACCATGCAAGCTACACATGTAGGATAAGGCTAAAACCTATTTGATATACTCTAGTCATATAGGTAAAGCTATTATATGAGTTTTAGTCTATTTGGGCTATGGGATCAAGATATTTCACACAGCAACTCTAAAGACAGACAATTTTACTCATAATTAACAATATTAGTAGATATATAGGATGAAATCTCTAAATTCCAAAGCTGCAACAGACTAAAACTCATATAGGAGCTTTACCTATATGACTAGAGTATATCAAATAGGTTTTAGCCTTATCCTGAATGTGTAAGTTGCATGGTCAAGACTAGAAAGTAGAATTTCTTCTGAAATTACTTTCCAATCATCAGAGAATAAAACTAGTAAGACTTAACTAACAGCCTTGAAATTTTTTATAGTATCTGGGATTACCTTATTGACATATATTGCAAAGTATTGGAACTTTACTTAAACCCTATCAGTAGATATCATCTCCTCCACTTTATAGCATATATATTTAACTATACTTTTTTTAAAAGTCACAATACCCTCCATAATAGCTACAAATAAATACCACAGCTGTTCATACATCAAATACATGATCTATAAGCTCTTATTACCTGGTCAAACTGTTACTTCCGTGATTGGTTTCAATTTTCTTGACTTCAATTGTACGCAATCTGCTAAATGATCTAGTTTGGAATAAAGTCTGTATTCAAGTGGCATTATTTTTTATTATTAATTGAAAACTTAATATTCTGATTCTCCATATTTAAAAGTACTTTGTAACAGATTTTCAATGTGGTATCACTACTATTTATGCAGATATTAAAATATACATTTGATTTTCCAGTGGTTGCCATGGGGAGCCGCATCCCGGTGAAGAGCGGTTACTAGGTAAATGACGTTAATGATTTGGTGGAGGTTTGTTACTAGGAACTCGCTTAGCTGTTCGGTTAATTTTGTCAAGGGACAATAGCTAGGCTGATTCTACAAGTTACAGGCATATCGAACCCGAACATAGGGATAAAGAATCCGCATACACGGAAAATTGCCATGCGTATCTGACCCCCCATAAAAAATTCGGACTCAAGTGTGCGGGCTTTATATGCCTGTAACTTGTAGTATTGGTGTGGGCTAAGGGCGGTTGATAACCACAACCCCCGAAAGCTCGCATGCCGCAACCGGGGGACACTCCAAGGGAGTACCTGCCAGCTCAACGATAAACTTACACAATAATACTTTCCCGCTAAATGATAAACCCGTAAAAGCAATAATTTCGTAAGTGGAATTCCTGCAGTGAACCTGCAGTGCTCCGCTTTACATGATAGTGTTTCCGCTCCTCCTTTCCACCTTCCACATATAGCATCTTGATTGATTGTGACAACTTGATGGAAATGAAAGGCTCGAGGAAAGTTGTATAAAGGAAGGAAGGTATAATACGTTGCGAGAGAAGAAAATAGGAAGGAAGGAGGAAGGTGAAACAGGGAGGTGAAAACATTTTCATAGCTTGCACGTCCTTTGACTGGTGCGTACGTATACCACTGCGACCTCAGACAGAGGCTATTAAGCTGCGATTTCCAACATCGGGCAACTCCTCGCGATCCGAGTGATACTTGGTGAGACCACCGAAGCAGACCCCCACTCTTGTGAGATTTTTCGCCACACAAGCGCCAGGCGCACCAGCAGTCGGGCATACATGGGTCGAATTGCGTCTAGGGCGGTGTTCTCGTTGAGACCCAATTTCCAAACGGAAGATCGGTGGTGTTCAGGGGCTATCGAATCTTAGTGGACCAAATTCCACTAACTGAGGTATGAGATGTTCCTAATCCCCCGACGCCAAACATTATCTCGACGACACCTTATCTTGTTCACAGAATATCCCTGTAATTAGGCAGATCAAAGTTTTGGAAAAGAGCCGCAATGTCTTGGCAACCGTGGGAGAGCAGATCGTCAATAAACCACTTGGATATTCCTGATGTGGCGAGCCGAGCCTATCCACGGAACCTGCCACCTCGCGGAGCCTCCTAGGGGGGGCAGACTGAGCTCAATGATAAGCACTTCAAAATTATTGAAGAAAACAATATCCACGGGGGTCATAATAACGCGACCGGGGGCAGGTACTGTGGGGCAAACAGAGCGACTATGGATGGCTAGCTAGATATTTTATTTCTTTTATGTTCTGGGGCTCGAGCGAGCTGTTTAGTTAGTTTTTACAAGGCGGTGAAAGGTGTTGTGACTCCTGGGGAGGGGGGTGATTTGTGTTGAAGAACACCGGCGATCACTCCATGCTGATGTATTTTCCTTTATACCAGTTCGCATATTATTTCTTTGTTGTTAGTTTCCTTTGTCACTCATTATCAATCAAGAGGAGGAGCGGATATACCTTGATGGTATACAAACGGATGATTCAGATGGATGGCCGGTAATGACCAGAGAAGGAACCAGAAACACAAACCGGAGTGGAAGGCGGTGGAGAAACCGGTCAGGAAACCGGTCAATATGCCAGAATGCCTGACGGCAAAGGGACCGGAACTGTATTTGCCATGGGTATCTCCGGATGCATTTCCTGGAGAGAACATTGTAGAAACATCTCTTTCTCTTGTCTATATAAACCCTATACTCCACCATAGTTAGACAAGTAAGCAAGACAGGCACGCCTCCGATCAATATACTCACGCTTCTCTCTTGGCTTCTTTGTGCTTCTTCATCTTTCCAGCGCTTTCTTCTCCCATCCAGAACTCATAATAATAATTTGTAATCAGCGGGTTGAATCGTGGGGTTTTAAGTAGGGATAGAGGGGAACACGGACGGAGACAGCATTGTACCTACATATACATTGGATAGAGAGGGTTTTCACTTTTCGGGTTTCCTTTCATTAGAGTTCTGTGATCAACATTGACGATACTTTACTAGTTCTTGTAAGTGCGAGCGGCGTTTGCCCACTTAGGTTCTGCTAACGCATTTCTAGCGATTTGATCATTTCTCTCTGTTTGGTTTCCTTGTTATGTTTGGGAACTCCACTCGGAGAATATCCTCCTCTGACCAGAAAACATTGTTTCAGTACCCAGCATTGCAACGCATGTACTATGATACCTCGACTCAAGACAATACGAAATGATAGTACAAGTAACAATATAGATATAAAAATAATAATAAAATCAATAGAAGTAAATAAGTGGCTCACCACTCACCAGGGTTTTCTTCTCAGGCATGCTCCGGGCCAGAGTGCAGAAGAAATCAGAGCTCAATAGCCTAGACTATTGATGTAGTGAGAGTTTTGTCGGTGATGAACTAGCTATGTGGAGTTGAGTAGGGATACATCACTTGCAACGCTGGCTACCTACCCCAGGTCGCGTTATTATGACCCCCCTGAATACACCACATACAATAAAACAATCACAGTGCAATGGATTTTTTGGACCAGAAAAAATCCTGCAAATGAGTCCTCTAGGATATGGGGCTAACAGTGTCAATAGTGAAATTTTTTAAATTTGTGGTGAGGGTATGTGTAATAAATTGGAGGCAACACGATGAGAAATATTCTATAATACAAGTATTATGGTTGCATTTCAGGAAAGTAAGCGGCTTGGCATCGCAGAACACACAGAAAATTCTGGATTAGGTTGCGCTCATTCTCCCCCAGTCTAGGAGTCTCCGGGTTGTAGCGCAGTCACAACCCTGGCACGAGTAGGGCGGTTTTAGCAGTCGTGGGCCTCGTTTCGCCCACGCAAATTTCTCACACTGGTATGATAGATAGCTTGTGACACAGAATTTTTTCTGTCATTAGCATATCTGGCTTGTGCAATAAGCCGGGACAGTCTCACCTGAATCTTCTCCACACCGCCTAAGTAACTTTAGCGATATCCGCAACTCCACTCTAACACCAGCAAACTCCTGCTTTCTTCCCCCCCTTTTCGTCCACTTCAAACATCATCAACCAACCATACGCAATAACCCGCACTGTTTAACACTGTGGGAAATAAAGGGTGGAAGATGCCTTAGTATGCCCCCAATCATGGCAAAAACTGCTTAAATGCTACGGAGACTTCTAATTAATTATGGGTGGAAAAATAGCACTATCCCGGATGATCGATCTCGACTCCCAACCAACCTATCACAACTGGAGCACGGCTTACAGCATGGGGACATTCAAGAGCGCCGTGTCGAAGGTGTCGGAGAATGGCTCATACAAACTGAGGAATTCAAGAAATGGTGCGGATTGGGAGGTGGAGGTGGAGGTGATGAGGCTGTTCTGTTTTGCTACGGAGGTTCTGGTGTTGGCAAGACATTTATCAGGTAAAGGGGGTTATTCGCAGGGGATAGAAGAGAGCTCGTGCTAACAGACTACGATGATAGTTCGCTAGTAGTGGACAGGTTGCATGATCTAGCCGGGGAAAAAAACACCACCGTTACATGTTTTTACCCTGACTTCGCGGCCCGAAAGGAGCTGTCTGCCACCGATATACTAGGTTCCTTGCTGAAGAATATCGTCAATGGAATGAAAGTCGTTCCCGGGGAAATATCGAGGGGCTTGCGAGAGCAGAGAAATTCCTTTCACGGACCCGTACCGCGGCTCGTTAACATCGTGCAAATGCTGCAGCTTATCACATCCTCACAGCCCGTATTTTTGTGCATTGACGCCCTTGACGAATGTGCGGGGGTCGAATTGGCCAAGGTTCTTGAGTCATTGAAACAAATCCTCGAGAGGTCCCTCGACACCCGAATATTCGTGACAGGGAGACCCCATATTCAGGCCAAGATAGAAGAGCACCTCTCTGGGCGAGTGGCAAGTGTATCTGCGGGTCCCAGAAAAGACGATATCACCACATACGTTCGCGCTAGACTGGCCAAGGACAGCCCTCCAGATGTCATGGACGAGTGTTTGGAAGCAGATATTGTGGAGAATACTCTGGGAAGTGCATCGGGAACGTGAGTGGAGTCAACGATTCAGCCCCTCATTGCCCGCTAATAGACATTTTAGGTTTCTACTCCTTTCTCTGAATATTGAAGCAATCCTCCAGGAATCGACGATATCCCAGAGACGAGAAAGGCTCCTGAGTATGGCAAATAAATTGGGGGTGGAAGATGCTTATGGTGCGGCGATAGAACGGATAAAGGCACAGGGCGGGGATAAATCCAGGCTCGGAATTGATGCCTTGATGTGGATTACTCATGCGGAGCGGGCATTGAGGGCGGATGAGCTCTGCCATGCCCTAGCAGTCCAACCCGGCTCTCTTGGTTTCAATCCCGACAATGTCCCTTCGATGTCGGCAGTGGTGGGCTACTGTCAGGGGCTCATCACCGTGGATAAGAAGGGATTATGTACTCGACTGATCCACTCTACCCTCCAAGAGTACCTTTCCCGCCGCCCTGATATTTTTGGTACGCCTCACTCGGCAATAGCAGAGTCATGCTTGACCTATCTCAATTCCGCACAGGTCAAGACTCTTTCAACCGACCCCTCACCCACCACCCAGGAAACGCCCTTTCTAGACTACTGTTCTCTAAACTGGGGAATCCATGCCGGGAGGGAACTCTCAGACCGTGCCAAGTCACTTGCGCTCCAGATGTTTCAAGAGTATGATGGTCACATATCTGTCAAATTGCTTTTGCAACAACCAAGCTATCATTTTGTGTATTCTGAGGATGGTTTCCCGTTCACTGGGCTCCACTGTGCATCGTACTTTGGAATTGTGGAGCTTGTGACTTCATTGATAGAGATGCGCTCTTCTGGTGTCAACAAAGCGGGCTTTGGGAGATATACTCCACTGATATGGGCTGCTCGAAATGGACATGAGGAAGTGGTCAAATTACTACTTAAGCAGGGGCGGGCCACCCCAGACAAACGAGATGTCAATAACGAAACACCACTCTCACATGCTGCTCGTAACGGGCATGTGGAAGTGGTGAAAATATTGCTCGCATGGGGCAATGTCAACCACAACAACCTGGGTAGTTGCGGCCGAACACCACTCTTATATGCAGCTCAGAATGGGCACAAGAAAGTGGTGAGAGTTCTACTCAAACGGAAAGATGTCAACCCCGACCAAACAGCTTATGACGGCAAAAAAACCCCGCTCTCACATGCCGCAGAGGGTGGACATGAGGGAGTCGTCAAAGCACTACTAAGGTGCGAGAAGGTCAGCCTGGACAGACCCGATGGTCAAGACATAAGGCCGCTTTCCTATGCGGCCAGGAATGGGCACGAGGGAGTGGTGGAAATGCTACTCCGGCGGCAAGAGGTCTGCCCTGACAAGCCATGTAGTCTGTACGGCAGAACAGCACTCTCTTATGCTGCCGAGAATGGACACGAGGGGGTGGTTAAACGACTGCTCAAGCGGGAAGACATCAACCCAGACAAGCAAGATAAGGATGGCCGAACACCGCTCTCGTATGCCGCTTGGTGTGGACGTGAGGAGGTGGTTAGGATTCTCCTCACAGGTGAAGGGGTCAACCCTGACAAGGCTTCCTATGGCGGTCGAACACCGCTCTCATATGCCTCTCAGAAAGGACATATGGGAGTAGTGAAAATACTGCTCGCGTGGGAAGGGGTCACTCCCGACAAGCCGGATCATCAGGCCAAAACACCGCTCCTATATGCTTCTCGAGGAGGGCATCTGGGAGTGGTGAAACTATTACTCAAGCGGAAAGAAGTCGATCCCAACACGGCAGATCATACCGGCCAAACGGCTCTCGCATATTCAGCTAGTAATGGGCATGCCCAGGTGGTAAGGGTTCTACTCAGACGCGCCAAGGTTGACCCCGATAAACCGTGTAACGAGGGTAGTACACCGCTCGCGCAGGCTATATGGTCTGGGAAGGAGGAAATTGTGAAAGCACTGCTCGAGCGCGAAGAGGTCAATCCCGACAGCCAAGACAATTGCGGCCGAACCCCTCTGCTGCGTGCCGCTTCTAATGGGCATGAGGGAATAGTGAAAATATTGCTCAGCAGAGAAGAGGTCAACCCCGACAGCCAAGATAATGAGGGGCGAACGCCCCTTATGGCTGCTGCTGTGCGGGGGCATGACGGTGTGGTGAAGATGCTCCTCGAGCGGAAAGAGGTAACCCCTGACAAGCCTGATGATCGCGGCCAAACGCCTCTCATGTCCGCGTGCATGAAGGGCCATAAGAGGGTGGTGGCGCTTCTAGAGCCTCTGGAAGCGGTTGAACCAAAGCGGAAGTGCAAAGGCTCAAGATTCCGCATGGTGGCATACTTCTGAGATTGGAATTCACATATCTGCTATCCCCCCGTCTAGAACTCCCTGTCTCACTTTGCAAGGTGGATGTTTCTAAGCGCGTGTTTATAAAGCACAGTAACCCTTAGTCGGTGAGGTGGAATAGTTCTATTGATCTGCAATGGTTCACTTGGTGGCTTCCTGCTTTCCCTTATTGTGTTTAATTTGCCTCTCGCTGTAATTCATTGAACACCTCTTTATTTTCTTGTACTATTTCTTTCTTGTTCCCGATCTCTCCCCTCACCTTTTTTCCTGTAGTACAGGTGACAGGAATACATTATTTTCCCTATATCGATTAAAGGCAGAGTACAATACTCCACGGAGTTTTCAAGTGGCCAAGAGCAACTCGACAAAGGCCATATCCAGGATAAGTCGGGGGTTGTCACAAATGACAGGCCAGGAATTGTTGAAATGCACGAAGGTTCCATACCCAGGGGATAGGCGAAACATTGATGGGACATGGCTGGGAAGAATTGTGTTTGTTAACGGTTGCACGATTGACTAGTATGGTATCAGAAGAGTGACGGTTTGTTTGGTTGAGACGTTGGCTAAGGCAGGGACTCTTAGGATGTTTTAGGATTTGGCACTAGGGCAGACTAGAGGTTAGTGGATAAGGTGTACTAGAGGTTGGAACGTATCAGTGTCACACTATGATAGTTAGGAAACGGACGGTTGTGTTAGGACTGCGCAGGATCGCAGAAGATAGGAGAAATAGTGTAAGAGGGCGAAACCCAAGGGATGGAATTAGTGAAAAGAAGTTTCGGGAAACTTCTAGGGAGTTGGGTGGATGGAGCGAGGATAGGAGGAAAGGGTTGTGAGTGTTGCGGACGAAGACTCTCTACCCAACATAGCCTTATTTTATTAGGAATCGGATGATACCACACTCCGCTAGTTCCGATTTCTGGCCAGGCTATAAATGTCATTAAGGAGGTCCGAGGAGACCAACCAGCCACGCTTTCCACCTACCTCATGACCCGCATTTTCCATTTTTTTTCTCTATCAATTCAGTTACATGAAGCATGCCAGCCGAGAAACAACCAAGAAGAATCCTGTCCTGTAAGCTGAAAGGTATTAGCGACCACAAGAGTAGAACTATAAAAGCTACTGCCCAGGAAACATCATCACATTCAGTATGACACTGTTAGATCTCCAGGGTCCAGTGTTCAGTTTACCGGTGTTAGAAATAGTGCTGAAACGATTAAGGCTCAGGTGACAGTGGCCGGCAGGCGAAAGCTCAAGGGAGCACAGTATGTACTCGCCGAAAGGAAAATCTGCCCCCCACCCTCAGCTACCTTCGGGGAGCACGGTTCAGAACTGTGCTTTGCTCATTCCAACAGGTGGGGTCCTAGTTAGTATAATACTCGTGCATGGGCAAATGTCGGATAGAAACTTTTTCGTTCGACTTTTGGCGGGTAAAGAAAGGCTTCTGGTGGAGCTCGAAGGATGATTGTCCAACGCGATCCAGTCGCAGGAAAGGGGGGTTCTGATACCGGAAAAAAAAGAAAAAGAAAAAAAACTCTGGTAAGGTATATTTTCTCCTCCCTCTAGGAATTACTTTCAATTGTGGAGGACTGAATGGCTTGTTGGATTGCCCATAGGAAAGCCGTTCATGGGGGTTTTTATTCGACATCCGATTCGATGAGGGCGCAATGTTTTTAATTGGTCAGGTTGGGGAATTTTGTGGGAACGCTTTGTGCAAGATAACCGAAAATGTAAAAAAACTGTCATTCCTCGCGAGTGGTTGTTGTTGTGGTTTCGGCGAAGAATCAATTTGAGGTATCGGTGTGCTCGGGAATGCTCACAGTGAACTGGTAGGATACCGGCGCTTGGGAGCCCCATCGGGCGCACTGCTATTCCGAGGCTTGGCACTGCTTTGGCCCTGCTTTTGGTCCAAGTAACCATACCCCTATCTTAGTCGGGAAGTTTCCACCATGGCCCCTTGCTCATCTCTGCCATCTCCACGACACCCATGAGGGCACAATACCAGCAAGATAGCTTCCTATAATTCAGATAAATGCAAGTAATGGTAAAGGTAAACTGGGGATGCTGTAGACTACTGAACTTGAGTTTTGGGCCTCCCTGTGGGGGGGGCAACACTAGCGATTCTAGCAGGAGGTTGCCAGGCGCGCCCGACTTTTGTCCTTCACCTATTGCGATCATGAGGGATCATGCAGATTTCCTAATCTGTGGTAGTTTCCACCTAAATACCCGACCCGTTTTGGAAGTGCGCGCGACTTTTGGTTGCCTCCGGGGGCCATATTTACTCATAATCCACTTGACTGGTATTCGCAATTCGGTTAACTTGTCAAACTAAACCTATAGTAGGGTCTGGTGGGCGGGGTGAAATAGTTGATCATTCTGAGAAGGCTCGGTAAATCGCGCGCAGTTTCCATCCCATCCTATTCAATCTTCCTCTACCCCCTTTTTTTCTTACCCCCGCCTTCTTCCTTTTTCTGTCCTCTCTCTCCTTTCATCCTCTCTCTTCCCTATTATTTTCTCTGTAATATAATTCTCGGAGTGATAGATAAGCTGTTTATGGTATCCTGTATTTTTTGAGACAGGGAAGGCCTTGTAGAGTGACGCGAAGATTGTTAAGATAATTGTAAGCTATATCCCGGCCTTACCTATTCTAAGCCACCAGTTACCGTAAATGACTTGACTTAATTAGTTGCACGGATATTGCCCTTCGAGGATACCTAACTACCCCCTCCGCGAAACACGTTAGTAGGAAAGGTAAGGTGAGCCTAGTCGATGGGTATATGACGAGCCCCACCAACCCCACCGAAGCTGGGATCTACTTGATAGCGTGCAGCATGTTAGTTGTGAGCCCACGAAGACAGGTTGTTGTGGATAGTGACAGACAATTTCACTCTTCCCGTAAAACCTAGACCAGAACGGAATAGCTGTTGAAAATTCTCGAAGCTCCCGTATCTCGCACATAGGCTCCAAACACACATGGCGGACGGCTGAGAAGAATTTCTTTTGGAAATGTTCCATGATTGAGGAATATGGTATCAGAAGGGGTGGCGGCGTCATTATCTCAGCTTTCAGTTCGAAGCAGCAATGCTCGGGATGTTTTAGGAATCAGCACAAGGGAATAAACGAGGCCTGTAATTAAGTTTTTCTAGGGGTTGGAACAGATCGGTGTTGCGCTATGATTAGAAAACAGAGGACACTGTCAGGACTGCAGAGGATTGCAGAACACGAAGGAGATAGTGTTTGAGGACGACGAAACCGGAAAGGGGATTATTGAATAAGAGATTTGAGAAAGTTGGAAAGAGTTGATTGGAGGTATGCAGAAGTTGACAGAAGATGGGAGAAATTCCGGGCGATCATGCGGTAGAAGAGTCTTTCTGTAAATTCATGATTGTGTATATGTGAGACATAGAAGACGACATAAAATCAAAAGGATCCCGAGACGCTCTATCGAAAATAGCCTAATTTTATGAGTTGGATGCTTCTCGACATGCTCAAGTTAGTTTTTCGCCTCGGACGGTTTGTCCAAATGCTCTGGGGCTTCGGGGATGAACTTGATACATGAGTCGCAAAGGAGCCGGAAGAGCCGGTAGTGAGTGTGAGAGGGTTGGATGCAGGGAGAGACAAAGAAAACCGGCGGAATCTTTGCCCTTCGTTTAGTAGAGGGCACACAAAAGAGAAAGCGAGACATGCCTCCACTAGAGTAGATGTATGGTGATCCGTTGAAAGGTTCGCTGTGATCAATATATACTGCGGTCAGCTAGTAGTTAGTTGAGAGAGAACGAGAGGGGGTGAGACATAGAGGACAGGAGAACCTCGCTACTGACTCCACAGTCATGAGCTGGTCATCGTATATTGGGGATAACTCTCGCTGTTTGTTTGCCTTCACCGGCAATCTGTCTAAAAGACACTCGGTTCACGGAAGACCTTGGAGCGGAATGGGGGAAGTGCGGGTATCCTTCAAGCAATCGCCGATTTCTCCTTCAAATTTTTGGAAAATTCACGGTCTTTGTTTCCGGGGGTAGGAAGACATCGAAAGTATGGAAACATTTGGTTGCGGGTCGCATTTTGAAATCTTGCTTATTGTATGTCTTGGCTAAGAATCGCACTGCAAAAGTACCCTTGCTGTGTTGCATGATAATGCATAGGGTCTGGGGTTTCTTACCGGGCTGTGACTGCACTAGCACCGCACCGGCGGGAATGACGTAGTTTTCACTAATTCCGGGTGGCCCACAAGATGGTGGTTTCTATAATGACAAAAGTACACCTTCCACTTTTTTAAGTTCCACAAACACCTCAACCGACTATACCCACAACTCCCCATCTTCAACAGTTCAAGAAATAGAGGGTGGGACATGGCTCAATACACCATCAACGGTAGGAACATTTACTTCAATTGCACGAACTCTCCTCATACTCTGGGGGGGAACAGGGAAGTTGTCGATCATCGCCCTCAACTCCTGACTTGGCTATCACCCTTGGAGCCCAGATTACAGCACCGTGACATCCAGGAGCGCCGTGTTAACGATGTCGGAGAATGGGTTGTCCAAACTGAGGAATTTAGGAATTGGTGCGGACAGGGTGGGGAAACTGAAGGTTCTAAGCCCATTCTATTTTTCTACGGAGATCCAGGAGTCGGCAAAACATTTATTAGGTAAGTGGGCTTATCCTCCAGGGAGGGAAGGTGAGTTGAGCTAACAAGCCCGGAGGATAGTTCGCTAGTGATAGACCGGTTATGCGATCAGGCCAGAGGACAGAAGACTGCCGTCGCATGTTTCTACTTTGACTGGGCAGCCGGGAAAGATCAGTCAGCAATCAGGATGCTAGGTTCCTTGCTGAAACAGATAGTTAGCCGGATGGAGATGATTCCAGAGGAAATATCGAGGGCCTTTGAAGAGGAGAAGGATGTCATTGGTGGGCGCGGGCCGCAGCTGGTTGATATCGTGAAGATGTTGCAGCTCGCCGCTTCCTTACAGCCCACATTCATGTGCGTTGACGGTCTGGACGAATGTTCAGGGGTGCAGCTAGTCAGGGTCCTTAATTCGCTGAAACAAATTCTTGACAAGTCCCCGGCCACTCGGATATTCTTATCCGGAAGATTTCATATAAAGCCCGAGGTCGAAAGGGCTCTGGTTGGGCAAGTGGTCAGTGTATCCATAGCTCCTACCGAGAGTGACGTTACCGGATACATTCGTGCCAGGCTGAGGGAGGACGAAACACCAGATGCCATGGATGAGATTCTCGAGGCGAATATTCTAGCGAAGGTTCCTCAAAAGATATCTCAAATGTGAGTTGGAGTAACAATACCAAGGATTCTGCTATACACTATTGGCTAATATAGATGTTTAGGTTTCTACTCCTTTCGGTAAATATCGAGGCAATCTTATAGGAGCCGACGATATATCGGAGACGAGAGAGGCTCAGCAAAATCAGCGATGGGTTAGAGTTGGGAGATGCTTACGGCACCACGATCCAACGGATAAGGGCGCAGGGAACGAGTAAATCGAGAATTGGGATGGAGGCTTTAATGTGGATCAGTCACGCGGAACGGCCGTTGACACCGGGAGAGCTCTGCCAAGTCCTTGCCGTGGAGCTTGGCTCCACCGATTTCAAAAGCGACAACGCCCCTTCGATATCCGCAGTGGTGGGCTGCTCCCAAGGTCTTATTACTGTGGATGGGGAGGGATCAACCGTACGCTTAACCCACGTTAGTCTCAAAGAGTATCTTTCTGCCAGTCCAGATATTTTCTCTAGACCTCATGCTGCTATGGCAGAGATCTGCCTCACCTATCTGAATTCTAAGACGGTAAAGGCCTTGTCAGCCGATACCTCTTCCGATAGCACTGATACACCCTTGCTACACTATTGCTCAGTCTACTGGGGAGTCCATGCTAAAAGGGAACTCTCGGACAATGGAAAATCACTTGCCCTAGATCTTCTTCGTGGATATGATTCCCACATATCCAAAAAATTGCTTTTAGAGCAAGTGGAGTACCTGGAAGCGAGATATTTTACTCCGTTTTCCCCATTCAGTGGACTCCACTGGGCGTCGTTTTTCGGAATAACCGAGGTAGTGGCTTCATTGATCAAAATGGGGTTTTTCTATGATGATATCAACTCAGGAGATTTTTGGGGACAAACACCACTTGCATGGGCTGCTCGCAACGGACATGATGATGTGGTAAAAATGCTACTCGAGTTTGAGCAAGTTGATCCCAACAAGACAAATGATGATGGACTAACACCGCTAGCTTTGGCAGCTCAGGAGAAGCATGCGGGCGTGGTAGAAATACTGCTCGGGCGAGAAGGGGTCCAGCCTGATAGGGCTGATGATGATCGCCGAACACCTCTCATGTGGGCGGCTGATGCAGGAGCTGAAGAAGTGGTCAAAATATTACTTGGGCGGGAAGATGTTAACCCCGACAAGGCAGATTTTTACGGTTCGACACCGCTCTTCGATGCCGCTTGCATGGGATATGAAGGG
>Ga0307510_10006745_pt1 | contig 13686 bp, 8 predicted proteins | sample 12_EM_MG_FD_207224 | JGI IMG/M metagenome (GOLD analysis project Ga0307510, IMG submission 207224) | Populus trichocarpa ectomycorrhiza microbial communities from riparian zone in the Pacific Northwest, United States - 12_EM | ecosystem: Host-associated > Plants > Roots > Unclassified | place... | reverse complement strand
AATTTTCAATTATTTCTTATCCTGTTTAGCACCCAAATTTATTGCTTCTAGTACTTCACTAACGGGTTTCTAAATTTTCTCGGCCTTTTCCACCAACCTAGCAAACTTTTTTGTCCTCTTCTTCCCTGTCTTCATCACCCATTGCAATTATATTTTCAAACTCTAGCCGATTATTCTTAGGTTTTGTGAATTGATGAAAGATTCACTTTTAGAACTCCTAAAAGCATTAGGTGCATTTGTGCAACTATGTATTTGCATGAAAAGACAAAAAGAAACAAAACACATTTTGAATACAGAAAAATGTGTGATCTCATTAAAATAAAAGGTTTATTAAAAAAAAAAAGATCTTATAGTAACATGAGCCAAAATTGCCTTCAAGATTAGAAACAAGTAGAAACCACAAAACATAACAAGACAACAACAAAACACAACTAGACAAAATATTTCAGCAAGCATGGTCAAACAAGGACAATAACTTTTTGAACACAATAGGAACAAGCTCCATTTTCAAATTATGGTACACTTATCTGTTAGGCAACTTCTTCACAAAGGCTTTTGTAGGGATTTCATCGACGGTGTACCCAGACAACTACAACAACATCTTGTCCTCCACTTCAAATTATACCTCATCAATATGTTCTTTCTCTTCACATTCTAAAGCAATGATATGGAGGCCTGCTATCTTCAGCATTTCATTGTTAGATCTGATCATCTGATCAGGTTCAAGAAGATTGTTTAGAGTGACAAGATAAATTTTTATAATTACAATATTTTTTAATCAATTTACATATAAATTGATGTTATTTTAAAAAAAATTATCTTGAAAGTACATCTTCAACATCAAATTGATGCATTTAAAAAAATTAATATTTTTTCATGAATACTTATTTCAAGATTTGAATTAAGAAAAAAAAACCTCTTTAACAATTAAATCAACCTAATATTAAGAATAGCTTATATCCTTTAAGTCATACCTCCACATTATTATTATTATTATTATTATTATTATAACCACCACCACTGCTGCTACTACTACTAGTATTATTATTATTATTATTATTATTATTATTATTACTACTACTGACATTACAACTACTGATACAACTATCATCATCTTCATCATCATCAAAAAATTAAAACCTTGAACTTGATTTGAATGATAGAATTAAAAACTAAAAAAATATTGACAAAAAGGTCAAGGAAAATAATAAGAAATAAAAAAGGGACCAAATTGAAATTATTATTATTATTATTATTATTATTATTATTGAGAAAACAAAAAAATCATAAACTTGATTTGAAAGATAAAATTGAAAGTAATAAAAAATTTGAGAAAAGAACAAAGAAAAAAAATAAGAAATTAAAAGAAGGATCGAATCGAAACATATTGTATAAATTGTAAAAAAAAAAAACCTTTCACAAAAGGAAAAATAACCACAATACTAAAACCAAAACTAAAAAGACTAAATTTGAAATATTAATAACAATAAGGATCATGATGCTTTTTTAAAGGTAGGAGAGAGAAATAAAGGGGGGGAAAAAAGAGTCATCAACAATAAACCAATCATATTTTGATTACATGCGCCACCGATTTTGAAAGTGGAGATATCGAGGCATCAAATGATACGGTGGAAGACCAATTTTTACCATTAGAAGTCACCGCACGTGCCGTTTAAAGTACACAGCAGCTCCCACACACTGTCGCGTGTTGTGTACGCTCCGACAACTTTCTCAAAATAAAAAAAAAACTATTTAAATATTAAAATACACCACTACCCTCTACCAAACAACAATAATTTAAACTCAAATTTGTTTATGAATTAAATTCAATTTCACATGTGATTTTTTTTAAAATTAAAAAGCTTACACGCTACTTTGAATAGCCAACACACCCCTTTACACCCTAATTCATGTTTTAACATCTAAAAAAACCCAAGATAACAATGGGTGAGCATATCCCTTTATCACTTTATCCAACTTATTTATTTATTTTGTCAGAAAGCCTACTCGACATCGTTTTAATCCTGCTTCCATAACCCAAAAAGAAGAAGAAGAAGAAGGAAACACACCTGACGTATCACATTTGGTCAAAAACAAGAAAGGGCATATTGAAATTTTGAAATGTAAATTGTGTAGGAGAGATTATTATTGAATCTTTAAAATCTCCACTCTTATCATAAACCTTCCTTCTCAACTACACCCTGTATCTGGTCTTTTCCTTTCGGTCCAGTTTATGCTAAACTCCAACTTGGTAAATGTTTCATTATCTTTTCAAACCATGTCAATTTTGGCTAATCTCTCTTTACCGATACTTCAGTTTAATCCCTTCTCTTATCTAGAGCATCTTTTGTTCAATCCTCAATGAATTGGAACAGTCAGGTCAGAAATGAGTGCAGCTGAAAAACTCATGGTAGCGGGGGAAGGAAGGCTCAGCCCTCAGAGTGGAGATGATGCCACCAAAATCAAGAGCTACATAGCAAATTCTTATTCATCTTTTTATCACAGCTAACACGTTTTCCTTTCACAAATTCAAATTGTAGCACAATATGATTTCTTTTGCGATCAAAACAAGAAATTTTCATGGACTACAATGACAAACATTACAGATTAAGAGCAACATATATTACAACTAAAACAATTCAGATTTAAACCAACAAAATACGAAGAGCAGAAGCTAGTTTGTTAGAACAACACAGATTACTACTACGAGACGGCAGCAAGTTGGCAACTGACCATTTTTAGAGCAATTCTCGGAAAAAATATCTGCTCATTCCATTGCAAATTCTGCAATCAAATGATCAGTGATAATCATCATCATCATCATCAACAATGTCGTCTTCTTCTTCATCGCCTTCTCCTCCTTGTTCCCCCTCCACGTCATCATCAACAATAAAGGCCCCTAGTGTCTCATCATCTTCATTAGTTTTCCTTGCAGAAACTCTCTTTGTTTTTGTATCTTGACGTAGTTTGTCTCGTCCCTTTGATCTAGTTGAATATTTTGGTCTGTCAACCTTTATTATTTTTCCAACAACCTCATCGTCTTCACTCTCACCACTCCAATCATCACCATAATTATCATCATTCCCTCCAACTTTCTTCTTCCTCTTTCCCCTCCCATTTTTCTTTTTTCTCTCAAAACTCTCCCCACCCTCACTATCTTGCTCAGGTTCCTCAAGAAACCAATCCCAGCTCCTTGCATCTTTTATCCTTTGCTTAGGATAGCAATCCAATTCATGCCCAATCACAAGAAATCCAAATTCTGCACTTCCAATATAACAAACATGCTATCAAACATAAAACGCACATCATGAAAAGTCAGCAAGCAAATATATCAATATCTACACCTCAAAAAAAGAAAAAGAAAAAGAAAAGAACAAACCTTTAACAGGGTCAATCTTCGAAAGATCAAATCTTTCAGAATACCAATTTCCACTGTCACTCTCTTGCACCCTTCTTCCTCCAATTCTCTTTTTCAAACGGAACCGAACAGGGTTTTGACTTGAAATACAGAACCAATCACCAGCTGCTACCACACCCTTCTGCAACCTTCTAAATATCTTAACGTTTTCTTCACCACTTCGTACGCAAATTGGGTTCTTTCCTACAACTTGAAAGGAAACCGTTTGGTTGTCGTCGAGCTCAAATATAACGTGACGACGAGAAACCCTTCGGTCTTTTGTGTTAAAACCACAGCCTCTTCCAAAGACGGCCTTTGAACCTATTCCCACTTCAATTTTCGACCCCTCCTCTCCTTCTATCTCCATTTTTGTAATTGAGATTTGAGAGAAGGGTCGAAGCCGACCCTACCGTACAATAATGTTGTGGTCTGGTCAAGGTTGAAACGACGTCGGTTCTGTTCTTAAGGGCGGAATGACACGTCGTGTCCGATGCTGTGTTTAGATCACTTATCGTTTTAGAAAGCGATTATTTTCATGAATGACACGCCGTACCAAACTGATAATAACGAACCGTCGTTTTCTGTAAGAGAAAACACACACGGAAGAGAAGCACACGTCGTTGCTCCGAAGAGCTGACCCTGAAACGACGTGTCTTATTAGATTGAGAACGAATCGTCGTTTCGTCATCCTCGTCAGCAAGAGCAGCGCCATTGAAGCAAGCAATCGCTCCGTATCTCTCCGATTCCTTTCCGGTAATTTACTTCCCTTTCCGGTTATTGAATCTGCGAACTTTCTTCAATCTAATCATTTACGTGATTGACTGTGGAATTGGTGAGCTTTTTTTTTTTTTTTTTTTTTCAGCTGGTTGGACTTTACTAGGTCAGAGAAAACCTAATTACCTAATAAAATTAGGTTTTCAAAAGAAATATAATTAATTCGGGTTTTTTTTTTCCTGTCGAAGGAGTGAACTTTCTGCATGATTGTGTTTATGTTTCTTCTTATTATTCGCATATTTTTCTTTTTAATTATAAATCTGTTATTTGTGGTGGATTTTGCAGAGTAAAAATGGACCTTGAGTTGAAGAGAGTTCAAGAAGCAAGGCGTAATGATTGTAAAAAGGTTATGAACTATATAAATTCGATGGATTTTACTAGTTTGGATGATAAAGAAATTCGTACAATGGTGATGATACGAGAATTAGGTAATGGGATTGTTAATCGTCAAACGAAACTGGTAAGGAAAGTTCTTCACTTGAAGCTCGATTTTTCGTTTCATTGTGTAGGCTAGTTCTCATTATGCACTCTGTTCTTGTGAATTTTACAGGCTACTGAAGATGATGTGTCTCGGGTCTTGAAGATCAGCATTGAGACTATGGTGAGTTTTCGTTTATTTATTAGGGCCGTAGTTGTGCATGGTAAAGACGAGGCTGGTGTTTACACCGTGTTCAGATTCGTCTAGTTTGAATTTGATTAGGTGGTAATTTACATTCATTACAAACTTTTGGATAACAAATACTTCTTGGGCAACAATTTTTTGGTGAATGGTTACAACAAAAATTGTGCAGGTAGGGGAATGCAGAAAAATAGTTGATCAAATTAGTCTTACATCCTTTCACGACTTCAATGCACAAGAGAGGAAATCATTGACAAAGATTTCAGAAATTGCACGCTGGATTATTGCTAAACAAGGTTCTACAATGAATCGGCATAGGGATATTAATCAAGTGCTAGAAGGGGAAGATAAGCTAGCTGTTGGAATGATTGGATATGGTGAGATGGATATTGAATTTGGAGATAAAGAAGAGCTGGCCATTGGTGAACTCAGTGTCCTGCAAGACAACCACAGTGTTATGCAAGATAAAAATGAGGTGGCAGTTGGCCAGCACAATGACTTGCAGGATAGAGAGATCGCTATGCTAGATAAAGAAGGGCTGGTCATGGGTGATCAGGGTGACCTGCATGATAGACAAAGTCTTCTAGTAGATATAGAGGGTGTCGTCATTGGTGAGCACAGTGACCTGCTGAACAGACAAATTGTTATGGGAGATAAAGATGGTTTGGCTGTCGGTGAGCACAATGACCTTCAAGACAGGCTGATTTCCATGGGAGATGAGGAGGGTATGGGTGTTCGCAACCTGCAGGACATAGAGATTATTATGGAAGATAAAGAGGGGCTGGTTGTTGGTGAGCACAGTGATATGCAAGATAAACATGTTGACATGGAACTGGGAGAACCAACTCGAGAGCCAATTTCCTGGCCTCTGAATGGGGAAATAACTCTAGATTGGATTTTAAATTTGATGGAAACCTTTAAATGGGCTTCGTGGAACAAGTCACTGTCAGAGTTTGCATCTATCATGCCACTCTTTGTGGTGGAGGAATTGATAACTAAAGCTTCATACATCCTATGCCAAGAACCTAATTGTGTAAAGATCCAATGCGACAATAATACCGAAGTGGTTGTAGTTGGTGATCTACGTGGGCAATATCTTGACCTGCTTAATATTTGGGAAAGTGTTGGTTTACCCTCTGACAAGCAGCTTTTTGTTTTTAATGGAAACTACATCGATAGGGGCAAATCAAGCTTGGAATTGTTTCTTGTTTTGTTGGCTTGGAAGGTAATTTCAGATCATTGTATATTTCTTGTACTTATTGTGCTGAATCTATTCAAAATTTACTTAACGGAAATGGTCTAAAAGTTAGCTGTATACACTCCAATTTTCGAATCACAGTGATTCCAGACTAAGGTCCACTGTGATTCAGTTCCCATCAACATTTCTCTTATACGTTAGATATCAGAGAGGTAATTAGCATGGTAATGTGCTTATCTAATTGGTTCCTTTTGTTACTTGGTAAGTTATTACATGGACAGTTTTTGGAAATACATTTTTCCTTGCGTGCCTCATTTGTTAATTACCTGTGTTTTTTTTTTCCCTGTAAAATAAATGATGGGAAAATGTGTTCACTTACATTTTTATGATGAATGCAATCACTTCTTTCGTACATTGAAGGTTAAGTGGTTTTGTTTGCATTTTCATTGCTTTCCTTTTCAATGTTTAGGCCTTCTTGCCTCATAGGATTTATTTGCTGCGTGGAAATCATGAGTCAAGTGATATCTCCGAAATATGTGGTTTTCTGAAGGAGGTAAATCGCAAATTTCCTGAACATGGCCAAACTGTCTACCGAAAATGTTTGAAAGTTTTTGCAGAACTTCCTCTGGCCTCAATAATAGCAGATTGTGTTTATACAACCCATGGAGGGCTTTTCCGGAGTGAAGGAATTACTTCATCACAAAGTTTTGGAGAAAATGAATTGCAGAACGGCAATGGAAACAAAAGTGGAAATAAAAAACAAAAGATGACTACCACTTTATCTTTGGGTTCTTTGGATGAGTTACATCAAGTAAGCAGATTCGTTCATGATCTGTCAGCAAAAGATGCTATTTTGACTGATGTTTTATGGTCAGATCCAACAACAGAATCTGGTCTTACGGAAAACAATAGAGGTGATGCAGGTCTTCTTTGGGGTCCTGATTGCACAGAGGCCTTTTTAGAACATTCCAAGTTAAAGGTAAAAGAACTTTTTTCTCTCTATCAATATGAGCCAAGGGATGAGTCTTTTTCTTCTCAGAGACAAAAATCTCCTCACTTCTGTCTTTCCATGTCTTTTCCTGCTAAATTCCACTAAGAGGCAAGATCCTTTTAATCTGAAAGATACTCTGATAGGGCATTCTTAGTGAAATCCTAAGTTTGCCGCTAGAACCCTGCTTTTTGGCTTATCTTTTTCAGAAATAACTAATCTGAGTTCATATTAATAAATGAGATGGTTTTGCTGCCTCAAGGAACTTAATAGTCTCAATCTGGCATACAATCAGTTCCTGGGTTTCACTTCTCAGCATTTTCTAGCAGTCTCCTTGACGAAACCTGCCATTGACCACCTGTAAATGCTTCAAGTCCTTAACTATCAATGTGCCTATGCTTTCATCAGTGTCTGTCAGTCTATTTAATGCTTCCAGTATTAGAATAAAAGAAGTCAAAGATGAAACAGGGTCTCCTTTTGAGAACTTCCTAGAGCTACTAAAGAAACCCTTTATGATGGATTCATACACCAAATAGGAAACCCGGCTATATTCAAGATCCAACCTTTACCTTTATGTACTAAATCATGCATATCATTTACACAAGCTATCATGATCTTACAACTTCACAAGTTTGCAAGTATTTCAAGTGTTTACTTCATCACATCTGAGTCTGATATTTGCCAACAATCTGACAAACCTTTTCTGTAAACAAAGTAGGTCAAATTTCAGCCTTTAATTTTCCCCCCTTCCTCTGTTTTTCTGTCTGTCTATAAAAGTCATATAAGTTGAGGTGTTAAGACTGGATGTGATTTCTTGGTCCTACAACAGGTGATTATAAGGTCACATGAAGGCCCTGACTCGATAGCTTGTCAGAAAGGTTTCAAAAATATGTTGGAGGGCTACAGCACAGATCATGAAGTAGAATCAGGGAAGCTATATACCCTATTCAGTGCCCCTGATTACCCACAGGTTTATATTAGTTTCTGTACCTCACTTTTTTTCACGTTTCTTCTTTTTTGGGTGAAAGTTCAAATTTATTGAGGGCATCCAGGTTGCTTAGACCTTCAGATCATATAATCCCTTTTATCAGACTTTATTGTGAGATCAAGTCATCCGTATGTTTTTATCAATGAGAAATTTTGTATGCAAGTACCATCATTGAGTGGAGCATGTGGGAGTAAAAAATGCAGCAGGCACCAAGCTGGTTTCTTTTAGATTATTTAGTAACCTTGTACACTTGTTAAAACATTCTTATGTCTAAAGCCTTGGAAAGAAAAGAAACTTGAAAGCTTTTTCGTCTTTAAGTATGACCCCGAAACCAAGAGCAGAGCTTGGATCTGTGATGCTATGGAATTTCTTAGATGAATATTGTATACTATAACAGTCAAAAGGAATTTGCTAAAGCTAATAGCCCATTGGCTTTGGCGATGATGAAATTCTATAATGAATTATGAATCAAATGTATCTGTTGTGCATACTTTTGGATTCTTTACGTTCTAAAATTTGAAGATGCTGTATTTCTAGGTTGGTCGTTCGTGCTTGTCTTTCTTGTGGGTTTGTAACTCTGCTTATCAGATTTCTTTTTCCTTTCATATATCCTACTGATGGACTTTCTCGAAGTAAATGTTGATCAATCTGCATCTCTTTAAAAGAAATGAGTCTAATACACTCCTTACAGTTTACCTTTAGCTATGGTTTAAGTGGATAATGAGAGAATTTGCAGTTAATATTTATGCGAGACAAAATTCTCATATTTTTTCCTCTGTAATGTTTTTTTCCTCCCGAATGTATATTGGCTAATACAGAAGTTATACCTTACTTTTAGCCATGGTTGGTGTATTATGCAGCATACAAGCAAAGATTATAAAAGTAAAGGAGCATATGCTATTCTGAAGCCTCCTAATTTCGATACCCCTGAGTTTGTGTCATTTGAAGCCAGAAAAAGACACGAGGTATGGATCTGGCAAGGACAAAATGGATACAGGTGTCTGAAAGAATTATTTTTTTGCATGTTGCATTAACCTTTCATATTAGTGTGCGACTTGTCCAGCATATGTGCATTGGCTTCTGGGTACCTTTAAATTTTTTGTTTTTGTTTTCTTGATGTGCTCGGGTAAAAACAGATGGTTTGAATGAATTGTCTCATTCTATTTTTCGCAATTTGCTCTTATGCGCTTATTAAACTTTTCATTAAATCCCCATGATTGAAAATCCTTGAAAGTAAAGGCTCTTGTTTTGCTTCCATGAACACTGTCTACAGGCATCAATCAAAGCCATCTCTTTTGGTCAACAATCAGATTCTGCTGCCACAAGCTCTGGAACTGACATTGGGGCTTCAGGGATCTCTACTTCCCCATCTTGGATTATTTCGTTGGCAGATGATGTGGGCACACCAGCACAGATTTCAGAGGCTTCCAAGGTGGAAAGATCACCTCTCCCTTCAGACTTACAGGTAACTGCATTTGTGGGGTTTATTCATTTAGTGTTTGAGATTGTGGTAGTGATTGTTTTTCAAAGTGTTTTTTACTTGGAAATGCATCAAAATAATATATTTTTTATTTTTTAAAATTAATTTTTGACTTTAGCACATCAAAACAATCCAAAATCATAAAAAAAAAAAAAAAAGTTAATTTGAAGGGGAAAATAATGTGTTTGTTTTTGTGTTCAAAAAGCACTTTTAAAAATTTTTGAAATTTTTTTCTTTGTTTTAAATTAAATTTTTTAATGATTTTAGATTGTTTTGATGTGCTAATATCAAAAATAAATTTTTAAAAAATAAAAAAAATATTATTTTGATGTATTTCCAAGCGAAAAGCATTTTAAAAAATAACTTCTACCACAATCCCAAACACTACCTAATCTGTATTTAGAGTTGTAGTCTAAAGCAAAGGTTTTGATAGTGCAGGAACCACACAAGTCTAATTACGAGTACCTTTTAAATCTCATTGGTAGCTTGAAGAAAGAAATTAAAAAGAAGGTGAGACACTTTGATTATCCCTCTCATATTGTAGTCATTCTGAAGATTGACAAGAGATTATTTTAAATAGGATGATGAACTTGATGATTATAAGCGCAAATACATTTTGCAAAGCCCTTCTCCTGCCAAGTGAGGAGTACTTGGAGCTGGTTTCTCAGTGCAGCTATTTTGGTTTGGATCTTTGGGAGCTGAGGGTAAAGTGCGCAGGTTGAGGGAGCCAAAATAGTCTCTTCAATCCTGAGCTAAGCAATGAAGAGAGTTCAAGGCAAGGATGGTGCTTATGAAACTGGAGGGTGCCATGATAAGATGCGATGCATTGACAATTTCCCGCCTCCCAAAATGCTCAAATCGATGAATGATAATCTTATAGTTTAGGGTAATATTTGTGAAGATATTAACTTATGTATCTTTCTACTGTAGTTCAGACTCCAGACTCGATGGATGAACAGCCAAATGAATCCAAGTTTATCAGAGTTGAAGGTATCACTTTATATCTTTGATTAATCAAAGTATATTTGAATTCAGGTATGACTTGTGTGATATCTCTAAATATGAGGTATCCAATTGGTTTGGCAATAATAATTTTCCATCGCTAACTAGGTAAGGTAATGTTATCATGTTGAAGTAAACCGGATATCGCCTCTGTATAAAGCAAAGCATGCATCTCTTATTAAAATTTCTGCAATTTTACACAAATTCCATTATAAGGTAGATCAAGAAGTTACTCTATTCAGGGAGTTGCATGCTTTAGAGAAACAAAATTCTATTTGGATCGGATGGATCATTTTCACCACATGGAAACTGTATTGAAAAAGACTAGAAAGGTGTGTGGAGATAAATGCTTCATGAGCAGAATCAGAAGGGAGGTCTCAATTTCTAATCAATAGTCTACCTATCATACTACTTATGTAATACGAATTACTTTACAATATGCTCATCCAAATATGGTGAATAGTCGGCCATAGTATGTTAGAAATTTGTTTTAAAACGAACAAATTTGAGGAGAAATTATAAGTGGGTTCCTAACAACTTACAACTTTATTAAAAAAAATATATTCTTTAACAAAAAAAATAAAACAAATTATGGGTAAATAAAAAATTAATTTTAAAAAACTCTTGGTTGATATTTTTTTTTAACCTAATTTCATATTAAAAAAATACAAAATTTTCTTATAGCTTATATAATACGAAGTTGAAAATTTAGATGGACACGTAGAACATCAAAGTTTTTAGAGTGAAGAGAAATTAAGAGAAGCCAAGCTTGGGTTTGCTATAAAATATTTATTTGGTTCATAAATAATTATTTTTACTTGTATAATTTGTTTAATCAATCCATGAATGAACAATCTGAATGATAACTTCACACTTCCTGAATAATTTTATTTTCTAAAATAAAAATGTTTGGCTTATCTGACAAAATCTATAAGTTTTTTATTTGTTTATCACAAATTATTAAGATAAAATGGCAGGAATTAATTATGCATCAATTATGATTTCAAAAATTAGTATAAAAAGGGGATAGAAGGAGAGATGTTATGCATACCTTGTAATAGCTATTTCACCTTTTTCTCTAATGTTTTTTATTTTTTCTATTTAGCTTAGCTTTTCTTACCCTTTTTCCTTTTGTTTTAGAGTTTAGCTTCCAGTCCATTCTAGATAAATTTTGAGTTATCTTATTCTTTTGGTTGGCAACCTTTTAAAGAAAATGTATCTTTTAAAAGTTTAATTATTAAAATTCAGAGATATTATTTATAACAAGATTGTTTGCATTAATTGACAAGCATTTTAATTTTAAAATAAAAAGAGTTCAATCCTTAACAATAACATAAACTAAATAGAAAATTAAGAGCTCCTAGCAGCTCAGGATCAAGTATTTTAACTTACATTTATATTTCAATGTTACGATTTAATTTTAGGTTAACTTGATAATTATTTATTTATTTATTAACAAATATAATTGAGTTCTCTTATTCTTGTGGTTCGAGGAAGTGCATGTTTTAAAAGTTTAGTATTTGAAATACCGAGAGACTTTTTTGCACCAAAATCTTTGAGAACGCCTGCCAATTCTTTTTTCTACCGGAAGAAAAAAAAGGAAAAAAAGTTGGGAGCGCAGGTCAAATGCTATCTATAAAATATCACCGCCACATGATTGAAGAGACAACTGTAAAGTTCCTAGGTGATTAAACTAATTTATGGAAAAATGCACAGTAACAGAGGGAGTCCTCCACTTTGGCTTTAACTGGTAGATTGGTGGGTCGAAAATGGATGAAGTTTGGCTAGCATTTAATCAATGAAAATAATTGATTTTGAAATTTAACTAATGGAACTAATGATAGAATAATTATGGTAAAATACATTTCTAACATGGAGAGAATTTATGGTAAAAATGGTGACCATGGAAATGCGCTTCAGCATTTTTATTATTTGTCTTGTTAAACGTTCCAAAAGAAAATCTGCTTGCATTGAGACATTATAATTATAATATGACATGGTGTTTTACCGGATGAAATAATCGTAAAATTTGTGATTTTTTTTTTGGTAGTGGTACGATGATAAAATTATAATTTTTAAATTTTTTTTTTAAAAAAACAAGTTTTAATTGTATTTTTATATTTAATATTTTTATCATTTTATACTTGATTTATTTACTATCATTTTTTTTTATCTTTATTTCTCTAGTTTTTCAACCTTTTTTCTTTACTTTTTTTGAAAAAAAATTATTTTTTATTCTTTACACTTTGAATATTTATCACTCTACACTGTATCTATTTATATCCTTCTATCTTTATTATTTTGTAATTTTTTATAATTTTTTTACTTTACATTTTTTTTTTAGAAATTAATATACAAATACCAGTGAAATGATGTTTTAATATAGCAATTGCAACATTGTTCTAGTATTCTACTGCGTTAAAAATTAACTTGAGATCTTACATATTTTTAATAAGTTATACGATATTTACTATATTTTATTATATGTAAACATTGACTTTTTGATTCATTGTTATATTTTTTACTCGATGTCAAAAAATATGTTAATAATACCTACATTCTAATTATTTTGTATTAGAAAAAAATGTATTTGACCTGCAACGAGACAAGTTGAGTAGACACGTTAACACTTTGTTTTTTTGCATTTATTATCACAAATAGTTGTTGATGTATTTAATTAAATTCAAACATAAACCTTTTGATTTATAATTAAATTAAAAAAAACATATTTAAAAAGCTAGCATATTAATTTTTTTTTTTGTAAGAAATTTACCGAACTCGTGGGTCAAATAATTAGTACAAACTAGATTGTTTCTTTTTGGTCCTTTCAACTTTCAATTTCTAGCTAAAGCTAGAATATGTAAGGATCGGTACAGGGAGGAAACAATAATGCTACTAAGGTTTGCACCAAAATAGCAACAACAATAATGTGTAGGTATGGCTTAAAGGATATATGTTATTCTTAATATGAAGTTAATTTAATAGTTAAAGAGTTTTTTTTCTAAAACTCCAGATATAGTTAAAAATCTGAAGAGAGGTCAGACAGTAACAGTTCAAAAATGAGACAGTAACAGTTGGACAGTAACAGTCCAAATGTTTGTTGATGAGCAATTTAGACTATCTTAGAGGCAGAACAGGGTTCTCCTTAAACATAAAACTTGTAGTCTCATGTCTTAGCTTTCCAACGAGACTAATCTCGCTTGAATCGGAGTTCTATAACTCCAGATATAGTTAAAATTT